>Ga0182739_1001599_pt1 | contig 23236 bp, 36 predicted proteins | sample eDN5th30CBELigBY_FD_128873 | JGI IMG/M metagenome (GOLD analysis project Ga0182739, IMG submission 128873) | Enriched backyard soil microbial communities from Emeryville, California, USA - eDNA 5th pass 30_C BE-Lig BY (version 2) (version 2) | ecosystem: Environmental > Terrestrial > Soil >...
CCAGTCATGTCCCCAACATGACCGGGGCCGCCCTTTCCTACTTCTTCGCCTTTTCGACGAGCTCGTCGCCCTTCGGGGTGATCGGGACCACCGTCACGTCGGGGATGCTCTCGACCTTGCGGATCTGCGCGGTGGTGCTGGCGCTCTTGCCGGCGAACAAGGCGCTGATGATCGGCAGCAGGACGCCCAACGCGCCGACGACCACGGCAACGCCCTCCCCGATCTGGCGGACCATCTCGACGGCTTTGTCCGCGTCGTCCTGCCCCATGAGGCCCAGCGCGACAGCGACGGCCATACCCGTGAGGTGGATGAAGGCTTGAATGTCCGGCCACTCGACCGGCTTCGGGGAGCCCATGTCGGAGGCCCCCTTGCGCCGGCGAAGGCGACCGTAGGTCCACCACAGGTATTCCAGAGCCTGGGGAAGCTCTGGCATCGCAAGTGCGGCTTCCAACTCGGCGACGCGCCCGCCCTTGCCGTCTCTCTCCGCCTGCTCGAGCTGCCGCTGCAGGTTTGCCGCCCTGGTCTCGTCGCCCTCAACGGTGTTGAGGTGGAAGTGGCGCTCCGCGAACGCCGTCAGCTCTTCCGCGAGTCCGTCGAAAAATTTTCGAGCTTGCTGGCGGCCTCCACGACCTGACCGAAGATCCAGCCTTCCTTGTCGAGGATGGCGATGGCGGTCTTCATGGTCAGTTCCGGGACCGTGCCGGCATACAGGTTCGGCTCACCGGTCTTGGGATCGCTGCCCCAGTCCCACGAAGCGATGTACGAGGCGGCCTTCTCCAGCTCCTCGGTTTCCACCCGATCGCTGGTCAGGGTCTTGCGCTTCATCAGGCGCTCGAGGTTCTTGTCGGTGTGCTTACGCTGCACTTCCTTGGCTCGCTCGGAGCCGGAGGATCGGATCTGGAACGTGATGCCAAGCGGCTCGTCCGTCTTGGGATGCTTGAGTTCGAGCGCGAACAGCTGCTCGTAGTCGACGAGGTTCGAAATTTCCAAGACTCACCTGATGGGTTGCCGGGATGCCGGGTGGGGCCGCCGAGCCCCGGCGGGAACGGCGGCCCCTCTCTCGCGAGAGATGGCTACAACGTCACGCCGGTGACGCTCGGTTGAAGATCGAGGACGGTCGTTGAGAGCGCCACACCGAGGATGATGACGTCGTCGCCCGAAGCAACATCCGCCAACGGCGCGATGCCACCAGGTGTGCCGGAGACCGCATAGACGACGCCCTTCGTAAGCGCCGCGTTGAGCGTAACCTGCCCCTTCTTCACAACCGAGATAGGCTGGCCGCTGGCGCCGCCATTGAGCGCCATGCCGAAGAAGCTCCGCACCGCTGCGGCGGCATTGTCGTTATCCGACAACTTGAGGCGGAAGTCGGCCGTGTCCTTGTACAGAACCTGCCCTGCCGTGATCGTGGTGCCGGCCTTGTTGCCGTGCTCCACGAGAGCGTCGGCGCCCGCCAGCACAGAGGCTGCGGTTACACTGATATCGGCCATTGGATTGGCTCCCTTCGTTCGTCGTCAGCCGCTAGGCCGCGACCTTCACGACGTTCGAGTTTCGGGCGATGTTCACCTGGAAGAACCGGATCGTGTTGGCTTCGCCGCCGGTCTCGCGGGCGGAGACCACGAGGCCTGCGAAGAGGCGTTCAGCGCCGGACGGGAACTCCACGCGGAAGGCATAGTCGGAGTTCTGGCCCTCGGCCGCGATGCACGCGAGCTGGCCGGGGTCGGTCTCCTTGATGACGAAGCGGTTCTCCATGGTGACGACCTGGCGAGTGCCCTTCATCGCCTTGTCGCGGTTCCGGCTGATCAGCGACGTGGTGATCAGGTTGGGCTCTTCGCCGAGATCGCCCATCTGCTGCCAGAGATCGACCTCGACCCAGGTCTGGCCGCTGAAGTCGGACTGAACGAAATCGGCGGCCTGATCGGCCATGACGCCGCCGATGTAGAAGCGGGAACCCGCTACGACAGGATACAGGGCCATCGCGGCCTCCTTTACTGCTGGAATGATAAAGTCCCCGCTCGAGGCGGGGCGGTTTATCCCTGTCGTGCAGGGAATTCAGGTGAAGCTGAGCGCGTCAGCCTTTGGACGATTCAGCCTTCTTGCTGGCCTGATGAGACGGGCCCAGTATTCGGACCCATGCAATCGAACCGACAAGCTGCTGCGTGGCGCTGGAAGCGCGCCTTACGGTGGAGCCTATGGGGCTTGCTGGTCGGAGCGCTTATATCGCGACGAATGGCATTGGGAGACCGGGAGACCGCTCAGGCAGTCGGTGCGGTCGTCCTGATTCTGTTGGTCATCGTCCTGGTTCTGAACGTGACCTTTCGTTGTCCTGTCTGCAGCAAATTCTTCTACTGGGGCAAGCGGCGGTTCGGCCCGTTTAGTCGGAGCTGCGTGCACTGTGGTGCCCGCTCGGCCACTTAAACCGTCGCGACAAATGCCAAGCGCGACGATTGCGTCATAAGATTCCCGCGTACAGGGCCGCCTCAGGCACCGACGAGGCGAAGCACTCGTAGTAGATGCTGACCGGGACAACCCAATCCGCGCCGTCCCTCATACCGGGAGCAACGTCCGAGTCCTTCGTGATGCGGACTTCGATGTCTTCGGCGTTGAGGACAAGATCAGCAGGGAAATGCGCTGCGACTTCGCCAGTTGCTTTCGTTGCCAGGTCGTAGCCCTTGTTGATCTCGCCAACGAAGGTCACCTGCAGGATACCCATTCTTAGATGAGGGCCCGATCCTTTGATGAGGATGCGGACGCTGCGGTTCTCGAGGCGGAACATCGCCTCCTTGATCCCGCCGATCTGATCGAACAGGGCCGAGACCGCGCCCTTGGTCGTCGTCACGTCGCGGGGCTTCATTGGATTGAAGGCGGCTACGCTGCCCATCAGATCCTCCCGGGAAAATGCATGGGCTGTTCCAGTCGCTGGCAATGCATGCGCGCCGTTAAACAACGTGCATGAACGAACTGAAGCGCGGCGGCGGCTGGAAACGCCTGGGCGACGTCACCGCCGCAATTCTCAAGGCCAGCGCGACCGATAAAAGCGGGCCGATGAAGCGCGGGGCGGAGCCCCATCGGCCCTGTGCTGCGAGCAATGGCGTTGGGGGAACTCGCAGCAGTCTGGTGATCGACGAGAACGCGAACGCCGTGCATCCCCGCTCGGCGATCGCGCGCGGGCCACGCCACCCCACAGTTCAAGGCGTGGCCCGCGTCCCCCCGGTTGTACGATGATGGATAGGTCATGCCGTCAGCACCTGCAGGGTGGCTCTGCGACCGAGTACCGGGATGAGCTTCCGATAGATTTTGTGCTGGTCGGGCGTCATTTCACGCACGCGCAGCGGCATGGGCGAGCGGCGCCAATCCTCGGGCACATACGGCCGGAGGCGCTCGCAACTCACGCCGATGATGGCGGATGCCTTCGTGAAGGAAATGCCGGCCAGCATCAGGCCGAACACGGCGCCGCAGTGGCCTTTGGTGACGCGAGACGGAGCGCCCATCTAGACCCTCCCTGCCGAGAGATAGACGGCACGCGCCTGCGTCCGGTCATCGTCCGCCATCTGGCGCATCAGGTCGGCCATGAGCGCCAGCGCGGTCTTGGTCCCGGTTTTGTCCCGCAGGCGCCTCGCCGACTGCTGCAGGTCGTCCAGCGGATCGCGGCGGTCGCCCGGCATGCGCAGGATCTCGATGGATCGCGCCTGACGGGCCCGACGCTCGACGAAGCCCCGCTCCTCCAGGCCGCCGATAAGACGATAGACGCCGGACTTCGAATGAAGCCCGATCCCCACCGCCATCTGGTCGTAGCTGGGCGCCGCGCCACGATGCTCGGTCATGTAGGCCTGGATGAATTCCAGCAGCTTGAGTTGCTGAGACGTCAGCATCTAAGCGTCCTTCCGCGGATCGGAGACCCGCCGGCCGACGACCACCTGATCGCCGATCTTCGCCCGCCCGTAGACGATGACCTCACCGGCCGGCACATCGCGCGGCCTCTCCGGCGTCGCGCCGATCCAGCCCGTGCGGCGGATGTCGCGGGCGGGTGCGTCGGCAGGAGAGACGCCGCCGACCCACTGGCAGTTCGAGGGGATGTTGGTCATCCGGCGACGCATCCGGATCGCACCGACGAGAGCGATCACGTTGACCACGCAGAGCGCCGCGTTCAGGCCAATGGCATAGGGCAGCAGCGCTTCCATTACGCGGCCTTCCGGCGCTTGGCTGCAGCCTTCATCTCTGCGCGCTGAGTGGCGATGTAGGAATGAACCCTGTCGACGGTGACGACCGTGACCCCAGCACCGTCGCGGAGACGCTTTACGAACGTGCCGTCGTTAAGCGCCCGAAGGCCAAATGTGGTCGCCCTCATATCGGCCTCGACCAGGAAGGCCTCGATTTCGGTGAGCAGCGCAGCGATGGTGGACATGGAATGGGAATTTAAATTGGAAACTTCCCACCGTCAATGGGAATGTTCCCATTATCCGAACGGTGACGATGCAGGCACCTTCGGGGGCATGAGTTCCGTCCCCACACAGATCGAACGCCGCATGACGGCGCTCAAACTAAATGCCAAGAGCCTTTCGAAGAAGGCCGGCCTGAACGACACCGCCGTCAGAGATATTCTTGAGGGCCGATCACGCAATCCGCGCCACGATACTCTGCAGAAAATTGCGAAGGCATTGGGCTGCACGGCCGCCGATTTGACCGGTGAGAAGCAGCGCCAGGCGCCAGTTGAGCGCATGCAGTCTGGCGATACCGTAGAGATCGCTGAGCTTGAAGTGCACGCCGGCTCCGGCATGGGAATCGATGGCGACGGCACGCTCATGGCGAGTGACGAAAACGTCGCGATCGTTGGCGTGCACACCATGCCCACCGCGAGTTTTCGCGAGGCCTACGGCATTTCCTCAGGTCGCATCAGAATACTCGCCGTGAAGGGCAACAGCATGGAGCCTAAATTGTGGCCCGGCCAGCGTGTTATGGTCGACATTGAGGACAAGACACCGTCACCGCCCGGCATCTTCGTCGTGTGGGACGGCTTAGCGCTGGTGCTGAAGTACGTGGAGGTTATGCCGAACAGCGACCCCCTCAAGGTCCGGATCAGCAGCGCAAACAAGGACTTCCTGGCCTACGAGCGAAATCTGGAAGAGGCCTACATCAACGGACGGGTTATCGGCGTCTGGGCGCGCATGTGATGTCCGACGATCCGCAATTCTACCCCCTGCCCCGGATCGCCGCCGACGACTTCGCCGAGTTCGCCGAGATCCTGGCCGGCGATGAGGATTTTCCCAACAACCACTGGCGTTGGGAGCGGATGCTAGACGCCCGCAAGGCCGAGCTGGCCGAGGAAGGATACACGGCCAGGCTCCTCGACGTGCGGCCGGCCGGGTTCCGGCGCTTCCTGAAGGAGAGCGGCAGCGGGGCGAGCATGAACGGGCTGGCGGCCTATGCGGCGCTGCTGGCCGCGTACAAGCGGTGACGGAGATGGCGAAAGGCTGGCAGATCGTCGTTGTAACACCTCGGCCGGGCAGCACTGACCCGGTGGGCGAGCACTTCATCGTTGCCGTCGCCGATCGAGGGCGCGCCGTTGAGATACTGCGGGAGCGGAAGAACCTGGCGCCGAACCAGAAGACCCTGGTGTTCGGCGAGGCGCCCGATCAGGTGCTGGATTTCCTCAATGCCAAGCGCGGCGAGGTCTATTCCGTCGCGGTAGTGATGTGATGGCGGGCGGCGATGCTACATCGGTGATCATCGCGCTGATTAGAAGCCGCTCGACTTAGCGCCGCCGCTCTGCCCGCCACTGCCAGGCATCAGGAGGCGAAGCTCTTCTTGGCTGCCGCCCGAACGGCAGCGGTCGGGCCGACGAGATCGTCCAAGAATGTGACGCGCGGCATCGGGAGTAGACCGGCCAACTGGGGCTCTGTCATCCTCCAGACAAATAGCCACGGCCTAGCCTCCCAGCCAGCAAAGCCGAAGCTCTCGTTCAACAGCGATGTGATTTGGACAGCATCACGATTGTAGTCGTGCATCTTCTCTAGCTGGCGCTTCAACTTTACGTCGATGGAGACCTCGACGAGGTAGAACGTCTTGGACATCGTGTCGGCGGCAAGAAAGTCCGGACACCGGTTCACCGTGGCGGTCTTCACGATGTATTGGGGCTTCCCCAGCACCCCTGGGCGATCCAGCACGAAGGCTTCCACTAATTTCTCATATTCCAAGGACGACATATCTACTGGGACCCCCTCTGTTTTTTCCGCCACTCCCACGCCGGCGCGCACCCGTGCCCGTGAACGCCCGCCCCGCCCGCTTTCGCTCGCTCCTCCTGCCCTACATAATCGCGGCTGTACCGCACGAACGCCCAAGCATAGCCGTCGCGCACCATGATCGCGCCGAGATCCTCGCCCCCAGCCCGGCATACCGCGACCGTCCGGCCATAGCGGTCCGCGTCCTTCCGCTCGCAGATCACGTTCCGCCCCGCTATCAGTGACTGCAGATGGGTCGTGGCGAGGCGGCCAGCGGGCCAGCCGTCCGGGCAGTCCTGCTTCGTCTCAGGCGCGTCGATGCCCCATAGGCGATAGATCGTGCCGTTGAGCTTGATGGTGTCCCCGTCGGTGATGATCGGCTGGGCGGCGACAGGGGACGCCACCACTAAGATCGAAGCAAGCCGCGCCAGGAAGGCGACGCCCTTCATGTTAGCTCGCTCCGCCTACCGCTGCCCATTCTCCCGCCCAACTATCGCTTCGCTGCCTCAACCATCTTTGCGTTGAACTCCGCGATCGTAGACGCCGGAATATTGACAATTCGTTCATCGGCATTTCGGCCGTATATCTTGAAGCTGATTCCACTGGAAGCGCCCCGCTGTAGCATCGCGGGCGTAAGATAAACGTTGTATGTCTCGCTGTAGACGCACGTGCCACCACTGCACGAGCTAACATTGCGGCCAACCTGGACGAAGCGAAGCGCGGTGCCCGTGTCGTCAGAAGCACGGCTGTAGAAGCGCCAAGCCTTCGCGTTGTAGACTTCGCCCCATTGGACAAATGCCGTTTTCTCACGAGACTTCCGATCGATTCGGCCGCCCAAAACAAAGATCTGCGTCCCATTACCGGTTGTTCGAGCAATATCCGTTTCGACGTTGATGGTCGGTGAGTACTGATCGTTCTTGATGGTCGCGTTAGTAGGCACCGTCGCGGGAGACCCTGGGCTCCCAAAGTAAGCACTCGACGATGACGTGCGATTGTACTCAGGCGGCGGCGCGGTACACCCATTCAACACGACGAGCGCAGCTAGCGCCGCAATGGTTGTAGTCTTTTTCACGATTCATCTCCCCCTAGACTTGGAGCATTGCGGCTAGCCCGTCGCCGGTCAAGAAATCCGCGGCAGCTCTTGCCGAGAGTGGTCCAAACAAGGAAGGGTGCCAGCGCCCAAAGGATTGGGATTTTTCCCATTGACTGATGGGATTTTTCCCATCATGTTGCTCCCGTCACCAAGGAGCATCGTCAATGCCCGACACCCTTCTCCGCCGCGATACCGAGGGCCTTTCAGCCGCTGACCTGATCCGGCGCGAGCGCCGCCCGCTTCCGGCTCATGATCTGGACGGGGTGAACTATCGCGCATGGGCCGCCGCCGTGTGCGATGCAGAGTTCGCGCACCGCAGCCGGGACTTCGCCCGTGTCGAGGTCCTGCTGGGGCTCAGCATCGACTACCACGCCTATCCGACCTGCGTTGAATGGGGCCAGTTCCGGCATGAGGCCTACGCCTGCGCCGGGCTCAACTGGCTCTCCCACCTGCAGGCGCACGAGAGAGAGCGCCGTGCGCCGTGGGACTGCCTGCCGTGGGACATGTGGTCGGCCAAGCGCCGTAAGGACTGGCTCACCCGTCGTCGCTACCTCTGGGCGGGCTTCCTCAAGGCCGTGCGAGCCTATCAGGCGGAGCGAGCCAAGCTCGATGCTCCGGCCTTCGCGAGGGCGGCGTGATCTGGGACGCCCTTTGGGATGTCGTCTCGGTCGCCCTCACCATGATCGTCCTGCCGCTCGGCCTGCAGGGCTTCTTCTCAATGCTGATCGGAGAGTGAGCCATGGCACTGGAACCGGATAAGGCTAGCCAGATGCTCGACCGGCTGGAGCAAGCGGTCGTCGACTACGAGCGCGCGACGGGCGCCTACGTCGCCGGAGCAAGGCGTGAGAAGGCGGAGGCGCGGAAGGCGTTGCTTGAGGCGCTGTCGCCTCCCGGAGCGCCGGCATGACGGCCCCCGACCCAAAGGTCCTCGCCGCCGCGATCACGCTCGCCGACGAAGGCTTGCGAGTCCTGTCCAAAGGCATCGACGACCCGGAGATCAAGAAGGAGGTCGAGCTAAATCAGGCGATTGTCTCGGCGGCGAAGGCGTACGGGCCGATGCGGGAGGCGCTGGAAGGCCTGCTGCGCGTTCGCGACTGGTGCATCAAAGCGTACTGTACCGACGGCCCGCTGCCCCAAGACTTCATCGTGAAGTTCGCCGAAATGCAAGCGGCTGCCGTGGATGCCGCCCGCGCTGCGCTCAATGGCGAGGCGGTTGGCTGGCAGCCCATCGACACAGCACCGAAGTCCACCACGACGCCGACGCCGCGCGGTCACGATGTGGAAGGCATCTACCTGCTGGGCTTCTGCCCGGAGGAAGGCGAGCCCCCGGAAAACTGCATCTGCATCATCTGGTGGGAACCCCATCACCATGGCGACCACAAGGGCGCATGGGTTGGCGAGGCCTGCTTCGAGGTCGTGCCGACGCATTGGCAGTATCCGCCAACGCCTCCCGCCGCCCTCAAGCCGGCAGGCCCGGCATGACCCGCCGCAGCGCCGCAACCGCACTTACAGGAGGGCCTGATGCCTGACACCAATCTTGAGATCGAGTTCACGCAGGCGCCGCCGCCAGCGGCCATGTCTGAGGGCGGCTCGGCAATCCGCGACCTGATCGCGCGCGCTGTGATCGATCCCAGCATCGATCTCGACAGGGTCGAGCGTCTGGCCGCCCTGGACGAGCGCATGCAATCCCGGCAGGCCCGGCTCTCCTTCGATGCTGCGATGGAGGCGACACAGAAGGAGATGGGTCCCGTCCGCGCCGATGCGACCAATCCCGAGACGCAGAGCAAGTACGCCTCCTATGGCGCGCTCGATGATGCCATCCGTCCGATCTATCAGCGGCACGGATTCTCGCTGAGCTTCGCCACGGGCGAGCGCGCGCCGGAGGATCATGTCCGCGTCACCTGCCGCGTGGCCCACTGCAGCGGACACCGGGAGCATCCCTTCCTCGACATGCCGATCGACGGGCGCGACGCCAAAGACGTCGACGTCATGACGTGGACCCACGCCACCGGCTCCGCCCTCACCTATGCCAAGCGCTACTTGCTCGGCATGATTTTCAATATCGTTGTCAACTACGACGACGATGGCAATGCCGCCTCGGCCGGTAAGGCGGGCGGCGGCACCGACTTCCGGCCCGAGCGTCGCGGTGGCAGCAACTGGGTCGAGGAATCTCGTCGCGACGGGACCCTGAACCAAGACCGACCGAAGGGGCAGCTCGCGGCGCCTGCCGCTGCTCCCGCTCCTGCCGAAAGCCCTGCCACGGCACGCGGCCGCAAGTTCGTCGACAACGCCATCGCACTGTTCGGCATGCCCGGCCAGACCGTCGAGGCCCTGTCTACGTGGTGGGACGAGAACGAGAAGGTGAACCCGGGCGCGAAGGTCTCGCCGCTCGCCTGGCTCGAGAACGAGGCGCCGGCCGAATACGCCCGCCTGGTCGAGACCTTCGAAGAAGCCAGGGAAATCGCATCAGCGAGGGAACGGTCATGAGCATTTCACAGGTACCCGCCGACATGCGGGACACGATCGGCGGCAACCTGCCGCCGCTGTCGGAGCGGCTGGCGATCGACCACGCCGACCTCACGCAGAAGGCGGCGGACGTTCTCGCCCTGGAAGCCTTGCCGCCCATCATGGTCGATGAGGATCTTGCCCTGTACTCCGAGCGCGCCAAGGCATTGAAGGATGTCGCCGGCGCGATCGAGAAGGCACGGAAGGCCGCCAAGGACCAGGTCAACAAGGATGGCCGGACGATCGAGGACTTCTTCAAAGGCCTCGCCGGTCCCGTGACGGCCGCTGCCGACGCGATCGTGGGCGAGATCAACGCCCGCCAGCTCAAGCGGCTACAGGAACAGCGCAAGGCCGAGGCCGAGGCTGCCGCCGCCCGGCGCCAGGAAGAGCAGAAAGCAAAGGAAGCCGCGCTCGCCCTGGGGCAGGACGATGAGCCGGCCGCTGCTCCGCCCCCTCCTCCGCCGCCGGTCTCCACTGTCCAGCCAGCCCGAGCCGGACGATCGCGGCGTCGCTGTCTATTTCAAGCTCAAGGGCAAGGACCGCGTCCTCGCCTGCGACCGTTACACGACGGTCGCCGACAACATCGCAGCGATCGCGGCCCATATAGAATGCATGCGGGGCGTCGATCGCTACGGAGTTGGCTCCCTCGACCAGGCCTTCGCCGGCTACGACGCGCTGCCGCCTCCGGGTGCGGTCGCCAAGATCCCGTGCCGCAAGGTGTTCGGCCTCGACGAAGCGGTGACACCCAACCGCGGCGAGCTCGACCGGCTCTATCGCCAGATGGCCCAGCAGTTCCACCCCGACCTGCAGGGCGGCAGCCACGAGGCAATGGCGATGCTCAACACGGCGCGCGACGAAGCCCTGAAGGAGATCGGGTGATGATCGCCGGCCCATGGAAAGACCGCGCCGAGTTCGAGATCTGGTGGGCCGCCAACGTCATCGCGGTCAACCGCCTGTCAGTCGACGACCCGCGCGAATACGAGCGCGTCTGCCGGCTGATCGAGCAGTTCAATCTGGAGCATCCGCGATGACCGACCGACCGATATTGTTCAGCGCGCCCATGGTGAAGGCCCTGCTCGACGGCCGGAAATCTCAGACGCGGCGGATCGTTGCACCACCAGATGGCAGCGACTACGGGAAGCCACCGGTTCTCTTGGAGCAGTTCGACGTCTCGCTGCCGGAGGTCATGTACTACCTCTACCTGCCGGTCGTGATGGATGGCATTCGCGAGATCCGCCTGCCACCTGCGCTCGCCTGCACGGCTCCGATAATTGAACTCGCCCTGAAGTCGACGCACCGGCAATACCGGTATGCGTACCTGTCAGCGCGCAAGGGCTGGGCTACGCCGGACAACCCGTTGAACCGGCCGGGCTGGCACTGCGACGGCTTCGGCACCGACGACATGAACTTCGTCTGGTGGCGCGGGCCTGGCACGCGGTTCGCCACCGGTGACTTCGGCAACATCAGCAGCGACCACAATCTGTCGATGGAGCAATTCTCCTTGGCGATTGGCCGCAGTTCCTTTGGCGGGCGCCCTCGCATCAAGATCGACACGCCGCCGGCCACGTTCCTCTACGCCCTCGATCCGTACGTTGTTCACGCGACACCCGTCCTTACCAAAGGCTGTATGCGGCAGTTCGTGAAGGTCAGCCTTAGCGACCATCGCTACGACCTCTACAACAACAGCCACAACTATCTCTTCGACTACGCCTGGGAGATGAAGGACCGCGAGGCCACGCGGAACGACACATCGACCGCGCAGCGCGATTACTCGGGCGACGCCGCATGACCCCGCGCCAGATCGAGCTCGCCCGCCACGCGCTGGGGCTGCGGCCGACGCGGCTGATCAGCCACCGCAACCACTTCGTCGCCGGGCCAGGGCATCCCGACTACGGCGACTGGATGCGGATGGTGGCTGCTGGCAAGGCAACGCGGGTGGAGAACAAGCACCTCCCGCCGGGCGATGTCCTTTTCAAACTCACCCGGGCCGGCGCCGAACTGGCGCTGCTGCCCGGCGACATTCTGAACCCGGAGGATTGGTCGTGAGCACCCTCACTGAAGCGGCAAACCGCGTCGTTCTCGGCTCTGCCCGCATACAGTTGCAGAGCGCCGTTCATCTGGCCAAGCGTGATGGGTCCGCACTTGTCAGCGTGTCGATGTCTCCCGCGGAGATCGACGCCGTCTTGATGGACATGGCTTCGCGCAAATCCGAGAGAGGGTTGATCGCGGCCGACCTCGGCATGGTCGAGCACGAAGGCGAGCTGCTGCTCCTCGCGAACCCCAGCGAAGACATCCACTGCTACGACTGCACCAGCCGCTCGGCCTGCCGCAACGAAGGGCGTTGCTGTCTAGGATGGCACAACACGACACGCACCCGCGCCTATGCGGCGGGCCGCCCCCGATGCTGACCTTCGGCAACACCGCCGTCCCGTGGACCGTCGGCTGGAGCATCGGGCTATGACCGAGCGCCCCGCCCCGTGCGACTACACGCTGACCAATGCCCAAGCCGAGGCGTTGCAGGCTGCGGTCCTGTTGCCCGTCGACCTGCGGCTCACGTTGCTGCGCCGTCTCAAGAAAGACCAGCTGGTCGAGCTGTTCGCCCAGTTCATTGGAATCGCCAACTCGGTCGTCTTCAACAACCGCGAGATGATCGAAATCGCCGGCATTGTCTCGGGCGAACTGCACCCGGACCGCGCTCACGAGATCAACCTGCCGACCATCTTCGGGGCGCTGAGCGGCGTGAAGGCTGCGAACCTTGTGCCAGCCGATGCAAAGACCTGTGGCGGCTGCGCTTATCGCCTGGGGACGCCCGCCAATCAGAGCCCAGCCACGACGTGTGATGTCGACTGGCAGCGGGCCGACGGCGCCGACTTCTGGTGCCATGAAGACATGAACGGCGACGGGACGCCGAAGCGGAAGTGCACAGGCCACCTTCTCGCGATGAAGGCTGAAGGGAAGCCGGCATGACGGCGCCCCGCCCCGCTCTCCACTTCGTCGGCTTCCGCGGCGACGAATACATCAGTGCGCGCCGCGTCTGGGGTGCGCCGGACTACTTCCATCTTGGGTGGGATCTCCGGGCCCAGCGCGAGATCGCACCGGGCGACGTCGTCGTGTTCGCCAAGGGGCCAGCCGACCAGGCGCCGCGGGAGCGGTCGTTTCCGGATATTGTGGAGCCATGAGCGTGCGCGCCGCCTTAGCGATCACGGAGCCCGACGACGACGGGATCACCGTCGAGGCGGCGGCCCGCATCATCGGCGTCGACCAGACGACGGTGCGCGAACTCGTCCGGATCGGCCAACTCGAGGCCTGGCGCGCTGGCAAGTCGAAGAAGCCGACTGGCATTAGGATATCGCGGGCGGACTGCTACGAATATCGCCAGCGGAACCGCGTTTGCGCCGTTGAGCCGGGCGCCGAGCCACCCGCGCCGAGGAAGAAGCCCCACCCTTCGCGGTCGACCGCCATCTATAAGCAGACCCTCGCCTCATTGCGGGCGAAGGGATTTCGCATCTAAGGTGCTCGCCCATGGGCGTCAGAAGAGACCCGCAGCGCAAGAATCGCTGGTATTACGAGTTCTGGATCGGCGATGTCCGCCATCGCGGGTACGCGAAGAACGACGCCGGCGACTACGTCACCAAGAAGAGCGAGGCCCAAGCCGCTGAGACCAGGGCCCGTGAGGTTGCTCGCGTCGAACAGGGAATGGACCGGAGCGGCATCAAGCCAGGCTCCTACCTCCTCATGCAGGCAATCGACCGGCACATCGGAAACCTGCTGGACGCCAGCGAAAGCCATCTCCGCAGCCTTCGCAGGATCGGCAGCGAGATGTTGCTTTGGTTCGGGAAGGACCGGGCCATCATCGATATCACGGCCGATGGACCGAAGGGCGTCGACGCCTACAGGGCATTCCTGGTCACCCAGAAACGCAAGGTCTGGCTCGGCGGGCCTCGCAAGATGGCACCCGAAGACTACAACAATTCGAAGCTGTGGAAGGAAACGGACAAGCTTCGGTCGGCGTCCGAGGTCAATCATTGCCTCGACCTTCTCCGCTGCGCTTTCAAGGCCGCGCACGGGGTCAGAGACCCCCGCACGAACAAGAGCTGCCTGCCCTTCCCCGTCGAGGTCGAGCCCGTAGAGGATCCGGAGCGCGATCCGACGCCGATGTCGCAGGAGGAATTTCGGGCGCGTCTTGCCGATGCACCGCAATGGGTGGCGGATGCCGCCAATTTGGCATGGCATTACGGGCTTCGCCTCACGGAGGCACTGACCCTCGACCTCCGGCATCTCGACCACGAGAACCAGTGCCTGCGACTGTCAGCCGGAGAGACTAAGTCCGGCAAGGATCAGGCCGTGTATGGCGGCCGGCGGGGCTGGGTTCTGGTTCTTTGGCTGGCCCGCCGCGCACGCCGGCGAGGCCAGACCCGCTTGGTCATGTGGCCGGGGCAGAAATGGCTTCGGGCCTACCGCCGCGGCGAACCCGTCCCTGATGACGCCTGGCAGCCGCTGAAAACGATCCGGAGGACCTGGACGAACACGATCGACCGGGCGCAGATCGAGCACCCGAGGCGGTTCCATGATTTGCGGGCCGCCTACATCACCAACGCCGCCAAGCTGGGCTCCTCGACCCTCACCAAGGGCCTTGCCCGCCACGCATCGATGGCGACCACGGAGAGGTACATCAAGATCGTAGAGGATGACCTCGCCCGCGCGGCAGATCGGGCCGCTGAAGCACGCCCCAGGCTCCGCGTCGTGCGGTGAGCCTTAAAGCGCAGAAAACCTCATGCCGGACGATTTGACCTGCTGGGGACTTTGCTGGGGACTCGGCCGCTAGAACCGTCGAATCCGGGGCCATCGGACAAGCCGAAAGCCCAACAAAACCGGGCCTTTCTTAACAGAGCAAAAAGTTAGAAGGCGGTTGCTCTATCCACTGAGCTACGGGCGCTTGCCAATAGAATCGAGGTTTTCTGAGGATCGATCGCCAACGGTACGGTCCTGTTGGGGACTGCTGTTGGGGACTCGGTTCTCAATCTGCCCCTTCTCGCCGCCTCAGTAGTGATCGCCGGCAGGGCCGAAAATCTGCCCGCTGAGAGGCAGCGACTTTGTATGGCCCCATGCGCGCGCCGTCTAGCCGCGCCCGCACCCCGCTCACGTCTCCATGCGGACTCTTCGGCTGCGCCAGCAGGTAGCGGCAATACCCTGCCACTATATCCCGCGCGCAGCGCCGACGCGGACGTGATGCAGCGGTGGATCGCCGCCTCCGACATCGACGCGGCCTGCGCAGGCGGGATACAGCGAGGCGCCGGCTCACGGCGGGGAGCGCCAACCTGGACCAAGACGAAGCTGGGCTGTTGATGGTCGGCCCGTGGCGCCACCCGCCTGGCACGTTGTGCGCCCCGCGGACGATCCTCGGCCACCAATACGTAGTGTGTCACGGCTGCCGTCGTTTCACCGCCATGGTCATCCCGGCAGGCATGGAAGATCGGAAGTATGAGCCCTGCCCTGTGTCTGCCGGCTCCGCGGCCAGCGTGGCGAACTCGTGACGGACGTGCCTCGCGGCATTAAGTCGGCTTCCGCCGGGACATCCAAGCAGGTGCTGCCGACTGAAAGTCCTACCGTAATGGAAGCGAAAGCTCTTTCTGATATCAGGATACTGGATTAGATGCGGGGTCGATGAAAAACGCCAAAGAGCTGATGGCGCGCCTCGGCTGCCGCCTTGAGCAGGACAGATTGACCGAAGCCGAATTTAGAAGCGCCGTGGCCGAGGTCTTGGCCGCCACGACGGACGGGCTGAGCGGCGCCAACTACCTGATGCTGTCGCAAGAGATCCGTGACCTCGAGCATGCTTGGCAGGATAGCTGCGAGCGGACTGCTAACTGAGATTCTGTTTGCCGGGCTCGATCGGTTTGGCTCCACTCCAGGCCCCCACCGCGTCGTGCCAGTAATCGATCGCGGCTTTCAGATGCCCCAAGCGCTTGTCCGAGCTATCGACCCGAAACATTGCAAGCTCATCTATCACGCGCTGCCTGGCAGCGCGTACGTTCTCGGAATGGTGATCCGACATGCATCCCCAACCAATTCACCCTCATCCTAAGTTAGTATTAAAGGTGCCGTTTTTCAACGCACGTGCCGAAATTTTAGGCAGTGACGGTACTCACCAGATCACAGCAAAGTGCGGGTGAGACCTTGAGGATGCCTTCCGAGGTGCTGCCGCTGGCAGTGTTGGCACGTTCGTGACGCTGGCGTTGATCTTGTAGAAGGGTGGCGCCCGCCTCCCCCACCCATCGAGGAGATGTCGCACAATGCCCGCCGGCCTCTGCTGCCCATTGCAGCCGTGCAGCACGTTGAGATAGCTGTGCCTGCCAAGCCAAGGTCCTCAGGGTCTGCATCGCCTCGGGCCTGGGTGATCCCCCCTCCGCCAGTTGCCCGATTTGGATCGAGCGGGAGACCATTCTTGAACTGCAGGCTGGAGGCCCGCCTAAATCCGGCCAACGCCGCCGCTGCGCAACGCCTTGGGACGCGGTGCATATTTAACATGGACGCAATCTCAAACCGAGCTTGGCTATTGAAGCCTGGCGTAGAGTCAGCGAATTGCGAAATGCCGGTCATGGGCGGCGCATAGCGAAAACTCACCGCATCGGTACAGAGCCCGCAGGCCCAGTGTCGAGAAGAGCTGGCCGGGTGTGCGCTTGAACACGCAAGCCGCGCAACTGCGAAAGGCCGCTCACTCCGACTCGGCTTGACGAAGCGCTTCTGCACGTTCGCAGGCTGCCGCAGCTTCCTTGTACTGCTTGAGGTCGAGATAGGCACGAGCGAGGTATTCATAATGGGGTGGCTTCTTGTATTCGCCCGTCGCCACAGTCGCGAGGAGATGGCGGGCCGCAGAGCGCTGCTTAATGGAAACGAGCGTGCGGACCGCTAGGCACGTCGCCTCAAGCCGAAGGCCCCGGTCGGTCTTCAAACCCGCGATCCGTTCGAAGATCCTCGTAGTATCGTCCCAATCGCTTCGGCTGAAGGATGCGCGCATCTCATCAATCAACTTCTTGCCGAGCTCGATCTCTTCCTCTGTGCTCACTACGATGTCCCCACATATTGCAAGCGTTGCAGCACGTCCGCTCAAGGCTTCGATGTCACTGTGGTCTAACTGCCTGCGGATTCCAAACAGTGGCGGCAGTGGCCCGAAACGGGGCGATGGCCTGGGCCGCAAAATTCCGAAGACTACGCATCAACTGAGCGACCGCTTTAGGCTCTCCTTCCAATCGTGCTCTATCTCCCGAATCTTCTGGGCGATGAGCAGGCCATCGATTGATCCTAAATCCCCAGGCGTTGCGGCAATGATATCCGAGACCGCCGCGATGAAGTCCTTTTCGCTCATACGGTCCTGCGCGATTCGGTCCTGTAACGCATTCAGGCCAATGCTGATTTTACTCTTCAACGTCGCGGAGAGTTTTGGAATCGCAGGCGAACGTTTGTCGCTATTGCCTTTCATGACACTCCTCCTCTCGGCAGCCAAGGATGACACGAGAGAAAGGAGTCTTGGATAGATTCCGAAAAAACTGATGGGTGATCAGTGGGCTTATCTCTGCGTTCTTGCACTCGGACATCGCGCATTGATCGGCTCAGCCTGTGCTGCACGTATTGCTCTGCATCGACGATTGGCCAAGCTGCAAATGCGAACGAATCCCGGTCACGCATCGATGAATCGATCACAAGCCATTGTTTCGAAATTCGGCAAACGTTGGAATGCGTGCAAATCTCTGCAACGAGCTGGTCGCCTCAGGAGGCGGCCAGGGTCACCGCAGCATGAACGCAAACATCCGCGCTTAGTTCGCTACAGGACAATAAGCTAAGACACTGTGGAGACGCTTTTTTATTCAAAGGTATGCAAACATGCGGGATGGTGAAGTGAGCGGATTACTCCTACTCTCTCAATATGGTCGACGAGCAGCGCAACAAGATTTTGGCGGTCCTTGCTGAGATAAACGAGTCCTTGGATAAGCGCCTTAAAGATGATGGTGCTTCTTCGCTTCCGCACGTAATCGTGGCGATTGGGCCCGATGGGCACGCGCTTGTTCACGGCAATGTCGACCTTCCGCGACTCAAGATGTTGGCCAAAGAGCTGACCGAGCTTGTCGATGCTTCGCTATCGATTCAAAAAAATAGATACGAGCGCGCCGATGCAGCTGCCGCTTCGAAAGCACCTATTCACTGAAAGCTGCTCGGTCCGGCATGTCGCGCAATTGCACGTTCGCTGCTCCTGGGCATGACGCGTGTGCAATATGTCTAGCCCAGCACGCGCCCATCTATTTCCGTTGATGCCGAACACCACGCCCATGCAGACGGCGCAGGCTGCTGTGAGCGTCGCCACCAGCAAGCCAAAAATATGATGATCGCGATTCCCCTGCTCACCTTCCCGTCAACGGCTTGAACACGCAGCGCACCATCCCGCCGCGGATGCAGTGTCGTCAGTTGTAGTCGATCGACGGATCGAGCCCCTGCGCGACACGCGCGCGCGGCATCAGGATGATGTCGCCGGCGTCGGTGGTGGTCGCGATCCCTGCCTGGGTCTCCCGCAACTTCGTGGCATGCTGGCGCCGGCAGTCGCATGGGCCGCAACAGTGGACACCGTCGCGGTCGACGTAGCGCGGCTGTTCATGATCCAGGCGGCGTCGCCGAGGCGACGCTTCAGCTGGGGTGCACGACCTCGACGGTCCGGAACTTCTGGACGCAACCAACTGCGCGGCCACCGCGTCGGCATGCCCCCCCCTCCGCGAGCGACCGCCGTTCTCGGCGAGACCTTGGCCTCGTTACGGAAAATGGGCGGCTGGATATAGGCCCCCTCCCAGTGCGCACATTCCGGAACAAACAATGTAGCGACCGATGCCGAAGTCCGGGCACGCGCTCCCCCCAAGGCCGGACAAGGCATGGCCAAGAGCGGCATCCGGCCCTCGTACGAGCGCTGGACCGGCCGCGACGCCCCCGCCACGGCGGCGAGGCCGAATGGGAGCTGGGCTTCGCCTTGCGGCTCAAGCGCGGCGATGCGGGCAGATCCATCTCGTGACCTGGCCGGGCGTGAAGGCCGCCCGTCGGCTGCGGCTGGGAGATCCCCGACGACCGCGCAGTTGCCCCGGAGACCAGCCGCGCCGTTATCATGATCTCAGGGGCGCCTACATCACCGACATCGATCGCGTCGCCGACACGGCGACCACTCCCGTGCTGGCGCGCCGCGCCACGCCAGCATGTCGACGCAGAAGTACACCGAGTTCGACACCCCAGGACCTGGCCGGCGCGGCCAACCGGCCGGCGAAGCGCCGGGCCCGCCTGAAGATCGTCAAATAGCTTTGGAGGCTTCGTTGGGACTCGCCGGGAAATTCGGGCATTCCGGGGAATCTTCCGAAAACTATTTCAGTGAATTCAATGACTTGGACAAAGACCAGTGCATTAGAAGGCAATTGTTCTATTCACCGAGCTACAGGCACTTGCCATTTATCTCAATCACCTAACGGCCGCTCACTCCTGCTCCCTGGCGCAATTCGCGCCTTGGCGCGATCCCTGGCCGCCGCCGGCCACCGTTGGACACCGTTGGACACTCGCCGACATGATCGTCCCGCCCAGCAAACGCAGATCGGGAGATGCACCCCACTACCGGTACGCAACTAGTGCGGGTAACATCGTGAATATATCACCGAAAGTGCCCTGCGGCCCCAGGTAGGCTTCTGATAGGTTTTAGCCCTCTCAGCAGAGGCTCGAACCATTCAAGCAAATGTAAAGAGCGCAGTTACCGAAATATCTTTTTGACATCTCCATTATAGGTTAGACGCATAGGTAATGAGATACGCTCGAGCGCTGATCGCGCAACTCCGCACCCGCCTCTCACAGGACAGAATGGCGGAAGCCGAATTCACCATGGCCCTGGCCGAGATCCTAGCTGCGACCACGGAACGGCTCAGCGGCGCGGACTGCCTGTTGTTATCTCAGGAGATCCGCGAACTTGAACAAGCTTGGCGGGAAAGCAGCCGGCGGCCCGTTAACTGAGCGAGTTCATGAACGACAGGCTCCCTTGCGGCGTGCCGCGTTATTGCGCGGCAAAGCCGATCTTGAATCCGCTGATGTCAAACAAACCTAACAATTAGTCAGCATTCGAGATGTAGTATTCAACACTCGCGACGTATGTTTAGGGAAGATGCAACTACGCCGTGCCTCGGGATCCAGGCGGCGACGTAAGCTCGCAGACAGCAATCCCTTCGTCTCCGGCAGCAGCACGACCGCGCCATCCCGGCATCGCGTTGTCACGAATCGTGCCGCCGGTTTCCCCGGTCCTCGCCAGCGATCCGGTCGCCGGCGGCTCGTTGCTCGGATAGGCCTTCTGCCGCCCGTTGCGGCTGCACACCGCGTCGAAGTGGGTGGTGCCGACCAGCGGAAGACGGGACCTTCAACTGCATCACCTCTCGCGACTTGTCGCATTCGTATATTTATGCGCAGCGACGGCCCACTGGCGATTTTGCGGCGCTCATAGCGGAGAGCCCCCGAGATTTCAGCCCTTGTGATTCCGGCAGCGTGCCAAGCTAAGGTGGCCCAATTGGGCAGCCGCGGCGGCGGCAATCACTGGCATTCTGTCGGTATGCCATCGGGGCAATCAGGCTTGACGGGCACCCGCTCGTCCACGGCATGTAGGCCTTGTGTGACTGAAGGGGCTGGCCAAAGCGCTTGCAGAGTTCAAAGCGGATGTCGAATACCAAAACACTCTTCGGCAATCGCTCTCGGCCCTTCGGACTGCTTGGGGTTAGCCTTCGTGCAGCCGAGAATCTGTTGGCCGCAGGCTTCGTCGGTCAGGCCCTGTCGCCCACTCCCCAGTGGCGACGGGGCCGCTCCCTTACTTAGCCTTCGACTTGCTGAAGAGATCGCGCCCTTGGTGTGCGCGGCACGATGGTTCACCGCTACCACGCATATCAAAACATCTCAGTTGATCACTTCGTCATGACCGAACAAAAAAAGCTCGGGACACTCCGAAGGCGGCGACTGTTTCGGGTTGGCGAGGCCGTTGTGCGTGACCAGAACCACCCCGTACTGGGCTGGGTTCTCCGGAGTCAGGGTCGCCATGCACCCCATCCTGCGGATCCCGGCGACCGGCATTTCAAAATAGTAGGCCTTGGCGCGCATGACCGGCAACGGCAGGCCCGCGGCTGCCAGCTCGGCATAGAGAGCGTCGGCTCCCCTGCCCCCGCGCAGCACCTGCTGCAGGCGAGCAGCGATACCGGCGCGCACCCTGGCCTGGCTGGCATGGTACGCGATTTCACCCAGCAAGAGGCGCTTGGCCTCCAGCGGTGTGTATTCGTTCAAGAGGTCGGGCCAGACCGGCAGGCGTCCCTGGCTTGCGTTGCTGCAGATGTTCGCGGCGCGTTCGGCCAGAGTCACCCGCGGAAGTTTCAGTGCGACCGGGCAGATCCCCAGTTCCACGAATTCGCCAGCAGTCTCGATGTAGGTCATTTCCTCAGGCGGGCGTACGAGGGCGCGAAGGATGGGCTCGGGATCGACCCCCATTTCGAGCACGTAGGTGACGACGACGGCGGAGGTCGCCCGCCCTTCCGTCACACCTCGAGCGCGACTCGTCGCAGCATCGCGCGCCTCCCCGTCTCGCGGCGCATAGAAGGCGTGGAAACCGAGGCGGCCTCCGACTTCCAAGTGCCGGTCGGCCTCGGGGCCGGCCGGGCCCGGAGCCGTGCCGCCGAGGAAGGCGATCGCGCAGGACGACAGACACCGCTTGCCGCTTCTCACGATCGTGGAAACACCGAACTGCCTGAGGAGTCGGCCTATGCGCATCCCCTCCTCGAGGGCGCCGCCCTTACTGTCGAGGGCAACGACTGCCAGTGACTCCCCGGGCTGGGTCCCTCCACGCGCCTTGAGGTCCTCCAGAACGACTTTGAGTTGATCCGAGTCTCCAGGCTCGAATGGGCCGGTAAGGTGGATTTCGTGGCTGAGAAAGGCGCTCGGCCCTGCCGTGACGCGCTCCGTCACGACAGAGAGTGTCATCGCATGGCCTACCGACGCGACGAGCAAGATCGCAAGGACCGTCAACAGGAAGGCAACGTTGCGGATCCAGGGGCCCGATGCCGCTGTCTTTCCTTCAGCGGCCACGAAGGTTCGCACGATTTGCTCCGGCAAGAGACGTCACCCGACCGTCTCATTTTACTGAACTGATTCGAATAATAGAAACCCAAGCCGCCTTCCCTGGGGGAGCTTCAATAAAAGTATCGTGAGCCGGGCCTCGCTTTTAATGAATCCCGCGCTCGCGACCAGGCCGCAGCCGTAGTCCGATGGCCACGCCCCCGGCGGCGAACGCTGTCACCAGGAGCATGATATCCATGCCGGCGACGGGCCAAAGACGTGGCTGCGTAAGACTGCGCCACAGGGCGTCGCCGGATGTGAGGCCGCTGAGGACTACTGCTCCAGCCGACAGGACTGCGATTGCGATGCATTGCTCCCGCCACGCCGTGCGTGGTCGCAACCAAGCGTGCACGAACGATCCCAGCCAGGTCAGATAGAAGGCCCAGATTTCCAGATCGGCACGCTCGAACCCCAACGCCGACGCTGACATCGGCAACAGCCGGTTGGCGACGAAAAATGCCAGCGTCGCGCCCATGATGCCGCTGATCGAACCGACAGCGAGACCCTCGACCAGACGCACCCCGGCAAGGCCGAGCTGCTCGTGGCGTTTGCGCCTCGACTCCAGCCAGAACAGGAAGCCGGTTGCGATCAGCATGCACCCGGTGAGACCCAGGGCGAAGTAGAGCCAGCGCAGTGGCCAGTGATCGAACTGGACAAAGTGGAAACCGGTGATGAAGCGGTGTGCCGCCATGACCGGCTGCGCCGTGTGCCTCGAGAGCACGGCGCCGGTCCCTGCGTCAAAATAGAGAGCATCGACCGGCATGGTCACGCGATCGCCGACGAAGGAGCGTCGCACCTCGACATAGGCGTTCGCATCCCCCCGGTGAAATACCCGAAGCAGCTGAGGTGTGCCCCCGTTCCACTCGCGGGAGGCCTGTTCAACCATGGCATCCAGCGACGCCATGGGAGGCCCCGGCCGATTGAGTCTCGGTCGCGCGTAGATTCCGTACGACTCCTGTACGAAGGCCTGCCGATCGCCGCGATAGGACATCTCCCAGGCGCCCGAAACGTACACCGTGAAGAAGATCAGCACGCCCGACAGGGTGATGAAGAAATGGAAGGGCAGCCCGAGCACCCCCGTGACATTGTGCAGATCGAGAACCAGCCGCCGCGCTTTCCGATCGGATCGGAAGGTGAAGAAATCGGCAAATATCTTGCGATGTATCACGACCCCGGAGACGCAAAGCGCCAGCATCGCCATTCCCGCAAGACCGACGATCCAGAGGCCCAGCGACCAAGCCTTGATGTGCAGATTGACGTGAAACGG
>Ga0182739_1001600_pt1 | contig 23217 bp, 24 predicted proteins | sample eDN5th30CBELigBY_FD_128873 | JGI IMG/M metagenome (GOLD analysis project Ga0182739, IMG submission 128873) | Enriched backyard soil microbial communities from Emeryville, California, USA - eDNA 5th pass 30_C BE-Lig BY (version 2) (version 2) | ecosystem: Environmental > Terrestrial > Soil >...
AAAGTCCTGCATACCCTCGCGTAATGTAAATCGGTATTGTTTAACCGTAATGTCCTTTTTCTTTTTATCCCAAATCTTCTGTGAAAACAATACCTGTGATAGCGGATATCGTTTTTTCGTCTCTTTTACGGCCACATCTTCCCATGTTTTTTGAGAAACTGCATGAACCTCCGGAGTAAATGAAGCTTGTACGGCCGTTAATCCGAATAAAACAGTAAGCAAAAACATCCATTTTTTCACGTATGAACACCATCCTTATAAATTATTTTTACCAATGGAAAAAAATTCATACATTGAGTGAAATAGGAAGTGGCATTAGTTTATGGACTAGCAGAGTTAAAAAACTATACAAGAAATTGCTGACAATCTTAAATATGTTTATCATGGTAATAGGGGGGATCCGTTAAATGACAGGATTAATTTTATTGATTATCATTATTACATGCTTAGTTATTGTTGGTGCATTAGTTATAAGTAGAAAAGCAAAAGATCATACAAAGGAGCGGAAGGAAAACTCTACATTCATTCCACCGCAGTTTATTGGAGATTCTCATGATAAGAGGGATCATGATGATTCTTCAGATGGGTTTGGAGATTTTGGCGGTGGAGATGGTGGTGGCGGAGGAGATTGATTCACCTTCTGTATCAACTGGTGGAATAAAAGGTCGTCAATAGACGGCCTTTTATTTTTCAGAAGTTCCACCCTGTTGAAGAAATGCTTGAATTTGATCAAATGATAATCCAATCTTTTTTGCTTCTTGTATCAATTCCAACCATTCACTATCAATATTTAACTTGTCCGTGTATTGCTCCCGCATTTCAGTCATTCGGCTTGTCCTCCTGAATAAGGATGTTTTGGTTTTGACCTTTAGCTTCCTTCCATTTGCGAAATTTGAGGTAATCCCGAAATTCTTTAAAATCATTTTTGCTCATGCCATCTTCAATTGCTTTATGTAACAATTTACTCCACTCTTCATCAAAAACAAACTTTGAGTGATCAGAACCAGGCGATGATCCCAATAAATCTTCTACCTCTATTTCAAGTGTTAAGGCGATCTTTTTTAAAAATTGAAGCGAAGGATTTTTCTGTACATCTCGTTCAATATAGCTTAAGTAAGACTTTGAAACACCTGCTAGCTCAGCTAATTCACTAATCGAATATCCCTTCTCCTGCCTCAACTCCCTTAATCGTTCTCCAACCATACATGGTCTCCTTATCTAAAGAAAAAATTTGCCTTACAAAGTTCATTATATGAAACATATTGTTCTTAATAAAATAACAAAATTGTATGAAATAAAGAGATATAAAGAGAAATACGATATAAAATGTTCTTTTTAGCGAAAAAACAACAAAATTCCAGAGTTTTTAAAAATAGGAGAATTATCATATATTGGTAGTTGAAATGTAACGCGAATGGGTGGTTTGATTTTAAGTATTAATTTATTTCGTAATAAAGAGTTTTTCCATATCCTAATATCTAATAAAGTTGATGAGAACAGAATATGTATAAGACTTTCTAACTGCAAATAAAAGTCAAATTAAAACAAAAGAATTTATTTATTGACATGTTCATTATAAAGAACTAAACTGTATTTAGTAATGAGAGAATAAGATTTAATAAAAAATTAATATGTTAGGTTGTTCTTTAAAAAGAATAAATGGAATATAACTAAATTCAGATTCCTCAATATTTGAAAAGTAAAGGTGGGTACTCATGCATAAAAGTGAAACTTATGAACATGACAGGAAGGTAAATTTAAAAGAATATTTATTTACAATAAAAAAAAGGTTTATTTGGATATTAATTATTACATCTTTCACAACTATCCTTGGTGTTGTCCACAATGCTTACTTTAAGTCACCTCCGCTCTATCAAAGTTCAAAGACAGTCATAATTGAAGCAGATCCTGAATTTATGAACACACTTCTTGCTTTAGCAACGGATCCATTAATATTAGATAGAATTAGCGAAGAGTTAGATCATAGTAAGTCACCAGAAAGTTTATCGGGGCAAATATCTTTTAATACAGTTAATTCTTCCAAAGTAGTAAAAGTAAATGTGAATGATTCTAATCCTGATATGGCAGTTGAAATTGCGGAAAAGACTGTGGAAGTATTCAAAAGTGAAATGGATAATATACTCGGTTTTTCAAGTATTAAGGTAGTTCCAGAATCAAGTTTAGGAGATTCAATTACGGAGATTCCACAGGGGAATAATAGAACCGTACATGCTTTTGTTTTAGGAATAATCCTAAGTTTTGGCCTGATTTTTCTTCTTGAATACTTTGATAATAGTGTTAAAAGTGAACGAGATGTTGAAGAATCATTAGGTGTTCCGATAATCGGGATGGTTTCTAATATAAATTCCAAGAATGTTGAGGACAGAAAAGGATATCAATTAGAACACGATTTAAGGGGAGAGAAAATTGGTATTAAACAAAATATTAATTACTGAAAGAGTATTGCAAACTAAGGATTCTATAAAAAAAATAATGTCAAAAGATAAAAAAAGAAATCTTGTATGTTTTACTGATCCAGGTTCTATAATAGCAGAAGAATTTAGAACTATTAGAACCAATATGCAAATATTGTTGGATGGGAATGAGGGTAAGACAATTCTTTTAACTTCTTCACAAAAAGGAGAAGGAAAGTCTACAACTGTAGCAAACCTTGCAGTATCTATAGCTCAAAATAACAGAAAAGTTTTACTAATTGATGCAAACCTGCGTAATCCCTACATTCATTCTATATTCAAATTTAAGAATACCGATGGATTGACATCAGTTCTAAAAGGAGACCTGGAACTTGGTGATGCTGTAAGATTTTCAGGTATAAAGGGTTTGGATGTTTTAACAAGTGGTGGAGTTCCTCTTAATCCAGCTGAATTACTTGGAACGCAAAAAATGGAAAATTTGATTAAATTTCCAAAAAATAGCTATGATGTAGTATTAATCGATACTGCACCAATTCTTGAATCAGCAGAGACTAGAATTTTAGCTGGCCTCTGTGATGGAGTTGTCCTAATAATTAATAAGGGAAAAACCTTAATAGAAAAAACAAGAGAATCTAAAAAGGTTCTAGATTTTGCAAAAGCAAATTTAGTAGGAGTTATATTGAATGAGAGAAAATAAAAAAAGGAGCTATTATTAAGTCATTGTTCGTTATAACGAATATTGCTGTATGATTGGTGATGTCTACTTACCTTTATCAAGGTAGGCACTCGACCGTGCTGTGGGTTGATATATACCTTAGACACTTTGTTGTCGAAAGTATGGTGTGAGGGTGGGTTAGATGCCCAATTTTTAAAGTTTTTATTTATAGGAACTTAATCAAGGACTTATAAATAAGAATTTTAAAAGGAGATGAATTAATAGATGGAAAACATTGATAAATACCCTAAATCTATTAAAAAAGCCGTAAGGTATATCAAGCAAGATGCAACAAAAGAACAATTAGATGATATTAAAAGATTAATCGAATATGCAATACAATAAAGGGGAAGTAAGATAAATTAAAACATTTACTATATTTTTTTGGGTATGAAAGGAGGACTATATGACATACAGACAAAGACTATCACTATTTATTTTTGTAGATACATGTATTGTTCTCACTGCAATTTTTATTAGCAGTTTTTTTGTTAATGGGAGTATACATGTTTTTACTGTTCCAATAATTATCAGCTCCATAACGATACTAATTACTCATCATTTGCTTGCGTTGAATTATAAATTATACAAAAAGGCATGGGAATATGCGAGTGTTGGGGAATTATTAATTATTCTTAAGATTGTGACGTTTTCTATTATTATAACTGCTTTTATGCAACTACTTATAAACCAAGAAATTTTCTTTAGACTTCTTGGTGTAACTTGGATGCTACATATGTTATTTATAGGCGGTTCTAGATTTTTATGGAGAATTTATAGAGATTCTTATATAAGTGATAAAGATAGTAAGAAGAGAACATTAATTATTGGTGCAGGTGCTGCCGGAACAATGGTTGCAAGACAACTTTTACATAGCCAAGAGGCAGACCTTCTGCCTGTAGCTTTTATTGATGATAATAAGAAAAAGCTACAGCTTGATATATTAGGTATCCCTGTCGTTGGTGGGGTTTCATCAATAGAAAGAATAGTAAGTGAATTACGTATTGAAAATATAATAATTGCAATTCCATCTTTAAGTAAAAGAGAACTAGGAGACATTTCACAAAAGTGTTCAAAGACTAAAGCAAAAACACAAATTCTCCCTAGGTTAGAGGATTTAGTTACAGGAAAGCTTTCTGTAAACCAACTTCGAGATGTTCAAGTAGAAGATTTATTAGGTAGAGAACCTATAGTATTAGATATTAATAGTATCTCTGAATTCATTACTGGCAAAGTTGTATTAGTAACAGGAGCTGGTGGATCAATAGGATCGGAAATTTCGAGACAAATCTCAAACTTTAATCCGAAAAAGTTAATATTATTAGGCCATGGTGAAAATAGTATTTATTCAATAGAAATGGAATTAAAAGAAAAGTATAAACATTCTAGCATAGAATTCATAACCGAAATTGCGGATTTACAGGATACAAAAAAAATGATGCATGTTATGGGAGAATATAGTCCGGAGGTTGTTTATCATGCAGCAGCCCATAAGCATGTACCATTAATGGAACGTAATCCAGAGGAAGCTGTGAAGAATAATATTATTGGGACAATGAATATTGCAAACGCAGCAAGCTGGCATGGTGTAGAGACGTTTGTCATGATTTCTACAGATAAGGCAGTTAATCCAACAAGTGTAATGGGCTCAACAAAAAGACTTGCAGAAATGATCATACAAGATTTAGATAGAAAAAGTAATACCAAATTTGTAGCGGTACGATTTGGTAATGTCTTGGGAAGTAGAGGGAGTGTTATCCCTCTATTCAAAAAACAGATTGCAAACGGAGGACCTGTAACTGTTACTGACCCCAAAATGGTTCGTTATTTCATGACTATTCCTGAAGCATCTAGGCTAGTCATTCAAGCGGGTGCATTAGCAAAAGGTGGCGAAATTTTTGTTCTTGATATGGGAGAGCCTGTTAGGATTGTTGATTTAGCAAGAAACCTAATAAAACTTACAGGACATACAGAGGAAGAGATACGTATTGAATACACAGGAATGAGGCCTGGAGAAAAACTTTTTGAAGAATTACTAAATAAAAATGAAGTTCACGATCGTCAAATATATCCCAAAATTTATATAGGGAAAACATCTGATTTGTATATAAAAGAAATTATTGACCTCATCTCTACTTATGAAGAGCTTAACAAAGATCTATTAAGAGAAAGACTTCTTAACTTAGCTAATAATAAGGTAGAAAAAGCTAGGGAACATCAAAAAGCGGTAATGTCTATACCAGTTAAAAGGAGTGTTTTTACATGAAAGTTAGAAAGGCAATAATCCCTGCGGCAGGATTAGGTACTAGGTTTTTACCCGCAACTAAAGCAATGCCAAAAGAAATGCTGCCAATAGTCGATAAGCCTACTATTCAATATATAGTAGAAGAAGCAATTGAATCAGGTATTGAAGATATTATTATTGTTACAGGTAAAGGTAAAAGGTCAATTGAAGATCATTTTGATTATTCCTTTGAATTAGAACAAACACTATTTGAAAAAGGTAAGTTTGAAATCCTTGAGGAAGTTCAAAAAGCATCAAAATTAGTAGATATTCATTATATCAGACAAAAGGAGCCAAAAGGTTTAGGTCATGCGATTTGGTGTGCTCGTAAATTTATTGGGGACGAACCTTTTGCTGTATTATTAGGTGATGATATTGTTCAAGCAGAGAAGCCTTGTTTAAAACAAATGATAGAACAATATGACCGCTATAATGCTTCTGTTCTAGGAGTACAAAGTGTTCCAAACGAAGAGGTTTCTAGATATGGAATTGTAGATGTTAATCAAATTGGAGAACGTTTTTATAATGTTAGCAGTTTAGTAGAAAAACCAAAATTAGAGGATGCACCTTCAAATATAGCAATTATGGGTCGATATGTTCTTAATCCAAGAATCTTTGATATTTTAGGAAATCAAAAGCCAGGTACTGGTGGGGAAATACAATTAACTGATGCAATAGCTGAGCTAAATAAATTTGAGGCAATCTATGCTTATGATTTTGAAGGAACTAGATATGACGTTGGTGAAAAGATGGGCTTTATTCAAACGACAATTGAGCTTGCACTTCAACGTGAAGAATTAAAGTATGACTTGTTAAAATATCTAACAAATATAATTGAAAAAGAAACAGAAAAAAATGCTGTGAAATAAGGTGATAATAAATGAAGAAAAAAATACTATTTTGTGCAACTGTTGATTATCACTTTAAAGCATTCCATCTTCCATATATGAAATGGTTTAAAGAACAAGGCTGGATTGTGGATGTGGTTGCAAGTGGTGATATGGATCTTCCTTATGTGGATAAAAAGTATTGCTTACCAATTCAGAGATCCCCTTTTCATTTAAAGAATATAAAAGCATTATTAGAGCTTGGAAACATCATTGATCAAAATAGTTATGATATTGTTCATTGTCATACCCCCATGGGAGGAGTTTTGGGTAGGCTTGCGTCTCAGAAAGCAAGGAGGAAAAATACAAAAGTTATTTATACAGCCCACGGATTTCATTTTTGTAAGGGTACTCCTAAGAAAAATTGGCTGATCTATTATCCAATTGAAAGATTCTTATCTTCTTTTACGGATTGTTTAATTACAATTAATGATGAAGATTATAAAATTGCAAAAACACGCTTTAAAGCAAAAAGAATAACTCATGTTCATGGTGTTGGAGTAAATACAGATCAATTTGAATCATTATCCGAAACGAATAAATCTCTACTTAAAAAGTCATTTGGTTACAATCCAAATGACTTTTTATTATTTTATGCTGCTGAATTTAATAAAAATAAAAATCAACAATTGTTACTACAATCCTTAGATTTATTAAAAGAAAAAGTACCCAATACCAAACTCTTACTTGCTGGTAATGGTCCACTACTTGAAAACTGTCGTGAAATGGCCTCAGATTTAGGGATCACTCATATGGTTGATTTTTTAGGATTCCTTAATGATGTTAAGGAAATTTTACCGATTTGTGATGTTGCAGTTGGATCCAGTTTAAGAGAAGGATTACCGGTAAACATCATGGAAGCAATGGCATGTGGTTTACCAATTGTTGCTAGTAAAAATAGAGGTCATTCGGAACTTGTTGTTGATGGGGATAATGGATTTGTAGTAGATCCGGGTAATACCAAACTTTTTTCTGCAAAGATACTTGAACTCTACCAATCAAAAGAACTACGTACAGCAATGGGAAAAAAAAGTATGGAAAGAGTAAAGCTTTATTCACTATATGAGGTGAAAAAAGAAATGATAGAAATTTATTCCAAATACATGATGGAAGATGAAAGATCTACAACATCTCAACGTACTTATATATAGTGTTTACTTAACTAAAGGAGTGTAAATGAATGGCAATACTAGTAACAGGTGGTGCAGGATATATTGGTAGTCATACGTGTGTTGAACTTTTAAATAAAGGCTATGAAATAATAGTTGCAGACAATTTTTTAAATAGTAAACCAGAGGCAATAAATAGAGTCTCAAAAATTACGGGCAAATCTTTTAAAACCTACAAAGTAGATTTACTTGACAAGAATGAACTTGAACTCGTTTTTCATGAAAACGATATTGAGGCAGTCATTCATTTTGCTGGATTAAAGGCTGTTGGCGAATCAGTAGAAAAACCGCTTTGGTATTATCACAATAATATTACCGGAACACTTGTACTCTGTGAATTAATGAAAAAGTACTCTGTAAAACAATTAGTTTTTAGTTCGTCTGCCACTGTTTATGGTCTAACGGAAACTTTACCAATAATTGAACATTCTCCTCTAGGAGCCACAAATCCATACGGTAAAACGAAACAAATGATCGAAGAGATTTTAAGAGATCTGTACACTTCTGATACCTCATTTGGCATTACTTTGTTACGTTATTTTAATCCAGTTGGAGCGCATCAAAGTGGAGAAATTGGTGAAGATCCGAATGGGATTCCTAATAATCTAATGCCATATATTTCACAAGTAGCTGTTGGTAAATTAGATAAGTTAAATATATATGGAAATGATTACTCAACAGTTGATGGAACAGGTGTTAGAGATTATATTCATGTCGTAGACTTGGCCTTAGGACATCTAAAAGCTTTGGAAAAATGTAAGTCTTCAAATGGAATCTACACTTATAATCTCGGTACAGGAAAGGGATATAGTGTATTAGAAGTGATAAAAGCATTTGAAAGAGCAAGTGGTAAACATATTCCTTATTCTATTGTTGGGAGACGTAGTGGGGATGTTGCAGTTTGTTATGCTAATACATCTAAGGCAAAAATTGAACTTGATTGGAAAGCTGAAAAAGGAATAGATGAAATGTGTCACGATACGTGGAGATGGCAGCTTAAAAACCCAAATGGATATGCTGATCAAGTCGAAAATAACCTAGACAATACTGTATTAGAATTTAATAAAGCAATAGCTCAGATAAATGTAATGAAGTGAGGCCATTATGAATATATCAAAGAATGTTACAATTAAGGAATTAGAACAAATAATGATAACACTAAAGGAAAAGGATTCTCAAAATCTTAGTTTGGCTGACATTGTAAAGCAAATTGAAAAGGAAATTATTAATATATATGTATCTAAAAAGGTTAGTTATTTAAAATAAGTTAAATTTTGAAGATTCTTTATCCTATCGAGGAATAAGGTGACAATAAAATGGGCAGTAAACAAAGTCTTGATTTTACTCATGTCCCTAGAGAACTAAAATTAATAATAGAAATCCTAATGAAAGAGAAAGAGTACTTTAGTGACAATAACAAAGATTTATTTATTAATATAAATTGGAATTTATTTCTTGAACTTGCTTTTCACCATCGAATATATCCTAGTTTATATGTTAAATTAAAGGATTATTTCACTAATCTTGTTCCAAAACATGTTATGCAAACTTTAGCAATGGAATATAAAAACAACACAATTAAAATGCTCTGTTTAAGTGCAGAACTTGAAGAAATAAATACTCTTTTTACTAAGAATAATGTCCAATCTATCTTTCTTAAGGGTCCTGTTTTAGCAAAACAATTATATGGAGATATATCTAATCGAACTTCAAGCGATATTGATTTGTTAGTACGGATAGATGATCTAAATCAAGTTGATGGATTATTGAAGAAGAAAGGTTATCAAAAAGAGGATGAATTTTTAGCAGTTTTTGATGAGTGGAAATGGAGAAATCATCATATTTCATACTTTCATCCTCGTAAGCAAACATTAGTTGAAATTCATTGGAGATTAAGCCCAGGTCCTAAAAAAGAGAGCTCCTTTGAAGAGTTATGGAGGAGAAAAAGTACAGTTTATTTTGCTCAAAATCCTATCCATACTCTGGGAAAAGAGGATTTATTTTTATTTTTAGTAACACATGGGGCACGTCATGGATGGTCTAGACTGAGATGGTTAGTTGACATTCATAATTTAATTAAAGATGAGTTAAATTGGGGTGAACTCCAAAAGTTATTAAAAAGATATCAAAATATTAAAATTGCAGGGCAGGCAGTAATATTAGTAAATGAACTATTTGATACTGAGTTTAATGTTGGGCAGCCATGGTTAATTAATAACCGTTCTTTGAAACTAGCTCAAGATGCTGTCTTTTACTTAGAAAGAATGATTAACATAAATGCGATACCTGTTCCGGCTGATATTCGTAAATATCACAAGAGTCATCTGTATTCTTTAATGTCTTTTAAACACAGAATCATTTTCTTATTAAGTATAATGTACCCGTCTCACCTTGATGCAGTTACCTTACCATTACCAAAGTATCTACACTTTCTATATTTTCCATTAAGACCAATTTTATGGATATGTAGAAAATCAAAGAAGCCAAGTATTTCGTAAACATAAATAAACTGTTCGAAATAAAATAAGAAAAAGGATGAATTTGTATTGACTTGTTCTTTATATAGAACTAAACTTGAATTAAAGAAAATCAATTAATTTTTTTACCTGATCGTTCTTAATAAAGAATTCAGCTTTAAAAAAACTTTTTATTTGATAGGTGAAAAATTATGAAATCATATTTGATCGTTAAAAGAGCCTTGGATTTAATTTTTGCCATAATTCTTTTTATTCTTGGCTTTATTATTATGATTCTTGCAGCAATTGCTATAAAGCTTGAAACGAAAGGACCTATCTTGTTCAAACAACCACGTCCTGGTAAGAATGGGAAAATTTTTATAGTTTATAAGTTTAGAACGATGTGTGTTGAAACAGAGAGGAAAGGAAGACAACTTTCTGATATAGAAAGAATGACTAAAGTTGGGACATTTTTACGAAAAACTAGCGTTGATGAGTTACCACAGATTTTTAATATCTTATGTGGGGAAATGAGTTTTATAGGTCCTAGACCATTATTAGTTCAATACCTCCCCTACTATTCAAAGATTCAGATGAGAAGACATGAGGTTACACCTGGAATTTCAGGTTGGGCACAAGTAAATGGGAGAAACGCAATTAGTTGGGATGAAAAATTCAAATTGGATGTCTGGTATGTGGATCATATTTCGTTCTCATTAGATTTTAAGATATTAATAATGACGATCCATAATGTAATTCGAAGGAAAGGAATTAATAATTCTCAAGCCGATACAATGCCATTCTTTCATGCTAATAAAGAGAAAGTAAATTAGACTCAAGAAAGGGGAGATTGTAAATGGGAGGATTACTTATTCTAGGTGCAGGGGGACATGGAAAAGTAGTTGCTGAGATTGCGATGTTGTCTCTAAAGTGGGACAGTATTGCTTTCTTAGATGATCAAGAGAATCTTCTAGAGGTATTAGGAATTCCTATTAAAGGAAGATTAGCAGATTATACTTTATTTACCCAAGAATATAAATTTGCCTTTGTAGCAATTGGAAATAATAAATTAAGACTTCAGTTGATTAATAAGCTATCAAAAGCTGGATACATCGTTCCTACATTAATTCACCCTAACAGCACGATAAGTAATCATGTTTCAATTGGAGAAGGGACAGTCATTATGGCGGGTTCTGTTATTAATGCAGAGACCACGATTGGTAAGGGATGTATTATCAACACTTCTTGTAGTATTGATCATGACTGTGTAATTGAAGATGGAGTACATATCTCGCCAGGATCGAATCTTGCAGGTACCGTAAGAATTGGTCAACTCTCTTGGGTGTGTTTAGGAGCATGTGTTTCAAATAATGTAACAGTAGGTCAGAATGTTATCATTGCTGCTGGATCAGCAGTAATAAAGGATGTATCAGAAAACCTTATGGTAGGGGGCATCCCAAGTTCCATTTTAAAGAAAATTAAAGGAGAATAATTATGTCAAAACGTATTTATCTTTCATCCCCTCACATGGGTGGATCTGAAATGAAATATATCCAAGAAGCATTTAATAGTAATTGGATTGCTCCTCTAGGTCCTAACGTAAATGCATTTGAGCAGGAAATATGTGACTATACAAACTCTCAATTTGCTCTAGCTATTTCATCAGGTACTGCCGGAATACATTTAGCATTAAAATACTTAGGGGTTGGGGCAGGAGATTATGTTTTTTGTTCTAGTTTAACTTTTTCTGCAAGCTGTAATCCTATTCTTTATGAGCATGCCATTCCAATTTTTATAGACTCTGAACCAAATTCTTGGAATATGTCTTCTGTTGCTTTAGAAAAAGCATTTAAATGGGCCGAGAAACAGAACAAATTACCTAAGGCAGTAATAGTTGTAGACTTATATGGTCAAACTGCTGATTGGGATTCACTATTACCTATTTGTAAACGGTATGGTGTCCCAGTTATTGAGGACGCAGCGGAAGCTCTAGGAGCTACTTATAAAGGGAAATATTGCGGAACATTTGGTGATATCGGTGTATTCTCGTTTAATGGTAATAAGATAATCACGACCTCAGGTGGAGGAATGGTTGTTTCCGAAAATAAACAAGCAATCGATAAAATGCTTTTTTGGTCAACTCAAGCACGAGAGCAAGTACTTCATTATGAGCATAAGGAGTTAGGTTATAATTACCGAATGTCAAATGTTTGTGCTGGTATAGGAAGAGGACAGTTAGAATTTTTAAAAGAACGAATAGCAAAGAAGGGTGCAATCTTTAATAAATACAAAGAGGATCTAAACGGTTTACCAATAAAAATGATGCCTATTATAAATGAAGGTAAGTCAAATTTTTGGCTATCGGTACTCACAATTAACGAGGATTGTTCTGCCACCCCATCGGATATTATTGGTGATCTTAATGGAAAAAATATAGAAGCAAGACCAGTATGGAAGCCAATGCATTTACAACCTTTTTATAAAGAGTACAAATTCTTTAGTCATATAGAAAATGGGAGTGTGTCAGGAGATTTATTTAATAGAGGGGTATGTTTACCTTCAGATACAAAGATGATAGATGATGAAATCGAAATAGTTATAGACTCCTTAAAGACCTCTTTCACAATTAATAGCCGAAATATTCTTACTATATAGGTGTTGAAAAGGAGTTAGGAAAGTGGAAAAACCAAAAATAAGTGTTATTGTACCGGTTTATAATGTTGAAAAGTATTTAGAGAGATGTTTCAAAAGTTTAATCACACAAACTCTTAAGGATATCGAAATTATTGTAGTTAATGATGGATCTACAGACAAAAGCTTAAATATTATAAATAGTTTTAAAGATAGAGATAGTCGTTTAATAGTTATTGATAAAGAAAATACAGGCGTATCACATTGCAGAAACATTGCTATGGATTTTGCGAAGGGGGAATATCTTGCTTTTGTAGATAGTGATGATTGGATAGACAACAACATGTTAGAAGATATGTACGAACAAGCAAAAGAAGCTGAATTAGATTTAGTTATGTGTACATATATGAGAGAATTTGTTACCCACTCAAAGGAAAAAACATTTAACTCTCCTGAGGTTGTTATCTATAAAAAAGAAGATATCTTAAACTTACATAGAAAACTAATTGGTCCTATAAATGAAGAACTTGGTAATCCAGAGAATCTCGACTCTTTAGGGACAGTATGGGGTAAGTTATATCGGTTGGAACCTATTAAGCATAATCGTGTTATATTCGCAGATCTTCAAGATATAGGCTCTAATGAAGATTCCTTATTCAACATACATGCATTTAAATTTATAAAAAAAGCTGCTTTTATTAATAAGCCTTTCTATCATTATTGGAAAGGAAATGAAAAATCAATAACTTCTAGGTATAATCCACATCTTAAAAGCCAATGGTTAAATTTGTTTGAAAAAATTCACTATTTTATAGAAGAAAATGATCTGGATATAACCTACAAAATTGCATTGAAAAATAGAATATGTATGAGTGTTTTGGGATTAGGTTTAAATGAATGCAGCAAAGAGAATATGTCTTCAATATTAGAGAAAATAAAGAAAATGGAAAATATTCTTAGTGAAAGGGTTATTAGTGAAGCTTATCAAAATTTTGATCTAAAGAAATTCCCAGTGCATTGGAGATTATTTTATTGTTTTAACAAGTATAAAATTTCGCTTCTTTCCTTCTTTATGTTATATGCTATTGAATTTTTGAGAACAAGAGTATAACAAGAGAATGATTTTTAAAAAACACTAATCTAATAAAAGGAGGTCGGATTATGCCTTTAATAGGGGTTATTATACCTGTTTATAATGTAGAAAAATATTTGAATCAATGTGTAGATAGTGTACTAAGTCAAAGTTTTAAAGATATTGAAGTGATTCTAGTTAACGATGGATCTACTGATAAAAGTGGTGAAATTTGTGAAATTTATAAAGAAAAAGATCTGAGAGTAAAAGTTATTCATAAAGAAAATGGTGGATTATCTGATGCAAGGAATGCTGGTATTAAAGCTTCAACTGCTCAATATTTATTATTTTTAGATAGTGATGATTATTGGGTAGAGGACAGTCTTGAGAAAATTGTTGAATGCACTACGGAAGATGTTGATGTAGTTTTTTTAACTGTAGCGAAATTTTTTGAAAAGAGAAATATAGTTGAAAAGACTTTTGAAAGTTTAAATAGAAATGAAATTAAGAATAAATCACAAAAAGAGGTATTTGAACACTTAGCACGTGCAGATAAATTTCCAGTTGCTGCGTGGGATAAATTAATAAAAAGGGAAATTATTATTAATAATAATATGTACTTTAAAAAAGGTCTATTGAGTGAGGATATTGACTGGACTACCAATTTGTTATTAACAGCACGAAAATTTGATGTTTGTGATGTGGATTTCTATATCTATCGTAAACAGAGAACAGGATCGATAACCGGTTCAATAAAATTAAAAAATGTCACTGATCTAATTTATATATTAAAAAAATGGGTTCACAAGTGTGAAAATGGTGAAGTGAAAAAGGACCTAGTTAAGCCCTTATTAGCATTATTTGCCTATGAATATACAATATTAATGGGCCATATATTTTCGGTTAATAAGGAAGAAAGGAAAATTATTATCAATGATGTTATTACATTAAAAACAATTTTGCAGTTTTCAAATAATAATAAAACAAAATTTGTAAGACAATTAACAAAAATCATAGGATTTTATAATACATCATTCTTATTGAATCAATATATTAGAAGAAAAAGTTAAGGGGCTTTTATTAAATGATACTTGTATATGGATTACTAATAGCTGAATTTCTTCTAATACTTATGATACCGCCAACTCTCACTTCAACTGTTGAAAATAATGAACTTATTGGATTAATAATAATCTTAGTTAATTGTATTGGTGTTTTTACAGTATTATTTTTTACATTTAAAAATGATAAAAATATCTTCATATTATTTATTAGCTCATTTTGTATAAGAATATTCTTATTGTTTTGGGATTTATATAGTAAAAGTATTTTTGTATTACCAGGAAGCGGTAGAGACTCTGAAATGTTTCATGGAGTAGGGCTCAGTTATCCAAACATTAGTTTTGATGAAAACCCATATGGATTTTTTGTGGGTTTAATATATTACTTTACATTAGATCAAAGGATTGTTGCTCAATATGTAAATTTGCTTTTCAGTATGTCAACAATAATAATTAGTCTCAAAATTATGGAAGACTTAAATATTAGTTATAAAATACGATTATTAATGCTTATTATTATATCATTTATCCCCAACTATTTGATTTCATCAATACTTCTTTTAAGAGAATCAATTATGATTTTTTTATTAGCAGCATCCTTATATTGTTTTATTAAATGGTGGAAAGAAAATAATTTGTTTAATTTTCTCATTTCAATAGTTTTAGTTTTATTTGCTTCTGTTTTTCATTCAGGTGTAATTTCTAATGCTGCAGTTTATATTCTGGTTTTTTTACTAATGAATAATAAAGAGAGAAAGATTAATTTTAATATCAAAACTTTAGTTGCGTTAACAATTTTCACCACTTCACTTATGATACTTATGAATTCAAATTCAAATATTTTTCTAAGCAAATTTGGCAATGTAGAAGATATAAATGACATTACAAGAAGAACCTCGCTTGCTGAAGAAGGAGGAAGTGCTTATCAAGTTGGGGGAGAAGTAAATTCTTTTTCCGACCTACTAATAAACTCTCCTATAAGGATATTTTATTTTATAGTTTCCCCACTTCCGTGGGATTGGAGGGGATTAAATGATATTATTGCCTTTTTATTTAGTGCATTATTTTATTTTATAACATATATATATTCCATTAAAGCTTTAAATTTAACAACTAGAGTTGAAAATAAAAGTTTGATTATTGTTGGTTTATTATTGGCATTTTTTGGTGCTTTTATCTTTGCTTGGGGAGTTTCTAATGCAGGTACTGCAATTAGACATCGAGATAAGTTTATAGTGAATTATTTAATTCTGTTAGCTATATCTTTGGATGCTATAAAAAAGAATGGAATAAAAATTTCTCACAGGAATAAGAACGTTAAGGGATAGAGGTGACTTATCATGAAAATAAGTGTAATTGTACCTGTATATAAAGTTGAAAAATACTTAGAACAATGTATTAAAAGTATTTTAAATCAATCGTATCAAAATTTAGAGATAATCCTCATCAATGATGGTTCACCAGATCAATGTGGAGAAATATGTGATGAATTTTCTAGGATGGACGAAAGGATTAAGGTAATACATAAAGAAAACGGAGGGTTATCTGATGCAAGAAATGCAGGATTAGATATTGCGTCTGGAGATTATATAGGGTTTGTTGATAGTGACGATTGGATTAATAAAAATATGTATGACATATTAATTAATACTGCTATAAAGGAAGGTTCTGATATTGTAGAGTGCAAATTTATGAATGTTTATGATAGAGAGGATACTTTTAATAAGGAAGATACCGGCATAATAAAAACTTTTAGCAATGTTGAATCGCTAAAAAATCATTTTAATAGTAAATATTTTTATAGATGTGTATGGAGTAAGATTTATAAAAAAGACCTTTTTAAAGATTTAAGATTTCCTCAAAATAGGCTTGCAGAAGATTTATTCTTAACACACGAGCTTTTTTTTAAGGCAAAAAAAGTTAGTCATATCAACTATACTGGTTATTATTATTTTATTAGACCAGACAGTATAATGGGTAAAAATGATCAAAAACTAACATTTGATACATTAGAAGGTATGATGGAACAACATAAATTTATATGTGAAAAAGTACCAGAATTAAAAAAATATGTTGATAAACTATATTTTAATTGCTTATTAAAATGTATTGCTTTTATAGAAAAAAATAAAAAAAATAGAATAGCAAAGCGTTATAAAAACATAGTTGTTTCAGAGTTGAATAGGGATGATATAGAAGTTGAAGGAATATCAAGCTTAGCATTTATGTTTTATAAAATATCACCTAGTTTTTTTGCTAATACAATAGAATTATTAAGAATGAGGAGTAGATAAAGAACGATAGTTAATTATAACTAAAAGTTAAGAAATTCTTATATTAATCCATCAATAGTATATTAAGCTATTGTATCAATTTACAAAATCATTCTGGTTAATGAAAGGTTTCGGAATAAATACGGGAAAATTGCACTATATATGCCAAGGTAGATGGGAGAATCAAAGTGATTCATAGAGAAAATAGAAGTTTATCAGCTGATGAACCGCAGGAAAAGAAATAGTAATCGGAGATTACATTGTGTTAGTTAATATTAGTGATGATTGGATTAATAGAGAATGTAGGAAAGGTTAATTAGCACACCAGTCGGGAAGGTTCAGATATTGTAGATTGTAATCTATAGTTGTTTATGAGAGGCAGTGAACAAAATCTTTAGAATTTATACTTATAAAGTAGTACTTTTACTCGTCTTATTTGTTTATTAATGTAATAGAGTATCTAAAATAGTAAGAAGAGTAATAATTAAATATAATTTACAGGTGATAAAACGATGGAAGTAAAAATAAGTGTTATTGTTCCAGTTTATAATATTGAGCAATTTCTACCAAATTGCATCGATTCACTAATAGATCAATCTTTTAAGGACATTGAAATAATATTGGTAAATGATGGTTCGAGTGATAACAGCCCAAATATCTGCAATGAATATGCAATTATGGACAAGAGGATAAAGGTAATACATAAAAAAAATGAAGGAGTTAGTGTAGCTAGAAATACTGGTCTTAGAGTCGCAAAAGGAGAGTTTATTGCATTTGTTGATGGGGATGATTGGGTAGAACATGATATATACAGTCTAATGTATAACAAAATAACTACATCAAAGGCCGATTTAATAATGTGTAGGTTTTTTAATTTTTCACCAAATGGGGACTTTGAAATCGCAAAAGAACCGTTAAAAAGTGGTGTATATAGTAATAATGAAATTTTTCAGGAACTTGTATTACCAATGTTGGGAAACAAGTTTGTTAACTTATCGGAAAATCTAATTATGGGTAGTATATGGAGGTGTTTATACAAAAGGGAAATAATTTATAAAAATAATATGCATTTCCCAGAAGTGAAAATTGCAGAAGACATGTTATTCCATTTGAATTATCAATTAGCCTGTAAAAAAGTTGTAATACTAGATAAGGCACTATATTACTATAGGTATAATCCATCTTCAGCTACAAAAAAATATATTACATCATTGTTGGATACATTAATCTATCAATTAGAACTTGTAGAAAAGACATTAATAAATTTTAATATGCTTAATGAATCAAGTAGAGAAAGAATGGAAACAACTAGATTATACTTTTGCATTTGGTGTATTACAAATGAATGCCACCCGAATAACCCTAAACAGTATAGTCAATCTATAAAATATTTGAAGAACATATCAAAACTATCTATTTTTAAACAGACTTTTAAATGGAAAAATATTTTTTATGCGCCATTAAAACAAAGACTTTTATTAATTTGTATTAAATTGCAATTATTTAGTCTGGTATTTATCTATCATAGAAAAAAGTTAAAAAAAAGTTAAAAAACCTTTACATTATATTTTAAGCTTATAAGGAGACTTTAAATGTCTAGTAAAAGTTCATTTCAAATTTTACATGTCTTAAATGATCTTGCAAATGGTGGGGTTGAGACATTTTGTTTAAATGTTAATAGAAATATAGACTTGAAAAAATATAGGTTCGATTATTTTTTAACTATAGGAGATAGTAATTATTATAAAACAGATGTTGAAAAATTAGGAGCAAAAGTATTTAATATAAAATCTCAAAAAACACCATTATTAGTACCTAAAAGTTTTAAGATATTCTATTTAGTGATGAAAGTTTTAAGAAGAGAAAAATTATATGATGCAATACATCTGCATCAATGTAAAGGTATTAATTCAATATTACTAGCTGCTTACTTATCCAAAGTACCTGTAAGGGTAGTTCATTCACATAGTAGTACAATGTTATCAAAGCCTAATATTTTTTTGAATTTTAAAATGAAAATTTACTCGTTTGTAAGAAAATTCTTTTTGAATCTATTTGCAACTCATAAATTAGGCTGTAGTAAAAATGCATGTGAAAGTATGTATGGTAGTAAATGTTTTAGTGATATCAGAACAAAAGTAATATATAACGGGATAAATCTAAAAAAATTTAATAAGGATAAATACGCTCTAAAAGATGTTTCAAAAACCTACATGGTTAATAAGGAGAAAATAAATTTTATTAATATCGGAAGATTTGATAAGGTGAAAAATCAATTATTCCTAATTAAGGTATTTCATGACTTAACAAAGATGAGAGAAGATGTTCATTTAACTATAATTGGTTATGGAGAATTAGAAAAAGATATAATAAATTTAATACATTCACTTAATTTAAAAGGAAAAGTAAATCTTTTACCCCAGGATAGTTGTATACCAGAGGTGTTAAGTACCATGAATTATTTCATACTTCCTTCACTACATGAAGGTTTAGGGATTGTTTTAATAGAAGCTCAAGCAATGGGATTACCATGTTTTGTTTCGGATGGGGTACCAATTGAATCTCAAATTGGATTATGTAATTACATCCCTTTAGAAAAGGCAAGTACAGGTTGGGCTAGTTATATTAATACATATTTAAATAATCAACCTTGTCAATTTATTGATGTGGAAAAATTAAAGAAATACGACATTAAAAGTGTTTCTAGATCACTAGAAGATATTTATAAAATGTCAGAATTGGATAAAAGAAAAACTTATAAAATATTCAAGAAAACAGTTGGGGAATAAGGAGAGTATGAATGAAAAAGATAATGGTATACGCATATACTAAATTTAATTTAGGTGACGATCTGTTTATAAAGATACTTTGTGAAAGATACCCGAATACAAATTTTATCTTATATGCCCCTAGTAAATATAAGTCCTGTTTTAAAGAAATAAAGAATCTAAGGTGTTTTCCATCTGATTCACTAATTACAAGGTCGATAAACTATTTTTTTAGAAAGTGTAACCTTAACAACTTTATTGAAAAGTTTCTCTCTAAAAGTTGCGATGGTGGAGTATACATCGGTGGCTCTCTATTCATACAAGGAGAAAGATGGAAGGAGTATTTCGAACAATATACTTCAACTAAGAATATAAAAAACAAACCATTCTTTCTTTTAGGAGCTAACTTTGGACCCTATCAAGAAAAGGAGTACTATAGTAAACATAAGGAACTTTTTAGTGAATATACAGATATTTGTTTTAGAGAGAAGTATTCTTATGAGAAGTTTAAAGATTTACCGAATGTAAGAATTGCAGACGATATTATTTTTCAATTAGGTAATAGTACAGAACTAATTGAAACAAATAATATTGTTATTTCGGTTATTAAACCGTCCTACAGAGAACATCTCTCAGATTATGATAAATTGTATTTTGATAAAATGAAGGATTTAACTATTTATTTTGTAGAAAAGGGTTTTAATGTAACGCTAACTTCATTTTGTGAACAAGAGGGGGATGAGGAAGCTATAGAAAAAATTATGCAACTAATTCCAAATAAATATAAATCTAATGTTAAAAAACATTACTATTTCATGAATATAGAGCAAACTGTCAATTTAATCTCAACATCAAAGTATGTTATTGCATCTAGGTTCCATGCGATGATACTAGGTTGGGTATATAATAAACCGGTTTTCCCTATTGTATATAGTGAAAAAATGACAAATGTTATGGAGGATGTTGGCTTTCAAGGCTATTTTATAGATTTTAAAAACCTTCAGCTTATAACACCTGAAAGGGTATTAAATGGTTTAAAAGGAAATTTATTAGATGTATCTAACCAAGTAAAGAATGCTGAGAAGCACTTTGAAATATTAGATAAATTGTTAGTGAATAAAGGAAGAGGAAAAAATGAGTTTTTCTCCTAAAAAAGCTGCATAGAAGAGAGAGTTGAAAAGTGTTTAAAGAAAAACAGGCCATGAAACAATTAAGTTTAATGCTCATATTAACAATTCTAACACAAATTTTTATGTTATTAAAGAACACCATTGTTGCTGCAACATTTGGGGTTAGTGCAGAATTAGATGCATTTAACTTTGCGAGTAGCATAAGTGGTTTTGTTTATAGTTTTATAGGATCAGGTATTTCAACAATTTTAATACCCAATTTAGCATATAAAGAAAAACAGAAAGCAATAAATGTATTTATCACTATATTATATACATTTGCCTTAGCTGTCTTCTTTATTATGCTTATATTTAGAGAAGATTTGATTATTCTTTTAAGTGGATCAAATGATAACTCTTTTATTAAAATTAGCTCTAATATATTTATAGCAACATTAATTGCAGGGTTTTTAAATTCTCTTTTAGGCTTGGTTAATGGAGTTTTACAATTTCATGGAAAGTTTAATAGACTAAAGTTAGTAACTCTATTCACATCAATTTTATTATTTTTTATCTTATTCTTCGGTACTAACATGAATATATATTATTATGCAATAGCAATATTGATAACAACATTATTAAATATAACTATTCATTTGTTTCTTTTAATAAGGAGTCAGTTTAAATATAAAATTTGTTTTGATATAAATGATAAAGATTTTAAAAAGCTAATCGTGTTGTTTTTTCCAATAGTTTTTAGTGAAGGTGTATATCAAATATCCTTAATAATAGATACCATGATAGCATCAAGGTTGGGTATAGGGCAAGTATCGATCTTAAATTATTCAAACACTGTTATAGGAATGTTAAATGTATTGTTCTTAGCCAATATTACGGCCTTTTTGTACCCAAAACTGATTAATGAATCAAAAGATAATTATTCCCAAGGAAAGTTAATTAACTACATAGTCTTAATAAACACAATAATGTGCTTATTAGTAGCTTTATTTGTTGTTTTAGGAAAAGAAGGTGTAAGTATCTTATACGAAAGAGGTAAATTTACTACTGAAGATACTAAAATAGTATATTTTTGTGCTTTGATATATATAATGTCCTTACCGACAAATGGGATTAGAGATTTAATATATAAGTACTTCTATATAAATAATGATACATATACACCTTTTAAAAATAGTATTTTAATTAGTTTACTTAATATTTTAATAAGTATTTTACTGTCACTTTACATAGGTATATATGGTGTTATTCTCGGTACTGTTATAGCTTCTTATCTTAGCCTTGCTTTTATAATAATTAGGTTTAAGAAGAAATTCGGATTTAATTTTGATTTTATAAATATCTTGATAGAAAATGTAAAAGTTGTGATAATTACTGTTATAACTGTACTTTTAAGTTCATTTATAAAAAATTTATTCGAAATATCAAATTTATTTTTGACTATTACTATATATGCCTCTATCACCCTTTTACTTTATACCTTGTTATTATATTTATCAAAGAATCGTTTTTTAAGTTTGAATAAGAAAAGTAAAGGATTAAATCTATAGAATTATAAAAAGGTTTATTTACTTTGATAAAGTTAAAGAAAGGTATTAAATATGAAATTTGGACTAAAAAAAATTATTTTTTTAATGTTTTTTTTTCTATTACTTTTTACAGTACTTCTTTTAAATGCAGGGACATTATTAGCTGGTTTCGATAAGCCAAGTAAAGCAGATGCTATTATTATATTAAGTGGGGACAATGGAAGGTTAGAAAAAGGTGTTTATTTATTTAATGAAGGTTATGCAGAGAAGTTAATTTTATCAAACTCTAATTATCTGGATGTAAAAAAGAATAAAATAATTGAAAAAGTACCCAAAAGTGCAATATTTCATGAAAATAAAGCAGTAAATACGTATAGTAACGCAGTGTATACCAAAGAAATAATGAAGGAAAATAGACTAAATTCTGCTATTGTTGTTACAAGCAATTACCACATGTTAAGAAGTAAATATATCTTCGAAAGGGTTTACAATGATACATCAATAAAGCTTTTTTATTCCACTTCAGACGTAAAAGGATATAATCCCAATTGGTGGTGGTTAAATGAGGTAGGTAGAGATTTAGTAACTACTGAATATCTCAAATTATTACGTTACTTTATAATTTATTGATAGTTCATACGATAAATAAAGAACATATTTTCTTTAGTTGTCACGCTCAATGGATCACTTGTTTATTGCAAAATAGAAGTGCAGACCTTTGCAACAGAAAAATGCAGAGTCCTGCACTTATTTTAATAAGGGCATAAAAAAAGACTTGCCAGTCACCCCAAGTCCCTCTAATGTAATGGT
>Ga0182739_1001601_pt1 | contig 23165 bp, 24 predicted proteins | sample eDN5th30CBELigBY_FD_128873 | JGI IMG/M metagenome (GOLD analysis project Ga0182739, IMG submission 128873) | Enriched backyard soil microbial communities from Emeryville, California, USA - eDNA 5th pass 30_C BE-Lig BY (version 2) (version 2) | ecosystem: Environmental > Terrestrial > Soil >...
ACGAAAGCGCCATTAAAATTGACGATTGGTGTTGTTAATCCGAGTTGACGATAATACAATTCGCTGGCACGATATGGTCTTCCAGTAGCAATCATGATTTGATGACCATCTTCTTTAAGCTTTGTTAACACTTGCTTTGTACGAGACGAAATTTGTTTTTCATTATTCAGTAATGTTCCGTCAAGATCTAAAACGATTAAATGTTTATCAGCCATCAATGAGCACCTTCGTTTCTGTTTTGTATTTTTTGTACTTTCAGTATACTGTACGATAACCGAATTACTATGAAGTTTATGCAAATATTTGTAAAGTTTATTGTAATGCAAATTCAAATCTTTTTCATTGAATTTGCATTGATGTATGATGAAACCGAGTGGAGTTTATTAATTTCCATACATGGAGGCGTTTCAAATTGATTACTATCAAGAATGAAAAAGTTGGCAATATCCCAGTTTTACATATGAGCAAGGAAGAGTTGTTTGAAAAAAAGCAGCCGCTTATTTTCTTTATTCATGGTTTTATGAGTGCAAAGGAACATAATCTACATTATGCATACTTGCTAGCGGAAAAAGGGTTTCGCGTTATTTTACCGGATGTGATTCATCATGGTGAAAGAGAATCGGGATACAGTGAAAAAGAATTATCGTCCCGCTTTTGGAAAATGATTGTTCAGACGATTCATGAATTGAACATACTAAAGGAAGAACTTATGTCTAGACATTTAGTTCAAGCGGACAAAATCGGAGTTGTCGGAACCTCAATGGGCGGCATTGTCACGAATGGGGCACTTGCTGCATATGATTGGATTTCGGCAGCTGTGAGTTTGATGGGCAACCCCGCCTATGTTAGGTTTGCTGAATATCAAGTAGAGCAAATGAAAAAGATACTACCAGAATTGGATTTAAAGGAAAAGGATGTTCAAGAACAATTGGAATTGTTAAAGCCTTATGATTTACGCTTAAATCCAGATAAGCTGCAAAACAGACCGCTTATGTTTTGGCATGGAGCAAAAGATCAAGTCGTGCCTTATAAGTTTGCTTATGATTTTTATCAGCATATTAAATCGAATTATGAAAGCGAGCCAGATCATTTGATGTTTATTTTAGATGAAAAGGCTGGACATAAAGTGTCACGATCAGGAGTATTACAAACGGTGGAATGGTTCGATAAGCACTTGCAGCCAACGATACAAAAAGTTTAAGAATTTAGTGTAAATCTGTTATGATGCTCATGTGGAGATAATTTTTCCATATGAAAAAGGAGTGAACAACGTGGATCAAGATGTAAAAGATAGTATTATGGGAGCGTTAGAGCGCGTAATCGACCCAGAGTTAGGGGTAGATATTGTGAATCTAGGGCTTGTATATGATGTTGATATGGATGAAGAAGGCTATACAACAATTACAATGACGTTAACGGCTATGGGCTGTCCGCTTGCGGGAGTTATTGTGGATCAAGTGAAATATGCACTTGAAGATCTGCCAGAAGTAAAAGAAACAGAAGTGAACATTGTCTGGACGCCAGCATGGACGAAAGATAAAATGTCTCGATATGCAAAAATTGCACTTGGTATTAAATAATGGAGAAAAGGTCAGATCATGATGATTTGGCCTTTTTTAATTGGGTACGCTAAAAAGGTGTATGAAACATATCCTTCCTATTAATAATTATGTTGGTAAAGAAGGAATGTTGAGAGAAATGTGAAAAAAATTTGAACAACTTATCAAATTATAGATTTATTAATTAAGAAAAAGTTCAAAAAAGATGTGAGAAAAGTCACCGCTGAATATTTCTGAATCTGATAATGTGGCAACAGGGGTTAAGTTTTTATATGTATGAATGCAGTCGAGATGAATGAACCTGTCTTCATCTATTCACCTGTTTCCTTTTGCTGCTATAAGGGATTCCATGGGGATGGGAGTGTTACAAGGGAGGCTTGGGTTGAATAGTTTATGCATCGATTCGCCCTACTGGGGGGTAGGTTGAATGGTCGCTTGAGGGAATTGTGTAGTTCGTCTTGAAACTGCGTATACAGGTTAATCCGATATCTATGAAAAAAGTCGGTTATTTAAACCGACTTTAATCAATTCTACAAATATCAATTGGACAGTTTTCACAGTCAATTTCAGTACGTAAAAAGTCTACATTGTGAATTGTAATAAATCCTTTGTCCAGTGAGATGACATTCTGTTTGCGTAAATCCGCTAACATCCGATTAATGACTTCACGGGATGTACCGCAAAAGTTTGCAAGCTCTTGATTGGTAAAGGCCATTGTAATGATCGTGCCATTCTCCGTTTCAACGCCGTAGCTATTCATGATTCGAATTAATGTGGAGTATAAAGCTCCTTTTTTGCCATGTAAGAGTAGGTCTCGAAACATCGTTTGAGTTTTGCGGTGTTGAGCGGATAACCAGGAGAGACAATCAATAGCGAGTTTGCTATTTTTGTGAATTTGTTGTTCGAACTGTTCTTTATTAATGGCGATTACTTCTCCACTTTCAATCATTTTAGCATTCATCATATGTTTAGGTAATTCAGAGAAAAGAATTGTTTCACCAATTAATTCATTACCCGAGCATAGTCGCAATGTTAGTTCACGTCCATCAGGGACGATTTTGCTAATTTGAACTTTCCCATTTAGAATATAAAATAATTCACTTGAGGGCGTACTTTCTTGAAAAAGATAGCGTCCTTTTTCTATATATTTTACAGGGTAATTTTCAAGAACTAGTTCATTTAATTGTTGGGTAAAGGAAGGATATTCCATATGAAACCACCTTTATACTGCCTGCTTTACTATTCCTACCATTGATTTAAGCGGAAAAAAGATACATAGTCAACTATCTGTTACGATTTCTTCATTAAATTTGTGTATTCAAAATCATTTATACAATTTTATAAAAATACATTTGATTTTATTTTTATTCAGTCATATAATAATAGAATCAAAGAATGACAGGGATTTATGAGTATAGGAGTTGGTCTTTTTGAACGTGTCAATAGTAGGCGCCACTGGATACGGTGGTCTAGAGTTAATCCGGTTTTTAGGGAACCACCCTCATTTGGAAATTGCTTCATTGCATACTTCTTCCCAATTTGGCCGAAATATATATGAAGAGAATGCACATTTAATGCATATGAATTATAAATTAGAAGAGATTGACGCCGAAGCGATTGCTAAAAAATCAGATATTGTATTTCTAGCAACTCCTTCTGGTGTATCATCTAAATTAATTTCCGAATTTTGTGATTTGGATATAAAAGTCATCGATTTATCCGGTGATTTAAGGCTACAAACACCAGGAGAATATGCACAGTGGTACAAGAAAGAACCGGCACCACAGCATATAATTGAAAAATCAGTATATGGCTTGGCTGAATGGAATAAAGAACAAATCGAGCAGGCAGATATCATTGCGAATCCAGGCTGTTATCCAACGGCAACACTTTTAGGGTTAGCTCCTTTATTCACAGAAGGCTGGGCGACGGGTGAAGATGTAATTGTTGATGCTAAGTCCGGTGTATCCGGTGCTGGGAAATCGCCAACAGCGGTAACACATTACAGCGAAATGAATGAGAATTTTAAAATTTATAAAGTAAATCAACATCAACATATTCCGGAAGTCGAGCAGCAGCTTGGGCGTTGGTCCGCGGATATAAAGCCGATTACGTTTAATACGCATCTGGTGCCAATGACGCGGGGAATTATGGCAACGATGTATGTCAAAGTGAATCGACAAACAACGAAAGCAGAAGTGAGAGACCTATTCGAAACGGTGTATGCAAATCATCCATTCGTACGAATCCAGCCGTTAGGTCAATTCCCTTCAACGAAACAAGTATACGGCTCTAATTTCTGTGATATTGGTGTCGATTATGATGAGAGAACCGGCAGAGTGACGATTGTCTCTGTAATCGATAATTTAGTAAAAGGTGCTGCAGGTCAGGCCATTCAAAATGCAAATATCTTAATGGGATTAAAAGAAACAGCGGGATTATGGAGTGCTCCATTATATCCGTAATAATTTCGGAGGAAAACAATGAAAACATTACAACCAGTTGAAGTAGTAAAACAAGTAAATGAAGGAAATATTTTAACGCCTAAAGGGTTTAAAGCGGACGGTGCTCATGCGGGATTACGTTATGAGAAGAAGGATGTCGGTGTGATTTATACAGAAACACCAGCTTCAAGCGCAGCTGTGTATACAAAAAATATTGTTCAAGCAGCTCCAATTGCGGTAACGAAAGATAGTATTTCTCAAGAAGGAAAGCTTCATGGAATTATCGTAAACAGTGCTTGTGCCAATGCTTGTACTGGAGAGCAAGGGTTAAAGGATGCTTATGAAATGAGAAAGCTTGCAGCTGAAAAATTTGGTGTATCTGAGTATTTATTTGCAGTTGCTTCAACTGGAGTTATTGGTGAATTATTAGATATGGAAAAAATAGCGAACGGCATTCAAGCGTTGAATCCAACAATGGAGCGTGCATCAGCAGAGAGCTTTGAAACAGCTATTTTAACAACGGACTTAGTATCAAAGCATTGCGGATATGAGGCAATCATTGATGGCAAAAAAGTATCGATGGGCGGCGCAGCTAAAGGATCGGGAATGATTCATCCGAATATGGCTACAATGCTAGGGTTCATTACAACAGACGCGGTGATTGAATCAGCAGATTTACATGCAGCGTTACGAGAAGTAACGAACGATACATTCAATCAAATTACAGTGGATGGCGATTGTTCAACAAATGATATGGTTCTTGTTTTAGCTAATGGAGAGGCTGGAAATGAGCCATTATCGAGCACACATCCTGAATGGCCTGTATTTATCGAACTATTAAAACAAACGGCGGAAACATTAGCGAAGAAGATTGCTAAAGACGGTGAAGGTGCGACAAAGTTAATCGAAGTAAACGTTCATGGAATGAAAACGAAACCGGAAGCACAAATGATGGGGAAAACGATTGTTGGTTCGAATTTAGTAAAGACGGCGGCTTATGGTGCTGATGCAAACTGGGGTCGAATTATTGCGGCTATGGGACGCAGCGGTGTGACATTTAATCCAAGTGAAGCAACGATTGCTTTTGGCGACATTGTTGTGCTAAAAGACGGGGAACCAGTTGCATTTTCAGAAGAAGAGGCAAAAGTGTATCTAGAGCAAGATAGTTTTACGATTAATGTGTATTTAAAAGAAGGAACAGAATCAGGAACGGCATGGGGCTGTGACTTAACATATGAATATGTGAAAATTAATGGAAGTTATCGATCATAAGGAGTGTCTGAAGAATGAGCGTGTTGGTCATAAAATGCGGCGGAAGCATTATTGATGAGTTATCGGAATCTTTTTTTACAAGTGTAAAAAAACTACAAAGTGAAGGGTATCAAATTGTCTTTGTTCATGGTGGTGGACCAGATATTAATTCGATGCTTGAAAAATGTGAGATTGAACCGGTTTTCGAAAAAGGCTTGCGAAAAACAACTGATGAAGTATTAGAAATCGTTGAGCTTATGCTAGCTGGTAAGTCTAATAGAATACTAGTTCATAAACTTGAACAGCATGGAATTAAGGCGGTCGGCTTAAATGGTTCTGATTCAGGAATGCTGACTGGTAAATTTATTGATCAAGCCGCTCTAGGCGCTGTAGGAGAAATTGAACACGTAAATCCAGAATTGCTGGAAATGCTATTTGAAAAAGGATTTTGCCCAGTCGTAACACCAATTTCAACAACAACAAGCGGACAAAAGCTAAATGTCAATGCAGATATGGCCGCTGGTGCAGTAGCTAAGGCATTAAACGCTGAGATGTGTTTATTCGTAACAGACGTAAAAGGCGTTCTGAAAGACGGGCAAGTTATTGAAGAGTTAACAGAAGGTGAAACGAATACTTTAATCGAGGATGGAAGTATTTATGGCGGGATGATTCCGAAAGTAAATACAGCCTTATCGGTTTTAAATAAAGGAATTAAAGAAGTGATGATTGTTAGCGGAAAAGAAGCTTTCTATGAACACAATCAATTCATTGGAACGAAATTTAGTCAAAAAGAGAGGGTACAAAAGTGAGCTCATTATTTCCAACTTATGCAAGATGGGGGATTGAACCAGAACAAGCGAAAGGTTCTTGGTTAATCAGTACAGAGGGAAAACAATATTTAGATTTTACATCCGGAATCGCCGTTTTAAACCTTGGGCATGGTCATGAAAAAGTAAAAAGTGCTGTAGCGAATCAATTAGAAAAGTATTGGCATGTTTCCAATATGTTTAAAAGCTCTGCACAAGAACGTACAGCAAAAGTGTTAACAGATGTAACGGGACTTGGACGTGTATTCTTTTCAAACAGCGGAGCAGAAGCAAATGAAGGAGCGATTAAACTAGCTCGTAAAGCAACAGGTAAATCAAAAGTAGTCACTTGCTTGCAGTCTTTCCACGGACGCACCTTTGCTACAATGGCTGCGACAGGACAGGAGAAGGTTCGAGTAGGTTTTGGTGACATGTTATCAACGTTTGACTACGTTCCTTACAATGATTGCGAAGCATTAGCGAAGGCTGTGGACAGTGAAACAGCGGCTGTTATGCTTGAAGTCGTTCAAGGTGAAGGCGGTATCCACGTTGTAGAGCAAGCATTTTTAGATGCTATTAAAGAGCAATGTGAAAAGCATGGAACCCTTCTCATTATTGATGAAATTCAAACAGGAATCGGTCGAACAGGGAAACCGTTTGCATTCCAACATTTCGATGTGAAGCCTGATATTATCACAGCAGCAAAAGGACTAGGAAATGGTCTTCCAATTGGAGCGGTAATCGGAAAAGAAGAGTTGGCGGAATACTTTGGACCAGGTAGTCACGGTTCTACATTTGGTGGAAATCCAGTTTGTATCGCTGCTGCAGAAGCTGTAGTAAATGAAATTTTCACACTAGAATTTTTACAAGAAACGAATGAGAAAGCACACTATTTAATGAGCGAGTTAACAAAGAGACTGCAAGGCAACAAGCAAGTAGTGGAAGTACGCGGACTTGGAATGCTGATTGGCATTGAGTTAACACACGAAGCACAGTCTACGTTAGAAGCATTGCAGCAAGACGGATTGCTTGTGTTGACTGCGGGACCTAATGTTCTTCGCTTATTGCCAGCTTTAACAGTAAGCAAAGAAGAAATCGATTTAGCTGTAGAGAAAATCAGCAAAGTATTGTCAGTATAAGAAACATTCAAAATTATGTGAATTTTTATAGATAAAAATGAATAAAAATGCTATTCTGTATATAAATATGCATCATCTATAGAGGTGAAAAGATGAAAAACTATCTTCATTTAGCAAATGGCTCCACCTTTGAAGGTGAGTTACTAACAAAATCTAATACAAAAGCAATCACAGGTGAGATTGTCTTTTTTACAGGTATGACAGGTTATCAAGAAGTATTAACTGATCCTTCTTATAAGGACCAAATTATTGTATTTACGTACCCATTAGTCGGAAACTATGGGATTAATGAATATGATTTTGAAAGCAAAAAGCCGCATGTGGCAGGAGTTATTGTATACGAAGGCAATATGCATCACTCTCATTATCAGGCAGAGTATTCATTGAAAGAGTACTTAGATAAATGGAACATTCCGCTTCTAAGCCATGTGGATACAAGAGCGGTCGTTAAAAATATTCGTAAAGAAGGATCGATGGAAGCAGCCATCACCTCTGAAGCATCGTATACGTTTGAGTCATGTACAACAAATCTTGATGCATATGTAGCAGAAGTATCAACAAAAGAAATCGTTAGCTATGGAAATGGCGAAAAGCATGTGGTCATGATGGACTTTGGCTATAAAAAATCGATTTTAGATTCATTGCTTAATCAAGGCTGCCGCGTGACGGTTGTTCCGTTTGATACAACATATGAACAAGTACAAGGGTTAAACCCAGATGGTATTTTACTATCGAATGGCCCTGGAGATCCGAAACAGTTAACTCACTTACTAGGGAATATTAAAAAAGTGATTTCGAGCTATCCAACATTGGGAATTTGTCTCGGTCATCAATTAGCATCCTTAGCTTTTGGCGGAGATACGAAGAAAATGCTATTTGGACATCGTGGTGCAAATCAACCGGTTGTCGATTTACAAACGAACCGAGTGTACATGAGTTCACAAAATCATAGCTATGAAGTGGATGAAGTGAGCCTTGAAGAAACATCACTGCAAGTTCGTTTTAAAAATGTAAACGACGGAACGGTAGAAGGCGTTATGCATAAAGAACTTCCAATCTTTACGACTCAATTCCATCCAGAAGCAAACCCAGGACCGGCTGAAAGCTCTGTACATTTTAATGAATTTTTGCAACTAATCAATGAATATAGCGGGAGAGAGAAAGTATATGCCTAAAGACAACACGATACAAACGATTTTAGTCATCGGTTCAGGGCCAATTGTCATTGGGCAGGCTGCAGAATTTGATTATGCAGGTACTCAAGCTTGTCTAGCCCTGAAAGAAGAAGGATACAAAGTTATCCTTGTTAATAATAATCCAGCAACCATTATGACAGATGAAATTAATGCAGATGCTGTTTATTTCGAACCACTGACAGTTGACACATTAGAGAAGATTATCGCAAAGGAAAAGCCGGACGGTTTGCTTGCGACACTCGGTGGTCAAACAGGTTTGAATTTAGCTTATCAATTAGATGAAGCGGGCATTTTAGAAAAATATAATGTGAGATTACTTGGAACTCCGATTGATTCTATCAAAAAAGGGGAAGACCGTGAATTATTCCGTCAATTGATGTTTGAAATCAATGAGCCTGTTCCAGATAGCACGATTGTTCACACGATGGAAGAAGCGATTGCTTTTGCTGAAGAAATTGGTTTCCCGATTATCGTTCGTCCTGCTTATACACTTGGCGGGTCAGGCGGCGGAATTGCAGACAATATGGATGCATTTAAAGAGCTTGTTCGCGGTGGTTTACAAGAAAGTCCAATTACGCAATGTTTAATTGAAAAAAGCATTGCTGGATATAAAGAAGTAGAATATGAAGTAATGCGTGATGGAAACAATACATGTATTACAATTTGTAATATGGAAAACATCGACCCTGTCGGCATTCATACAGGAGATTCAATTGTTGTTGCACCTTCACAAACTCTTTCAGATGATGAGTTCCAAATGTTGAGATCGGCTTCTATTAAAATTATTTCGGCTCTTGGGATTATCGGCGGCTGTAACATTCAGTTTGCGCTTGATCCAAATAGCAAACAGTATTATTTAATCGAAGTGAATCCACGAGTTAGCCGTTCGTCGGCACTTGCTTCTAAAGCGACAGGCTATCCAATTGCTAGAATCGCAGCGAAACTTGCGGTAGGTTATAACTTAAATGAGCTAATCAACCCAGTTACAAAGAGCACGTACTCAAGCTTTGAGCCAGCTCTTGATTATGTCGCTGTGAAATTCCCGCGCTGGCCGTTTGATAAATTTGTAACAGCAGAGCGTAAACTAGGTACTCAAATGAAAGCAACTGGAGAAGTTATGGCATTGCATCGTAACTTTGAAGGCGGCGTTCAAAAGGCAGTTGATTCTCTAGAGTTAAAAACATTAGGTCTACAACTGAAATCCCTTGCTGATGTACCAGTATCAGAGCTATGGGAAAAACTCGCTGAGAAATCAGACGAACGAATTTTTGTTATTTTTGAGATGCTTAGAAAAGGTGTCACAATGGAAGAAATTCATGAAGCAACGAAGATTGATTATTTCTTCTTACACTCCTTTGCATCGTTAATTGCAACGGAAAAACAAATTAGCACTCAGTCACTGCAAGATGTGACGAAGGCTGAGATGCAAGTATATAAAGAAAAAGGATTCTCTGACCGTTATCTTGCCTCTGTATGGAATAAGTCCGAACAAGAAGTGAGAGCGTATCGTAAAGAGCTTGGTGTAACAGCTGTTTATAAAACAGTTGATACATGTGCAGCGGAGTTTGAATCACATACAAATTATCATTATTCCACTTATTTCGGTGAAAACGAACAAGTAAAAACCGATAAGAAGAAGGTATTAATGATCGGCAGCGGTCCAATTCGTATTGGGCAAGGAATTGAATTCGATTATTGTTCGGTTCATGGGGTATATGCACTTCAAAGTGAAGATGTTGAAACAATTATGATTAATAACAACCCTGAAACAGTAAGTACGGACTTTGCTACAGCAGATCGTTTATACTTTGAGCCTTTAACGCTGGAATATGTCATGAATGTCATTGAAGCAGAGGGTATTGAAGATGTTATTGTTCAATTCGGCGGTCAAACCGCAATTAATTTAGCTCAAGGGCTTGAAGAATACGGCGTGAATCTGCTTGGTACATCGTTCGATACGTTGGATCAATTAGAAGACCGCGATCGTTTCTATCAATTGCTTCAAAAGCTGGATATTCCTCACGTTCCTGGTACGATGGCCAACAACGTTGATGAATTAATCGAAAGCGCTCTAGAAATTGGTTTCCCAGTTTTATTAAGACCATCTTACGTAATCGGTGGTCAAGGAATGGAAATCATTCGTTCAAAAGAAAGCTTATTGAATCGCATTGAAAACGGTGTGGCTCTTGTTTATCCTGTGTTAATTGATTCTTATATTCCTGCGAAAGAAGCGGAAATTGATTTAATTGCAGATGGCTCTGATATTTATGTGCCAATCGTTGCGGAGCATGTAGAAAAAGCCGGCGTCCATTCAGGAGACAGTATGGCATTCTTACCAGCTCAAACTTTATCACAAGCTACGAAAGAAAAAATGGTCGATTATGCGGAGCGTATCGTGAATGAGCTTAGCTATAATGGATTAATGAACATTCAGTTTGTGATTGATGGAGAGAAAGTATATGTACTGGAAGTAAATCCACGTGCAAGCCGGACCATTCCAATCATCAGCAAAGTGACAGGTGTTTCATTAGTTCAAGTAGCAACGAAAGTATTGCTTGGTACGTATAAGCTTTCAGATGTAATTGAGAAAACAGGATTAATGGAAGACATCCCGTATTCTGTTGTGAAATATCCAGTATTCTCCACGTTTGCTTTAAGCGGATTGGACTCAAAAGTAGGACCAGAAATGAAGTCCACTGGTGAAGGAATTGCGATTGCAAGCTCAATGCCAGAATCTTTAGCGAAGGTATTCCACGCTCAAAAAGCGAAGCATAAAACAGGTGTATTCCAAGCAGCATCGGCACAATTAAGCCAAGAGCTAATTGATGAGACGGTAAAAGCTGGTCTTACAATTACTGATACAGACTTTGAAGCATGGATTAAAGAGGGAGATGCTGGGGTCGTATTGGCATACGGATCAACAGAAGAAGATAAAAAGATACGATTAATGGCAGCGAAATATCGCTTGCTTGCTTTTACTCAAGAAGAAACATACAAAGCGTATCTTCAATCATTAACGAATTTAGACTTTGATGTTACACCACTTCAAGAATGGCTGAAAAAGGAAGGGGTATCACACGTATGAACACGCTACAAGTCAACAAAGAAGAAAAAATTATTAACGGCAAAGATTTTTTAGCGATTGCTGATGTATCTTCGTCAACAATTTCTGGGCTATTACAATTAGCACAAGACATTAAGGCGAAATTACAAGCTGGTGAAGAATACGCGCCATTAAAAGGGAAAACACTTGGAATGATTTTTGAGAAATCTTCCACACGTACACGGGTTTCTTTCGAAGTAGGGATGCTGCAATTAGGCGGTCATGCTCTATTCTTAAGCAGTAATGATATTCAAATCGGCCGTGGTGAAACGATTTCTGATACAGCAAAAGTTCTTTCACAATATGTAGATGGCATCATGATTCGTACATTTGAACATGAGAAAATTGAAGAGCTAGCTGAGGCAGCTACAATTCCTGTTATTAACGGTCTTACAGATTTGGCTCATCCATGCCAAGTGCTTGCTGACCTGTTAACGATTGTAGAACTTAAAGGTGAGTTAAAAGGCTTAAAAATGAGCTATATTGGGGACGGAAACAATATGGCCCATTCCTTAATGGTTGCTTGTGCAAAAATGGGCATGGACTTCTCAATCGGCTGTCCAGATGGTTATAAACCAGATGAGAAAATCGTTGCTCTTGCTCAAAAAGAAGCAGAAGCAACTGGCTGTCAAATCGTTGTGACAAACTCAGCAGAAGAAGCAATCAAAGATGCAGATATTATCTATTCTGATGTTTGGACTTCTATGGGGCAAGAAAAAGAAAACAGCATTCGTTTAGAAGCATTCAAAGACTATCAAATTAATGCAGAATTAGTGAAACATGCAAAATCAGATTACTTATTCATGCACTGCTTACCAGCACACCGTGAAGAAGAAGTAACAGCAGAAGTGATTGACGGTCCAAACTCTGTCATCTTCCACCAAGCTGGAAACCGACTTCATGCACAAAAAGCGGTGCTTGTGGATTTAATGTCTAAATAAAGTGAAACTTCCATCAGTGGGGGGCTTTCATCCCCCACTGATGGTTAGTTGAACCAATCGGACCTTTACGGGCAGTTGTCCCCACCTATCTTCTCTGTTTTCTCCTAAGATTGAGGTGAGGGTCTTACTGCCCGTTAAGTGTGGGATAAAATAAACTAGAAGCTGCTCATTCGGAGCAGCTTCTTTTTGTGCGACGGAATCTCGCCAATTATTCTGATATGTTCTTTACATTTAGTTTCTTTGTTATATAGCCAAAGAAAGTTGTCATAAATAGGACGCCTACAACCATAATAATTAAGCTGCTTGTTAAATAAGCCGGATTCATACTTAATAAAACGTCGTTTCTAAACCAAGATTGGAACGGCAGCCCTAAGCCAAGTAAAACACTAAAGAACAATACTTTAGTCTTCCAGCCTTTCCCTTTCATCTTTTTAATGGAGCTGTTAACGAACAAACGCAACAATCCTAAACCTGTACCAACTGCAAAGAAAATTAGTAAAAATACTTTAACATCTTCATTTAGTATAAACGCTTTGGCAATCATTCCAACAGCTATTAAAAACGTTATCATCATAATCATATTTGACTTTTTCATTTGAATCACCTTCCGTTTTATTAAATGCCATTCAACACAGTGTTGAATGCTATGCTTTTAGTTTATTTTATTGATAGAATGAAGGCAATAAACAAAAAATGTGTAACTGTTCATTAGTACGGAGGAAGTAGCATGAAGTCAATTTACGATGAAATGATTGAAAAGACGAAAGAGAAAATTCAAAAAAGCTTTTTGCAGTTACTAAAGGAAAAGCATTTCATGAAAGTATCTGTTCGAGACATTACAACAGCCGCAGCGATTAACAGGGGAACTTTTTACTTACATTACCAGGACAAATATGATCTCCTTAACCAGATGGAGGAAAACTTACTAGGGGGACTTGAATTACATTTACAGCGTCTAAAACCAGATGTCTTGCTGCAACAAGCAGAAAAAGGACAAATTTCTATGCTTGCTGTTGAAGTATTCCGCTATATTCAAATTAATGTAGAACTCTTTCAGGTGTTTTTAGGGGAAAATAATCACTTTGGCTTCCATAAACGGCTTAAACAATTTTTCGTTAATCACTTTGGGGAAAAAATGATGCAAAATGAGGCGTTTTTCCGGAACTTGGATATTCCAAATGATTATTTATCTTCATTTGCTACCTCGGCTTTTTTAGGGTTGATTGAGCAATGGCTTCATAATCACTTAGCCGAATCGCCTGAGGAAATGGCCGATATGTATATTCAAATCATCTTTTTTATAAGGAGTTTGTAATTTAGTTGGTTAAATGAGAGCAGTTGAAGGCATTATCGAATGGATAAACATCGTTGTTATAGCCTTTTATCTTTAATGTTTGGAGTTGCTTCTATTCAGCAGGGATGGGATTATAAAATATATTTGAATATTCTCCTAGTGTGGGGTGGGGGAGGTCTTGTATTTTTCATAATAAGTTTCTAGTTTACTGTGAAGCTTAAACAAAAGTATGAATTAGTTGAGGGATAACTTAGAAGTTCCTTTAACCATGTATTGGAAAAATAACTCTATCACTGGATAAGTATAGTTTAGATAATGTGGAGAAAATGTAAAAAACACTGGAAGTCATAACTAAGATAGCAGGTTAAATAATACACAAAAACGCATGGATAATTATAAAATCCATGCGTTAGATTTACGCATAACGTTAGCTTATTAAACGAAATTACCATTACTTCAATAAGAAAAAGCGATACTTCTTTATTGGAAGTATCGTCCCTGTTAGCTCAATCACAACATATCGTCTTATTTCAGTTACAAATTATCATAAGGGAGTTTTATACTAATTCGCATTCATGTGCCCCCATGGAAATATTCAATCTATACTAGCAATAAGTGGTTATTCAATAGACTCTCATCCTTATTATGTTCTATGCCAGGATACTTCAGCTTTTGATATGCTAATATTTCTTTATCCAGTTCTTGACTTAATTCAATCGTTTCGTGATGTTGAAACCCTTTTTGTTCCCAAATTTCTACAAGTTCATTTTTTAATAAACTAATTTTCTCTTCAATTTGATTAATATTGTTAGGATGAATGATTACTTGCCAAGTTTCTTCTTGAAATTCCATACTTACATTTATATCAGCGGGATCATCGGACAGAATTTGAATAGCAGTTACTAATTTTCTTATCTTATAATAAGAGCCATTTTCCATATCTATTTTGATTAACCCAGTCGATTCTTTAAGTTCTTCTCTCAACAATGAAGTTAAAAAAGTTACCGCTTCCATCATGATTCTTTCCTCCCCAAACGATATAAAGGCTTAACACATATCATCTATTAGTATTTCCATTATTTATCTCTATCTTCATTATGCTGGAATATAAATAATAATGGTATCACCTGGTCTTCTCATTCTTCTACTTAACCAAAACATAGATTAGGAATCTATTCCTAATTTCAATCTTATTAGGCTTCTACAATAGGGCTCATAGTTCTAGGTAACGGTTTATAGAGACATACAAAAGACCCGAATCTAGCTCGGGCCTTTTGTATGTTCGAAAATGAGGTTATTTTTTATTTGCTTGACGTCCACTTTTTTTCTGGCTTTGTGAACTTGTGTTTCCGATTTGATATTCGCTGCCCAATTCAACATCATTTCTTTTATCATGTTTTTCGATTTGCTCTCTCGTTTGATTGCTATGTTGCAGACCTCGTTTAGACATTGCTTATTTCATCTCGCTTTCAAATAATATCGTTTTTAATATGCTCAAGTATGAGAAAGAAATTCACAACAAACATAATTAATGACAATCTGTGTAAGCAACTTTAAAAACGCAGGAAATCAATGGCTTTAAATTAGGTTGGTAGAGGGTGGGATTGTTAAATTTAGTGTCAAACTAATATAAAGGGGAAGTTGACGGATACTAACTATTAAATCTCTTTATCAACTAAGTAAAGTGGGAGAAAATAATGAGTATTGAAATGAAAAAAGAGCATCTCATCCAGTACGGGTTAAAAGTGTTTGAAGAAATTGGAGCTAATGAAATTTGCAGCGTCTGTATTAGAAGTGGAAGTTCCTGCTGTCGGGGATGTGAATTTTTAAAGGATGGGGAAGGTTGTCAGAAGCGGAACATTTCTTGTATTGCATGGTTATGCGGCCTGCAAAAACATTATTTTGAAGAAGTTGGTTTATTATCTGATTGGGAAAAATTGTGGGCGAAAGTTCCAGGTAAATTACACCGTAGGGATGTAACTCCTGATATTGTGAAGGTGAATACCCTGCTCAAAGTTAAACACATTAACAATAACTGTGGAAAGTTAATAGCTAATAAATTCAATACTTTTATAGAAAATGGGGGGGATTTAGAGAAATTAGAGGAACGTTTACAACATGATTTTGTTATGGGAAAACTATAAACAATCTATTGTTTGTAATGTTTTCATATTAGGATGAAAGGCTGTTGTAACAGCCTTTCTTATTTGTTAAAGGTGAGGGAACTCGGATGTCGTAAAAAGCAACCGATTATTCGGATGCATACTTAATGATGCCATGTAAATAAACGGAGTATTCTCGCTGTATACATTCTCTTAACTTGATTTTTCCTTCGCTTGCTAATTCTGCAAGCAGTTCTTCAATCTTTTTTTCATCTTCTTTTGTAGCCTTTGGAATCTCTGTTGCAAAAAAATTACCTCGACTGGAATTACGTAAAGCTTTTAATAAATCAACTTTATTCATTGGGTCCATCCCCTTTATTTATTTAATTTCGACATAAAGGAGTATTTTCCTTTAAATGCTAGTTATTTCTCGAGTTTGCTTATTCGAGGGCTTCCTTTAATAAAATTGACTTAACAAATCAGACGCCTTCTCTTTTTTACGAGAGAAGGCGCCTTATGTTCAATCTTGTTCTTCATTAAACCATAGAGGATCTTTGTTATCGACATCGCCATTGTAATTAATGAGAATTTCATCCCCTGCTTTTATATCTGTGAACGCATAGTAGTCAAACGTGTGATTGTCAAAATTAATTTCATACGTTGCATTCGGTTCATACGAATGGTTAAAAAGCATTCCATAGCCAAGAAGAATCGCAGTATGATTAATCCCGTACTCAAAAACGTAATCAGCGAGCAGTGTTTGCTCGATATGTTCATGCTGGTCGTTAGGGTAAGGAAGGACCGGTGCTTCATGTATAAGCTCGCCTTTTTTTATATCACGTGTAGCGAATACCCCTCTATTCAATTCTCCATCACTTAGTGGAGAAGTTTTTACTTCAATCATGTATTTCACCTGCTCACTTTTAAAGTTTCTTTCTAACTGTAACATTGTTATCGAAATTAAGTAATGGAAAGTTTAATTATTAACGCCAGTATGCTTTATTTTATTTAAAATACTGAGTTTTATTGGGATTCAGAAGAATTTCTATTTTTCATAACAATTATTGCACAAAAGAGAGCAAAAAACTATACGAGCATCTATGGTATAATAAAGGAAAAAAATGTAATTTAAAATATGGAGGTAGGATGGCATGGAAGAACGCATGAACCTCAAAAAAGCTCCATGGGACGATGGGCATCGTCTATGGCCGCTGCCTAATTTGCCGTGGATTATGAAGCAGACATGGAACGATCTTTTGTTTGCTCATTATCCGATTAAACTTGAAGTTTTACAAGCGCTAGTGCCTAATGTGCTGCCTTTGGATTCTTTTAACGGTGTGGGCTGGATTGGTGTTGTTCCGTTTCATATGACAGGTATTCGAATGCGAGGTTTGCCGCCTCTTCCTGGAACGGATCGATTTCCTGAGCTCAACGTTCGGACGTATGTAACCATTGATGGCAAGCCCGGGGTGTACTTCTTTAGTCTGGATGCTGCCAACCAGCTTGCGGTGTGGGGGGCCAAAGCGTTCTACCACTTGCCATATGTGTATGCTGATATGACAGTGAAGCGTAACGGGGCTAGCATAGGCTATGAAAGCAAGAGGCGAAGTGGCGATGATGCGCAATTTGTATGCAGCTATAGGCCAATCTCAGAGCCCTATCACGCAGCTAAAGGCTCTTTCGATGAGTGGATGTCTGAGCGCTATTGCCTTTATACCCTAAACAAAAAGGGTGTACCGCTTCGCTGCGATATTCTGCATCAGCCTTGGTTACTGCAGCACGCAGAGGCGGAGTTTAGTCAGAATACGATGCTATCCAAGCAGGGAATTCAGGTTGAAAGTGACCAGCCTATTTTGCATTTTTCAAAAAGGATAGAGGTTCGTATATGGCCTTTAGTTCATGCATCTGACTAATCAATTGGGATCTCGCTAAGTGAAAAAGGAAGAGCTGAAGGCGGTGCATTCACGAAATCACGCGGATAAAGGAATTCGAAGGAGCGGATTAAAATGATTGTGGATTGCCATTTTCATGTAGATGAAACCATGTTGACTCTAGAAAAAATGATAGAGGGTATGGATAAAAATAATGTAGCTAAAACAGCGCTAATTGCCCCCATGAACGAAACCATGTTTGAAATAAATAGCACTTTTCAACATAATATACAACGCTTATTCCGTTCTCTCATACTACATGCCCCTCAAATTGGACTCAAAATTTATGATGGTTTAGTAAAGGATGGCTATTTGAAACTTTACGGAAATTCATACAAGATTTTCACTAAGCCGAATAATGATATGGTTGCTGATGCCATTAATCGATTTCCAAATCGATTTCTAGGCTGGGTAACAGTAAACCCTATGATTCCCGTATCTATGGAAGAAGTGGAATTATATCTTCATAAACCTAATTTTATTGGAGTAAAGGTGCATCCGTTCATGCATCAATATAGTATTAAGGCACTTGATTCAATTGCAGCTATGTGTGAATCAAAAGGCTTCCCCATGATTATTCATCTATCTTCAGAACGAGACTCCTATAAATATTTACCTGAGAATTATCCTAAACTTAAATTGATTTATGCTCACGCCGGTCTTCCCTTTTGGAAAAAACTCTGGAAATACGTTAAGAATCAACCCAATGTATTTGTCGATACATCGAGTGATTATCTCAATTCATCTCTTGTAAAAAAAGCTGTGGAATCTTTAGGGTATCGTAAAGTTCTTTATGGCTGCGACGGGCCATATGGAATGAAAGCATTTAATGAATACGACTATTCGGCAAAGAAAGACTGGATTGATTCACTTCAAATTCCTGATAACGAAAAGGAATATATACTTGGAAAGAACTTTTTAGAATTGATTGGTTAATGTAAAATTCGATCTGAACAATTTGATAAGGAGGTTCTAAAATAATGAAAACGGAAAAAGAGAAAATGTTGAATGGCGAACTGTATCATGCAGCCAATCCAGAATTGCTACAAGAAAGAATGAATGCTAGAAGATTAACTAGATTATACAATCAAACAATCGAAACGGATGACGATAAAAGAACGAAACTATTAAAAGAACTGTTTGGTTCGACTGGAGAAAATTTATATATAGAACCAACATTTCGTTGTGATTATGGTTACAACATCCATGTTGGAGAGAATTTCTATGCTAATTTTGATTGTGTCTTTTTGGATGTTTGTGAAATTCGGATAGGAGATAACTGTATGATTGCACCAGGTGTACACATATACACAGCAACGCACCCGCTAGATCCAACTGAAAGAGTATCAGGTGCAGAATACGGGCTGCCGGTACATATTGGCCACAATGTCTGGATTGGCGGGAGAGCTGTTATCAATCCTGGAGTTAAAATAGGGAATAATGTCGTTATCGCTTCAGGTGCAGTCGTAACAAAAGATTTGCCAGATAATGTGGTAGCAGGTGGAAATCCTGCAAAAATCATTAAACAAATTGAAGTGTAGACTAGTGTAATTAATCATTTTAGATGCCCTCTAATTGTTAGGGGTGTTTAACAATTAGGGGCAGTTCAGATTAATTCTTTAGAGATTTCTTTATTAGGCTGATAAATTTTTATTTTTCCTCTGAAGCATCCACATTTCTAATGTCCCTGAGCCAAGCAATACTCCTGTAACAATGAGGAATAGACCGATGAAATGGGCTGGTACAATTGTTTCATTAAGAAAAATAGCTGCTCCAACTAAGGAAAAAAAGGTATTTAAATTCAAAAATATAGAGGCTTCTGCCGCTCCGACTTGGCCGATGGAGTAATTATAAATCAGATGTCCCATTCCGGTGGCAATCACAGCTGAGAAGAAGAATCCTACCCAGAAAACAGGCGGAGCAGAAGCTAGTGATGCTAAGCCTTCTGGTTCTTTCCATAAGCTGATGGCGAAAAGAAGAAAAGATCCAATTAGCATCATATAGCCTGTCAAAAGGCGTGGATCCATCGTTTGGGCCGCTTTATTAATCAAAATAAAACTTAACGCCTGTGAAAGAATACAGAGTAGAATCTCCACATCTCCTAGATTAATAGAATGAACCCCATTGCCTCCAGCCAGAACGGTGAAACTAACGCCTACACCACCACAAATAAAACCAATCAAACGAATGAATGACGGTTTTTTACGAAAAAATAACATAGATAGAATAACTGTCAAAAGCGGTCCCATACCTAAAATCAATCCGGTATTCGTAGCTGAGGTTTTCGTTAATCCTTCCGCTAAGAAGTAATGGTGTAAAACGACACTTAAAAGAGCTCCTCCAAAGACGTAGAAAAATTCGGATTTTCTAGGAAAACGAATGTGACCAAGGAAGTAAAGGATAAGAAAAACAACTAAGGAAGCTGTAAAGATTCTTAAGGAAGTCATAGTCACAGGATCAGTATGCGCTACTAAAACCTTCAGAATAGATACATTTAGCCCCCAAGAAACCATGATTCCAATCAGCATTATGTAGATTTTCGAATAGCTCATTACAAACAACCTTTCAAACGTATTTAATGATTGATTATACAACTTTTCCTAAAAATTAACAGCTAAATAGCTCAATTTTCTATGTTAAGTTTTTCTCGATGTTATATATGACTTGCAGCTACAGGATTGGTCTAGAACAATCTTAGAATATTACTGGTTAATTGGAAAATGATAATAGTAATGATAAGAGGGAGGTTGCATGATGAAAGATAATGATGAACAAACTAGCGAGGGCTTAAATCAACTATTTGAAATCATTAATGCCAAAGGGGATACAGGGGAATTAGCTCAAATAGTAGAAAGGTCTAATCCGGATTCGGGTACGGAAAAGGGACCTGAGAAATCTTAACAATAGCTCGACAGTTAATCCCCAACTAAAAAAGCTGACAATCGCTATACAAATGATTGTCAGCTTACTAGTTATTTGGTTAAAGCACGCTGTTTATCCAGCTCCAGTTGCTTAGGGAAGGATAGATGTTGAGGCAGTGTAATGGATGCGAAGCTGGCAATAATCCCAAGCAGCCCAGCAATGCCAAATGAAAATAAATGAGTACCGAATACTTCATATCCCCAGCCGCCAAGGAATGAACCTAATGCTGCTCCAATTTGATGTCCGATAAAAAAAGCCCAACCATTTAAGATTCCAAGTAAACGAACTCCATATAAATCACTTAAAATGGCTGTCGACATGGCAATGGACCCCGCCCATACTAATCCGCCAGTAATGGCGACAAAAAAGAGCTGCCAATTTGTAGCGGCCAAAACTAAACCGAGGAACCCTAGTCCACGCACAAAATAGACTAAAAACAAAATGTTTTTCCGAGGGAAACGATCAGCAAGCTGTGCTAAAAATAAAGAGCTGAATATTGCGACAATTCCAATCATCCCAACACCAAATGAAGCCACCATTGGTTCATAATGATGATCCATCAACATAGGAACTCCGTGGGAACCTAGGAGATTCATTCCGAATCCACAGGCGAATAATCCGAGCGCGATTTGCCAATAAGCTCGCGTCTTCACCGCATCTTTCCATGTAATATCTGAAGGTGCCTCCTGCCTTCCTTTATTACCTGCAGCTCCTGCACCATCTGCCTCTTTAGGAACATCTTCTCGCATAATAAAGATTGCTGAAGGAAGAACGATACAAATGAACACTCCGCCTAATATAAGGAGTGTTTGCTGCCAGCCGACAAGGTGGATTAACCACGTTTCAAGGGGGGTCATAACAGCGATGCCAGCCATTCCGCCTGTTGTTAAATAAAAAAGCGCTTTTCCTCTTTGGCGAACAAACCACTTACTGACAATAGGCGATAAGGATATATTGCTTAAAAAAGCAAGCCCAAGTGAGAGGAAAACACCAAAAGAAAGCAGAAAAGAGACGCTCCCTGTTGAATTAACCGTCCACACAATGGATAAACATACGACGGTTAATCCTGTTAACATTACGAAACGGGTACTAAAGGTTTTCAAAAGCATTCCTGCTAGGGGCATCCCGATTCCATAAACAATCATTCCAATGGCAACAATGATGGAAAGATTGGTTCGAGATAATCCTAAATCAACCATAACTGGCTCCATAAAAGGTCCAATTCCCATCCGCATTCCCATCGTCAGCAACACAATGACGGAAGCAGATAAAACAATATACCAACCGTAATAAGGACGTGTGCTGTTATCCATGTTGCATACGTCCATCTTGCTGGCTGGAGAAAGTGAATAATGCATGCGTTTCCATCATTTCGAATAGCCTCCCGTATTTGAAAAAGTAATTTCCATAATAAGTATAAACTATATTTGTGTTTTTAAGATAATAAAAGGCTTGCCGCTTATCCGATTTGTTACATGCTATTTTGCTTAAAACGTACTGAAAAGCGCTCTAAATAAATGTTAACGGCTCAGTTTTGAAGTACAAAAACACATTTACCAGCAGTTTAGCAGGTGAGTCACCACGCTTTTGTTAGATTATAAATCCGCTGTATACCATTCCAATATTAATTACAATATGAAAAACAATACTCGGATAAATGCTGTTTGTTTTAAGTGTAATTAATGCGTATATTGCCCCTGCAATTGAAATCAACAAACTGAGAGAAATAGAAAAACCAATTGCGAGATGCAGAAGTCCGAAGCCAATGCTTGTCACGATAATAGCATATCCTGTGGATGTGAATTCCTTAAGAGCAGAAAGTAGTATTCCTCTCCAAATAACTTCCTCAAAAACTGCATTAATTAATGAAAAAAATAAACAAAATAATAATAGCGATTGGATATACTCTACATCTTTTTGAACAATAAAAAACAAATATATAATTGCATTAATGACTATTCCAATCATCCAAAACCAAAATGTATTAATTTTATGAAAAGATAAGACAATAGGATTTTTCCAATCAGGCTTTTTATTGTACCAAAAAACCTTCTTATTAAAGAAAAGATAGTTGAAAACAAGTCCTATAATGATAAAAACAAGAGAGAGACGATTAACAATGATTTTTATTTCCTTTGAAATGGTCATCGTTCCAATGAGATTGTTAGAAACCATAAATATCACAAAACCAATTAGAAATGATAACAACAACGATGTAATGAATCGTTTTTCTTTATCGAGAAATAACAAAATTGCTAATCCCATAAATACAAGAGAAGAAAAAACTCCTTGTTGATAGGAAATAAAAGTAATTCCTAAAAAAAACAAAGCCGCAATAACAATTAGCATAAAAAATTCCTCCTTTCCACGTTAATCACTAAACAACCTTCCTATTTATATTAATTCGCTATAAATTCTAATAGCCATATTCAATATACTAGCTAGTTGAATAATTTTCCTCTTTCGGTTTTAACATA
>Ga0182739_1001602_pt1 | contig 23164 bp, 15 predicted proteins | sample eDN5th30CBELigBY_FD_128873 | JGI IMG/M metagenome (GOLD analysis project Ga0182739, IMG submission 128873) | Enriched backyard soil microbial communities from Emeryville, California, USA - eDNA 5th pass 30_C BE-Lig BY (version 2) (version 2) | ecosystem: Environmental > Terrestrial > Soil >...
AACTCGCGCAGCAGAGCGGTTAGGTCCGGCTCGACCTGGCGGAACGTGACGTCCTTCTGCCCCGCCTGCCATCGGCCGACGACGTAGAGGACGAGGAGCGGCTTGTGCGGGGCGCGCTGGTCGCCCTGCTTCCAAATGCTCAGGTTGTCGAAGCGATGAAGGACGGTTTCGCTGCCCATAAACGGCGATGGTAATCGAACCGACGCGAAGTGGCATCGCTCCAGGGGTGGAGATCCACATGACCGAGGCGCCGACGCCGGAGCCGACCCACCCCCCTGTCGTCCTGATGCCGCCGATGTACGCAAACGGGATGAATGGCCACCGCCAGACGGTTACCCGCAGGCGGAAGGAAGACGCGGCGTAGTTGAGTCAGTTTTAGCCGTAGCTGAAAACCGATTATTGTTTACGCGGCTTGCTTGCAGTCTTAGATTTCGCATTCTTACTCGCAGCCTTTACGGGTGCTTTCTTGGATGTCGCATCTGCTTTTTTCGCAGCAGCCTTCTTTGGTTTTGCAGCCTTGGCGGGCGATTTGTCGGCGGGTGTTTGGGGTGGGGAGTTTGAAGGGACATCAAAAACGCAATGGCGAAGGTCTACCCAAAGGTGACCTAGTTGAATGTGGGTCTGGCCTGCAGGTCGAGACAGAGTCGGCTTTGAGAGCGGAGTAACGCCCCGAGCCGCCCAAGATGCGGCCGCCATACTCAAAGAAGGAAGTCCTCGCGAGGCTGAATTGCTGTTAACCTCGACGAGAACATCTTCCGGTGCCATGTTCTGCAAGTAGCCGATCATCGTGGCGGAGGGGCAGCCTTTCGCATAGAGCCAGCTTTCATGTACGAATCTCTGCATTCCATGCTCGGAGTAATTCTCGTTTAGGACCCAATTGCCTTCCGCATTGCCCAAGCGTTTGCATTCAAGATTATAGGAGGCTTGCGACTTGCGAAAATCGGCCTCTTGTGGGTTATTCAGTATGCACGAGAAGTCCGGCCGCTTTTTCAGTCGCTTCGATCGGGCAGAATCGTCTGGCTCAGGTTGATTGGTCGAATCAGGGATGATGGCGAACGGGATGCTCGCCTTCTGAGAGCGGAGCAGCTCGTGATGAAATTGCCGAGCAAGCCAGTAGAGCTCCAGGTTCAGCGGCTCCTCTGCTGCCGGAAGTCGCTTGAACTTGGCAAGGCGACGCAAGGCCTCAGTGAATACCTCCAAGACGGCATTCTCGAATTTATCCCACGTCATTGCTGCCGCGAGGCTGGGCCTAGGCATGCGAGCCGTTCCTCATCCCGTTGCTAGCGTCCATGTGAAGTGCCATTAACATGGTTGCCTCGGCGTCATCCCTGGCAGCCGACCTGGTCCACAAGCGCCGCTCATTCTTTTTGATGATCACGATGTCTTCGTTTGACATGATCCGAATGAGGCCGTCGACGTACACTCGTTGCGGCCCGACATGCTGGCGGGACGATTTCGCAAGACGGTCTAGGAGTTCTTCCCAAGCCCGATCGTCGCTCGTAGTAGGATCGGGGAGGGCTTCGGAAGCCGATTCCGTCTGAAAAATTGCCGCCATCATCGAAGACGCTTCCAGAGGTCGTACAACCCGCCAACGGAAGCAGCCGCCCTGGCTCGCGAGGTGCGGTTCCCAGATGGTGAGGAAAGTCTCCAAATACCTCTTCAGCTCGGCGGAATCTCCGTTCGTGTCCAGATCTCCGATCCTGCCAACGCTCGGGGCATTCGGTTCCCAATCGAGCGGCTCGACCGCCTTGCTATCCATGCCGCGATAGAAAAGGTCGAGCCCGAGACCGCAAACCTCTTCTATTCTCTCCCGTTCCTCGTCGGTCAGGTCGAAAGCCTCGAAAACGGCCTCGTCGAGTCGGGCCTCTAGTTGACGGATTCGTCGCTCACGCTCAACGCGAGGGATGGTGCCGGATTCGGGGAAGAGCGTTCCGTCAATGGCTGATGATGGCATGGCCCGAAGGGCATCGACGATCCGGACAATTCGCTGCTTGAGCGATCTCTTCTCCGGGATGCGGATAGGTATGTTATGGATCGCCTCGGATCGAAGGGCGTCGTGCCACAGCCCCCATTCGCTCGTCGTGAGGAATAGGTAGTAGCGAATGAGCGAGGACCAAAGAATGCCCAAGACCACCTTGGCGTTGGCTTCGCTCAGATGTTCGAGCGGGATCGCGAAGATGGAATCCCGGAACGAGAATTGTTCGTTCTCGTAGCGGGCTGCAATCCTGCCGGTCTCGATTTCGTCGCTGCCGACGCCACGCTTAATCAGCAGGCGGCGCCCTTGATAAAGGTAAGATTCGCGAGGGAAAAGCACTTTCAGCGGGGGCTTTACGAATCCGGCGGTTGGGAGATTGCCGTACCGCTCGAACAAGGTTGTCGGGAACTCAAGGTACGCTTGAAGCCACTCATGATTTTTCCCGCCCGTGGCCTTCTGGAAACCAGTCCCCATACGGTCGGTGGGATCGGCGACCATCTTCAGCGACTTTTCAAGCCGAAGGCGGCTGATGAACGCCTCGTCCCTATGGCCGCCCCACCAATAGATCTTCCACAGCGTGTCGTCGTCGAGAAATCGACGTTGCTCGACGACCCGGAGGTCGGCGGTATTCAGGATGGCGGCCTGCACTCGCTTCACGAATGCCGTCTCTTTCGCCGACCAGTAGCTGAATCGCGATCCCTCCGTCGGATCGATTTTGTCGAAAACCACGGCGGCGAACGGGGCGATAGCCCCCTTGCTTTCCGACCCGCCGTCCTCGGATGTCGTCCGGAAGAACGCATCGCGGACCGCCGCGAAATTGACAACCTTCTGAAGGCTCGCCCCGCTCAGCCATTGCTCCCGGAATTGCCTGGTATTCTTGTGTCGCTTGAAGAAGATACCGGTGGAAACCAGCATTCCGGCCCGCCCGCCAGCACGAAGGAGGTCCATCGTTCTATGGATGAACGTCTCGGAGCGTTCCCGGTAGCCTACCGAGAGCCCCCTTTTGGCGCACCACGCCTCTCCGCCGTGATCCTGGACGCCCGGTTCCGGCTCGCCATCCTCCGCCTCGTCTTCCCGTTTCGCCTTTCCCCAAGGGGGGTTCCCGATCACCACATCCGCGCAGCCCGACGCAAAACGAGCTTTCACGCTCGTCTCGGAGATCGTTTCATCAATACGGAAAATGTTCTCAGCAACCAGAATGTCATAGTCTTTATTTGGACGTTTCCCGTGCCTCGTACTGTAGGTCAATCGCGGGAGAGGATGTTGGCGGATGTCTGGGGGGTTCAGGTAGTGCAGCATCGCCAAATATAGGCTGAAGGCCGCAACCCTAATGGCTTCGGGATTGATGTCCGCTCCGGCAATTTGGTCCTTCAGGACGGCTCGGAGTTCATCCCTGGTCGGCGGCCTTCTTGTCCTGGCTACCTTGAATCGGACGATTCTTCGGAACGCCTCAACAAGGAAGATGCCAGATCCGCAAGCGGGATCAAGGATGCGGGGGTTCTTCTCCAGAATCTCTTCCGACAGAGTTTGAGAGAGGACGAACTCGACTAGGGCCGCTGGAGTGTAATAGCTGCCCTCGTCACGCTGTTTCTTGGTGTCCAGGGTGTAGAATTTTTCATAAATACTGCTAATCAATTCGATGGGGATGATGTCGAAGCGATAGGCGAAGAAAAATAGATTCTCGTCCTTCCCGCCTAGAAGGAATTTGTGGAGCAGCTTAAGGTGTCTTTCGGTGACGACCATCTGTTCCTCGGGGTTGACCGGGAACATATCGCCGTTGAACTCGGCCGCGAGTTTCGTGAACAGTGCGTAGGTGAATCCTTTGTTGGTCAGTACGTTGGGGTAGAAGATGGGATGTCCGAGCCCATTGTCACCGGCGGAAGCCGCCGCGTCGTCGAGCAACGCCGTCCATTTCCCGGACGCATCAGTCTTCGCGATTCGGCGAAAATAGCTCTCGACAAGAACCTTGCGATCTTCCAGGTAGCGGATGAAAATCGAACGTCCGATCAGGGCGTGGGCGTAACCTGAAGCGAGCCCCTCCGCCAGGAGAGCGTTCCGGACTTTCTCCAAATCCCTGACGAGCGCTCGGTCGGCTCGGTCCTCGAACCCGAATCGGCTATCCTCAAACAGTCGCCCAGACTCAACCTGATCGCGACGGAACCGATGGAGCTTCTCCTGCACGTCCGCCGTGACATGGACCGCCTCTAGGAGCCGACTGACGCCCGGCTCCTCACCCCGCCGGGCGGGCTTCTTCGTGAGATTGAAAACGGAGAGTTCGCCCTGCCGCGCCAAGAAGAGGAGTTGGGGACGAGCCATGCACCAGATGGAATTGAACCACTGGAACCAGTCGGCGGGGTTCTCAGAGGTCTGCTCGGCGAAGACGACTACCGGATAGTTGTTGACGAAAAAGATGCGCTCCGCCCCGACCTTCTTGCCGAGCGCTAGCCAGTCTCCTTTGTTGACCCAATCTTGGGATGGGGTCTCAAGAGGTTCTGCGGCAGCGGAAACGAGATCGCCATTGGCGAAGCCAAGTCGCTCGTAGACCGCGTCCAGAAGTTGTCTCGATGTATTCGACAAGACGTTCCGCCGCCAGGCCAGGTGATCATAAAACCAGATTACCCAAGCGGTTAACACCACTCAAGAGGGTGGTCTGGGAAACTTGGGGTATTCAGCCGGCCGGCGTGAACTGGTCTACCTAATGACCGAGCCACATCCTTGCGGCGAGATTCCGTTACCTCTCAATTATCGGCCTTCGAGCCGTCCGCCGTGAAGTCGCATCAGCGGAGGGGAAGCTTCCTAATATTCCATCTTGTCCAGATTGCGTCCAAGTTGACGAACGTCCCCAATCTCCGACCTCCCGTAGGGCCGACGGATTCGATTGACAATCTCGCCAGTCTGCCAGGATCGCTCCATCGCACGTGCCGGGCCGAAGCTCTCCCGGGGTCCGGTGTCTCGGCCTGAGAGCGATCGGGGCGAACGCCGTCCCGCGGCGTTCGCGTCTCGACCGCACCGATCGGCGCGTCAGCCGTGGTCGATCTCCAGGTCCGGCAATGCTTTGGAGATCGCGTCCTCCCCGGCCTCGGTGATCTTCGAGTCGCGCGGGTTCATGTATTCCAGGCTTTTGAACTCGATGATGATGGGGACCGACCGATCGCTGATACGGGTTTCTTCGAGGCTCAGAATCTTCAGCTTCGTCAGCCCCTTGAGATGTTTCATCCCCGCGTCGCCCACCCTGGTGTATCCCAGGTCGAGGTTTTCGAGCTCCGTCAAGCTCTTGAGGTACGCCACCCCGGCGTCGCCGATCGAGGTCGACCGCAGGCTCAGATCTTGCAGCATGTGCATGTTTTTGAGGGCTTTGAGGCCGGCGTCGGTGATCTGCGTACCGTGCAACTGCAGGTCGACGAGGTTTGGGAGCGTCGCCAGGCGCGCCAGCCCGGCGTTGCCGATCCTGGCGTTGGTGAGATTTACGTGCTGCAATGTCTTGATCTGTTGGAGCGACGCCGTAGCGGCGTCGGTGATCGAGGCTCCGCCGAGCGCCAGAGACTCCAGTGCGGGCAGGTCCTTGAGCTGAGCCACGCCGGCGTCGGTGAGTGGGCCGGGACCGTAACCGGAATTCTTGATGAGTGCCAGGCCCCGAAGCTTGCTCATCTTTTTAAGGTGGGCGAGGCCTGGGCCCCGGATCGCCGCGTCGCCGAGCGACAGGTTTTCCAGCTCGGTCATGTCCTTCAGGGCGGCCAGTCCGGCATCGCTGAGTTTCCACAGTCCGTTGAGTCTCAGGGTCTTCAGGCCTTTCACCGGGGCGAGGGAGGCGATCTCGGCGTCACCCAGGTCGGAGAAGGACAGGTCCAGGTCCGTCAATTTCGGTAATTCCGCCAGGCGAGCCAGCCCTGGACCGTTGACGCGCGTCCCTTCGTTCGCTTGGGCGTTGACGCCGTTGATCGACAACGAGGTCAGATTGGAAAGCGCCGAGAGATGTTGAAGTCCGGCGTCGCTGATCTTCAACGCTCCGGAGATCGACAGTGACTCGATGTGGGTGAACCGCGAGGCGCGTTCGAGGACCGAGTCGTTGATCCCGCCCTGCTGCGAGGCGACCTCGCCGTCGCCGTCGAGCAAGAGGAATCTGCGTTCGGGGAGGGTGGCGAGGGTCACGTCCTCAAGGCCGGAGTCGAACGGTTTGAGGGCGTCGAGGTCGGCCTGCGTTGCTTTAGGTCTCTGCAGCGGGGCTGGCTTCGGGGCCGGCGGGGTTGCGGCCACAGGGGCCGCCTGCACGGGTTCGGGCGGCGGTTCCTGGGCCGCGGCGACCTTCGGACCGGGTTCGTTCGGGACGGCCGCGTCGGCGGGCGGAAGCCCCCAGAGCCGGAGAGTCCCGTCCTGGCTGCCGGAGAGCGCCATGCGGCCGTCAGGGGAGAAGGCGACGCTTTTCACCTGTTCGGCATGTCCCTCGAACGAGGTGAGCCGGCGGGCGGAGGCGACGTCCCAGAGGTCGACCTGGGCGTCGTGGACGGACAGGGCGCGGCGGCCGTCGGGCGAGAGGGCCACCGACCAGCCGGCGTCGGCCCCGACGTCGAACCGAGCGAGCTGGCGGCCGCTGGCGACGTCCCAGAGCCGCATCGTGCAGTCGCTGCCGCCGGAGAGGAGCCGTCGGCCGTCGCGTGAGAACGTCACGTCGCCCGCACGATCTTCGTGCCCCTCGAACCGGCGCAGCTCCTTGCCGGTCGCCACGTCCCAGAGCCGGACGGTCCTGTCCCAACTCCCGGTGGCGAGGGTCCGGCCGTCGGGAGAGAAGGCGACCCCGATGACGGTGTCGGCGTGCCCTTCGAAGCGGCGGAGCTCTCGACCCGTGGCGACGTCCCAGAGCCGGGCGTTGTGATCCCAGCCCCCGGTGGCGAGGGTTCGGCCGTCGGGGGAGAACGTCGCGCGGGTGACGGCGCCGGTGTTTCCCTCGAAGCGTCGGAGCACCTTGCCGTTGGTTGCGTCCCAGAGCGTCAAGGTTCGATCGCCGCCCCCTGAGGTCACGCGCCGGCCGTCGGGGGAGAAGGCGACGCCGGAAGGCTGTTCCTCGTCCCCCTCGAACCGCTGCAGCTCACGACCGGTGGCGACGTCCCAGAGCCGGTGAATCTTGTCGCCGCCGCTCGAGAAGACCTGGCGTCCGTTGGGCGAGAACGCCAGGCTGGAAATCCCGCTGCCATGCCCTTCGAACCGGCGGATCTCTCCGACCTCGGTAGGCGGCTCGACGGCCGGCGCCGGCTGATCGGCGACGGTTGGCGCCGCAGCCGGCGCAGGAGGCGGAGGCTGGATCGGTCCACTCGGGGCGCCGCCCGTTCCTGGTGCAGAGACGCTGGGGCCTGCCTCTTGCTGCGAGCCAGGCCAGACGTAGAACGCGATCGCGCCCACGGTCACCAACAACCCGACGGCGAGTCCGAGCGCCGGCGTCCACGAGCGTCGGACCTTCGCCGGCTCCGGGCGGGCGTCCCCCCGATTCGTCGCCGCGGGACGGACCGTGGCCGGTGGAGGCGTCGACGCGGGCGTCGACTTCGGCGTCGATGCGGGTGTCGACTTCGACTTCGGCGTCGACGCGGGTGTCGACTTCGGCGTCGGCGCAATCGCTACCTGAGGTTCGGCCGCGACCGGCGGGCTCGGTATCGTAAACGCGTGTCCGCACTGCTTGCAACGGCCTCGTTTGCCGGCCGCCGAATCGTCGACGCGAAAGCGTTTGCCGCAGCTTTCGCATGCGAACATGATGGGCATCAGCCTGACCCTCTCCGTAGGATGAGCACAGCACAGCCGTCGCGATGCAGGACGACCTCAACGGAAGTCCCCGAACGCCGCCTACCGTACGACCAACCGGACCGATTGGTTGGTCGCCTTTGGCTTTGTTCGCTATAGAATCTGAGTCACTATAGCACGCATGAGATCAAAGGGGACCCAAACAGGCCATTCTTGATTCTCGGCGTAGTCTGCGCAATATGGATAAGGTCATCCTCGTGGGAAGCTTCCCAGGTCCCATTTCGCTCAGAGGGCGTCCGAGTCGACGAATGTCTCCTTTTTTGCTCCCCCGGGGCGGAGTTTCCGCTTGCCCGCCCTCGCTCCCGTCTTCCGGCCACTATGGGTCGCGACTTGGGCGGTCGCGCGGTAAGATCGGGACATGGGTTTCCCCCTCGTCCTTTCCGGAGCACTGAGCGATGGAGTTCCTGATCTCGCTCGTGGATAGCCCCAACAAGGCGAGAGAAATCGACTTCTCTGTCTCGATGGCCGAAGATTGGCCGGATTACATTTACGTGTCACGGCACGCGGCGGCCACGGTTTGCACCTCGCCCGCGCTGGCAGGGTGGGAGCCGGCGATCATCGCGGAGACGTTCCGCATCTACGGCCGGACGGAAAGGACGAACCCAGCCGGCCGCCGCATCTACGCGTGCGAAGCATGACGCACGGGTCTTGAGCTGGCGGCCACTGGCCGGCTTCCTGTCTCGAGTCTCAGCGGTCCGGAGTTTCCCCACGGCCTACAAGGTATGGTGAAGCGAGAACGTCCGGAGTGAACCGCGAGCTTGAAAGCGATCTCCACGCCAGTGCCTTCCTCGACTTGATGGACGGCAAGGCCCGTCATGCGCTGAAACGGAGATCGTAGGACGCCACCGGCAGGGAGGCCGCGTTTCGACCAGCCAGAGGCGGTCGGCTGACTCGCAAATGTCCAGCATGAAGATCGGGTCGCCAGCGCCCTTCCGCGAGCATGGCCGCTTCCGGTTCGGGCATCTCCGGCGCCTGTCTCTCCCTGCCCCGACACTTATAGGTTATGGCCCTTGCTCTCACGGCAGTCTGGTAGGCTACACCGTGGAGCCAGTTCCCGACCATCTCCCGTGGCAAGATAGAGGACGCCTTGCGGGCGAGGACGAGGAAGGTCGCCTGGAAGGCGTCCTTGGCATCGTGGTGATCTCGCAAGACCCGGCGGCAGACTCCCCACGCCATCGGCCCATGGCGATGGACGATCGCTTCGAAGACGGCCTCCTCACGCCGGTCCACATAGCGTTCCACCAGTTGCCCGTCCGAGAGGCCGGCGAGTGCCCCGGAAGAGAAGAGCTTTTGCAAGTCTCGGACGATCAACCCCTTCAGACTCGCAACCATCATGCTGCGGCCTCTCCTTGGCGATGGACGATCCCCGGCCCACGCCTACTATTCCTCGACCATGGCCGGTTTCATACACCCTTTCTTCAGGACTCGCTATCTGGGGCCTCTGGGGGATGGCAACTTGGTTCTTCTGCTTGCCGATTGCATTAGATGGAAAATATTAAAACATTAGTGCCATTCGTGTGATGTTGAGCAAAATAAGTGGCTTGCACAAGTTAAATATAATAATTTACCAAGATGTCAGCCAAATTGACGAATGTTCCCTTCCGTTCCCCGTGGGAGAATGCGGAGCCTCCGCAACCGTGATATCATTGGACCCGTGGACTGCTCAATCCTCGGAGTTGACGATGACCAACCACACAACCGGCTTCCTTTAGCGGCACTTCCGCCGCTGGAGAAGCACGATGGGATACGAACAAGCGAAGCATCCGGGCCGCAAGCGGTCGGGGAGGCGGTACTGTTGCCTCTTGCGAGCGATGCGGACCACGCAGGAGCGTCGTCTTTGGGACGCCGAGTACGGCCGTGACAGACGTGCCCCGCATCGGTTGCCGAACGCCTGGTGGGACTATCTTCGCTCAGACTGGCGGCATCGAACCTGGAAGCGACACCGTCGATCACAGTGGAAGCCGAAGCCGCCCAGCGGGAATGGCGATGGCCTGTTTCAAGAAGCCTATCCCGCTTCGGTCTGAGGACCCCGTGCGAGCCGATGGTTGTCGTGTCTGAGTGAAAGGAGGCATTCTGAATTTGTAACGCGATTCATGTAAGATGGATAAATGGTGCATCCGCCAAGTCATAAACCACTCGGCCGGGCCGGCCGGGCCACCCGTTTCGCACAAAGCAAGACCGAGGTCGGTGGCACGGCCGGCCCGGCCGTGTTGCGGAACTTGCCGGATGCACCAGTAAATGGTGCGTCCGGCACGTCCTTCGATATTCGGCGCGGCCTCGTCGCAGCGAGGGTTCTGGCTTCCCTGGGTGGCCGTGGTGGCTTGCAACCAGGGTCGCGAAGCGACAAGAAGGGCTTCACTCCAAGACTGGGCCGCACCCCAGCCGATCGCGCCTCCGGTTTCAAACCAGGCCGATTCATGGGAGCTTCGTCGGACCCGACCCTTCTTGCGGCTGCGCGGCCCTGGTTGCAAGCCACCACGGCCACCCGAAGAAGGCGTTCGGAGCGTTCTTGGGGAGACCCGAGGACCTGGAAGCGGCCCAACCCAAGTGGTGTCCTCGTACTTGCCGGATGCACCAGTAAAGCTGTCCCCAGAAAGCTCCGCAATATCCCATTTTGCCCAGATCGCGACCAAATTGACGAGTGTCCTCTTTTCCGGTTGGGAAGCGAGGTGAGCATGGATTGGAAGTGGAATGGCGGGGGCGCCGGCCAATTCCAGGAGAAGACGGGACGTGGCATCTTCAGATATGCGCTGGGAGAAGGTGCCTCCGGCCGTTTCGGCCATGTCGAAGTGCTTGTCCGCACGGTGCCGATGCCTGGTCACTACTCGATTCAATGGGATGTCTCCGGCCAAGCGTTGGAGCACGATGCACACGACCGGATTGTCGCCGCGGCCAGAAACTATATGACGAAATATGCCGATGCCTACAAAGAGAACGGGGTGCATCTGGCTATCGTTCAGGCCAGTTCCGACGAAATCCGGAGGAACGATTACGAACGAGCGACGGAAGTGGCAGTCCGCTTCGCTCTGGAAGATGCGGGCTTGCCGGTGCCTCGAATCTTCGCACCCTAATGGGTCATTCGCCTTGCTCGTGGCCATACGTGGGGCTCGCGGCCCGGCAAAGCGGTACACTCGCCCATGGCCCCGAACCGCCGACCCGGCAGCGAAGCCCTCACAGAGGCTGCCGATGAACGGTGGCGTCCATCGATCCTTGACGCCCCTCGATAATTGCCGCACCTTCGGGATTGCGTTGAGCAGGCGCTTGCTGAGACTTAGGGCTGGCGGTGGCCAGCGACTGGGCTTCAGGTTAAGGAATGAGGGAATCTGTGAATCAAAGAGGACATCCTTAGTTTGTGGCGCGAGTTGCCTGAGATGGGCAAGGCCGTCCCCAGAAAGCCCCACAGTATCCCATTCTACCCAGATCGCGACCAAATTGACGAATGTTCCCTTTTCCGGTCTCCATCTCGGATCGCGTGCCACCTATCAGGCCTGCACTTCTCAGGATCTGTCGTTTTCTGATATTACAGATCGATCCTCTCTTGTGCCGATAGAACGAAAGGTATAAAACTTCGCGGCGTGTCGCCAGGATAGCGAGCGACCGGGAGGAGCACCGGCCGCGACCCACAACGCCTCACGGAGGAGGAACGATGGGCCTTCGTCATGCCTTCCGTCCTGATGCTCTTGGGACGCTGGAGGACCGCGCGGTCCCCAGCCATCTCACCCCGTCACTCCTCGGCCAGGTGGCTTCCGCCAGGCGGTTTGCCATCCCGACGCCGAGGATCACGCAGTCGACGCCGCAGTGGAGCCATCGGCCACTGCCTGGCGGCCAATTTCCGTCGGGTCTGACCTCCAGGGTGACGGTCCTTCCCGGTGAGGGAACCACCCCCGGCGCCAGGTCCGTCGCGATTCATATCGAGAACGCAGGGAACGCCCCTGTCTCCTCCGCCACGATGACCCTGCAACTGCCCCGAAATGTCGCCTACGTTCCCGGCAGTGCTCAGCCGATCGGCGGCGGAGAAGTTAACGCGACCACGGCGCGCAACGGCTCGACAATCATCGAATGGACGATCCCCGGGCCCGTCGGCAATGACGAACTGGTCACGACGTTTCAGGTGAAGCCCGGGGGAAATCAAAGGGGACATTCTTAATGCGAATTATTAATGTCCATTCCTGGGATCTAAAATCCCCCGCCTTCAGGCGGCCACTTCCAGTGCGTTGCGGGGGCATCGAAATCGACAATACGCAACGCCGAACTTGCCTGGACAGAAGCCATCGCCGGTAACACAGCATCGGGGGGGGCGAGAGCCGAGGAAGACACGGTCGTGAGGGCCTTGGATCGCGGGAGAGTCGGACTTTCAGCCGACTTGCGAACCTACCGGCTTCCAGCCGGTAGAGTATCAGTTGGGTGTATTGCTGTAGATCCCAAAATTCTCGGATGGAGACGTTGTCACAAGGCGTCTCCATCGCCACAGGATGGGCAGAGTGAACGCGGGACAGCGATACTCGAGCTCAGGAAAATCCTCCGCTCCGCACGCGAGTTAATGGCTCGGCCTCGGCATCACCATGTGATAGTGAGTGGGCGGCTCGGATTCTTCGGCATGACGGCTTGCTGAAAGCACAGGTTGCCGTCAACGAAGTTATCCCCTTCAGCCTCGAGGCCGTTTTCGATCAAGCGGCTCTCATGCCCACCGTTGGCGGAACGTGGCCATACCATGACCGTGACGAGCCAGCCAGCCGATGCTTTTCGTCACTTTCTCAATGCTGCCCGACCATCCAGAAAGCCCCAGTCCCCATCGCCCATCAACCGGTCTGGAAAGGACGTGTGCATGGTGCGGCGCTCCGTGCGGATTCCTTGAGCCGACCAACCACACCGCGGACTTTACTCAACTTCGCAAAGCGGGTCGATCCTGACTTTTTAGGCGAATCAAGAGGAGCCGGGCGAGTTTCGAAGGGCGACAGTCAGATGGAACCCACTGTTAACTCAGATTAGCAGGTGGCTTCACCGCCTTTGATTCCCCACGCGATCTCGGTGGCGGTTTCGGTTCATGCGTTCAGTATGGCGGGGTGAGGCCGAGGATGCAGGGGCGTCCTTGCCCGTTTCCCGGTGGCCGTTCCACGCACCTCCTCCACCAGCCGTTGCACCTTCTCTGCCCCGCATTCGCTGACCAGCGACTTCATGCCTTCGAGCGTCACAAGGAGGTCGAACCCGCCGTTCTTGATCTGGGGCGGTGTCCAGGCGACGGCTGCCCGCGTTCGACTCGACGCTGCCATGGAGGACGATCCGGAAAAGATTGACCCCACCCTGACGTCCCGCAGGCCGCCGCGCCGCATGAATGGGTGACACGCATGGCCGACCGTCACCAAGGGGGCGGCACGCGACCGTGGCGGCCACTGACCGAGCACCGACAGTGGCTCCGAGTCCTCCCGAATCCCCCCTCCTTGGACGGAGCCGCTCCGCGGGCCGCGGAATTCAAGCCTTTGACTTGAGGAAGGCGTTGTTTTCGCGCGTTTGGGATCGCCGACGCTCGGCATGGCCCGACGTCGCTGCGCAGGAATCCTGGAGAGCAAGCTCGCAACCCCAAACCCGTTGGGCTCGGCGAAGCGCAGGTGTGAACCTTCGCCTCGCGCACTCGAAGCACAGACAATCAGCCGCACCAAAGAAACGAGGCCAAGTCATGCTGGAACTGCAACTCGACGCGGCGGTTAAGAAACAGGTCAAGGGACATCAGTATTACGTTTTTCCGAAGCCGCCTACGCACTCCAACTACGTCGGCCGGCCGACGCAGTATCCTGATCCAAAGGTCATCAAGGATAGTTTCTACAAGGGTAAGGGCAGCAACGGCAAAGCCATCCTGCATCCCGACGTGATGGGGCCGGCGGAGTTGCTCATGACCGCGCTGCTTGAGTATGGCGAAAAAATCGACGATTGGAGCATGCGTAGCGCCGTGATTCAGAATGGATGGCGGCCGGACGACGAATCCCAGGGCCGCGAATACTTGCGAATCCTCAAGCTGATCATGTCCCGCGACTCGGCCTTCAAAGACGTGGTATTTCCCGCCAGCCTGGAGGCAGAAGCCCAGAGTAAGTTGGGCGGTCACGGCAATCCTCGACTCCAGGCGTTCATGAAGCACGTCGCGGAATCACCGGGTTGGACTCAGGCCCTGGCTGACAGCCTGTTCAAGCAATTGCATCGCGTCTACGCTCCCCAAGGGTTCAACCCGCACGCCACAGGCTTCGTATTCGATCTTGATTTTTCGATTTGCCTCCCCAATGGCACTGAGAGGTCGCTGGGCGCCGATTCCACGCTCAACAGCTACGCCTTGCAGAGCGCCGCCGGGATGTGGCTAAACAAGTACTCGATGATATTCTGCTTCGACTCGTACGATACCGATGCCGAGATCTGGCATCAGGAGTATCGGAAATGTGGCCCCCCGAGCATTCCTGCCGCGAAGATCCCTTTTACCGCCTGACGAAGGAAGGGCTCGTGGCCCTTTTCGCTGAGTCGTAGCGACTCCCAAGCCTCTGGTCGCGACGGCGTTGGAGATGGTCATGTTTAGGGTGTCTCGTCTTCGAGACCTCGGCGCCCAGGCCCTCAACCCAGGGGTTCGAAGACGAGATTCCAGCCACCGGAACAATCAAGATCGCCAAAGGATCGTGTGCAGATGCGAGGGGCGAGTTCGTCTCGGCCATGGGAGCGACCTTGACCGGGGCATCGGGCACAGGGCGGAATGCGCCACGTTACGGATTCGGTGCATCCCCCATACGCTCCGGGGTCCGCCTTGCGCCGAGGCCCACCGAACCACCCCCGGTGCGTTCTTTCCCCAGCGGGAGGTGTCCGATCGTTGGTTGGTCGGTCGTCGATTCGGGGCGACCGGCGCGGTGTGGTAGGGGCGGCCACACCGCGGTGGAGTGGCCCAACTCGTACGAGGTCAGGGGAGATTCCGCGATGCGCATCTATGCGACGATGTATTACAAGCCCTTTCCCGGCATGTCGGATGCGGAAAAGAAGCTGGAAGGGGGAGCCACCGATATGAAGGGCAATCCGCTGTACTCTCTGGAGGAATACCTCATGGGAGACGCGGACTATGTGAGCGTTGCGCGGGACCACCTGGCCGGGCCGCCGGCCAGCGATTCCCGCTTCCGCGTCTACGGCACCCGGATCGTGATCCCGGAGATCCAGGGGCTGATGGGATGGGACTACATCGAGTTCCGCCTGGTGGACACGGGCGGCAATTTTCACGGGAAGAAGAAGCTGGTGCGGGTGGCGGGTGTCGAGCCAATCGACATCTGCCGCCAGAAGCCGCTGATCTTCCCGAGGACGGAGGGCTTGATGACCCTGAAGTTTTACGAGGATTGGCAGAAAAATGGTTAATCGTAAATGCAAGTAGGTAGTCACGTGTAAATGCGCAAAGTTTTAATGTTCATTCCTGGGATCTAAAATCCCACCTTCAGGCGGCCACTTCCAGTACGTTGCGGGGGGCCATCGAATTAACAATAAGCGACGCCGGCCTTGCCTGGACAGGAGCCATTGCTGGTAGCTCAGCATCTGGGGGTAAGAGCCGAAGAAGGCACGGTCATGAGAGCCTCGGATTGTGGAGGAGTCGCCGGCTTTGAGCCGACTTGCGAACCTGCCGGCTTCCTGCCGCTAGAGCATCAGTTCGGATCGATAGTTCGCGTCGTCCCCGTGGATCGTTCCCCTCGATAGGGGAGCGAAACCGGATGGCCGAGACTCGGAGGGCTCGGAGCGCAGCCTCAGAGCTCGGCCCGAAGGGATCGCTCCGGTTTTTAAGAATTTAGTGTACGTCTGTTGACTTTCTGCCGATAAATGGTTCCAATCCCCCGAAGTTGGGATCTTCACGGGGCGATGAGGGTGGAGCTGCCTTCAGGCTCGTCGGCGGCAAGTGAGGAGCGCGAACATGAGCAAGATGACCATTTGCCTGTGGTTCGACCACGGCAAGGCTCGCGAGGCGGCGGAGTTTTACGCGAGCGTGTTCCCCGACAGCCACGTCGGGAAAGCTCACGCCTCTGCTGCGGACAATCCGTCCGTGCAGGAGGGCGAGGAACTCATCGTCGAGTTCACCGTCCTGGGCCAGTCGTACATCGGCCTGAATGGGGGACCGAGTTTCAAGCCGAATGAGGCGGTCAGCTTCATGGTCCTGACCGAGAGCCAGGAAGAGACGGACCGTTACTGGAATGCCATTGTCGGAAACGGTGGCGAGGAGAGCGCTTGCGGCTGGTGCAAGGATCGTTGGGGCTTCTCGTGGCAGATCACGCCGCGTGCGCTGCTCGAGGCGACGACCGACCCGGATCGCGCCGCCGCGAAGCGGGCCATGGAAGCCATGATGACGATGGGGAAGATCGACATCGCCACGATCGAGGCCGCGCGCCGGGGCGAAGGCCGGTGAGTATGGGACTCTGACCCTGGGGCCAATCGGAGGGGACGGAGTGAATTTCGGAAGGGCACAGTTCGATTGAGCCAAGTGTTAACCTGATCAAGAATTTGCTCCTTCCTCTTTGGTTCCCCTGTTGCATCGAGCAGGTTACCTCGACGTTCGGCCCGGAACACCCGGCCATCCAGAGACCCCAGAAGGGCACCTCTGAGGCAGACTCTCAGTGGTCGATGTCGAGGAAGGAACGGACGGCGAGAAGCCGGCGCTGGACTTCGGTGAGGCCTTGCCGCTCGCGACGGATTTCGGCTAGCAGTCGTGGTTCGTGGGTGATGATGTTGGACACTCCACGTTCGATGAAGTCGACCATGGCGCGAGGGTCGGAGACGGTCCAGACGTAGACCTGCTTGCCTTGCGCACGCGCGGTGCGGAGAAGTCGGTCGCTGAGGAAGGAGCGGCTGACGCTGAGGTCGTCGCTTTTGAGGCGGTTGATGTCTCCGACTGCGAACGTGACAATGGCGGCGGTTCGGAGCCGGGGGTTGTGCCGCTTGGCCTCGGCCAATCCGTCGTAGGTCAGGGAGGCGACGACGCACTGCGACTCGAACTGCTCGCGTTGGATCAGGCGGGCGACGGAGCCGGCGAGCCGGCGTTCGCGGCCGCGGAACTTGAGCTCGATGTTCAGCTTGATCTTGCCGCGGGCCAGCGCGATGGCCTGTTCGAGCGTGGGGATCCGTTCGCCGGCATGGGCCAGGCTGAAGTGCTGGCCGACGTCCACCTGGCGGATCTCGGCGAGGGTAAGATCCCACACCTTGCGCGGGTCGCCCGCGACGCGCATCAGGTCGTCGTCGTGGAGCAGCACAATGGCGCCATCGGCCGTCTCGTGGACGTCGATCTCGGCGTAGTCGGCCCCGGCATCGATTGCTCCCTGGATGGCGCTCAGGGTGTTCTCGGGATGGCGGCGGGCGTCGCCCCGGTGCGCCGTGATCTCGACAAGAGGCCCAGTCTTGGTTCGCCCGGCCGTTCCGAAGGCCACGGCGACGAGGAAGCCGCCGAATACGGCTGCGATCACCAACCAGAGACGGAGCCGCTGGGGCTGGGAGAGCTCGGTGATGACAGGCTCGGAGCCTCCGTTCGAATCGCCCACCGCCACGGGAGTGAGGCTGCCGGCCCCGCCCCGTTCGGCGTAGAGCTGCAAGATCAGCAGGCTCTGGATCGCAGCCGTGACGAACGAGAGCATCGCCAGCAGCAGGCCATGGCCGGCCAGCAGAAGCACGACCAGCGGGATCACGACCGCCACGCGGTACCCGGCGGCGTCGAGGACCAGGGCCGAGAACCAGCGGAAGCCCGCCAGTACGGCCGCCGAGAGGACGAAGCCGAGCGCCTGCCATCCCAGGAGGACCGCGGCGATCCGTCCGACCGCCCCTCGGATCCGTTGCCAACTCTCTTTCAGGGCGACTCCTGCCCTGGCACGTTCCAGGAACAGGATGGGCAGAGCGAAAACCCAACGGACGTAGAGCATGAAGCCGGCCACGGCCACGCCGGCCAGCAGCAGGGCGCCGATGCCGATCCCGAGGTAGTACGAGGCCGGCCGGTCGTACCAGTAGTAGTTGATATCGTAGGATGAAAACAGAACAACGTACGCGACGGCCGCGAGCAGGACGAACGGAGCGCAGACGGCCGCCAGGGCGGCATAGCCGACCGCCCCGATGTGGAGAACGCGCCACGCGGCTGCGGTGAGCACCAGCGCGACGCGCGACACGGTGATCGGCTGGCGGCGGGCGCTCATTGCCGCGATGAGCATCACCCCCACGTGCTCGAACAGGAAGACCCAGATCAGGGCGAGGCCGGCGATCAGGGCGACCCCGAACCCCGTGGGGGTCAGCAGGAACGCCGCGAGATCGGTGTTCGTGACCGCGCCCCGGCCGGCCTGCGCGACCAGGGCCGGCAGGACCCAAACGGTTCCGAACAGCCAGAGGGGGCCGACCAGCGCTTTGAACGCGACGTCGAAGAGAATCAGCGGCACCAGGATCCGGCGGAAGTTCGCCAGCACGGTTCGCGCAAGCCTCGGAATGGTGCTGGCATCGGCGTGACTCGGGAGTTCGACGTTGTCGCGGTTCACGGGGGCCTCAAGGGGATGTGGACTGCCTGGAATTGGATGGCTTAGTTGTGAGTAATTGTTACGAATGGAAAGAGTTTCGCTGAGTTATGAGTCTTGCTGCGTAGGCAAAATTAATGTGCTGGATCTTCGGGACCAAGCGTTTAATGTCCATTTGGGGGATCTAAAATCCCCCATCTTCCAGGTGGCCGCTTCCAGTACGTCGGAGTGAGCATCGCAGTAGAAGTCGACCTCGTCACGCGGGCCGGAAGCTGGATGAGCCCCCTGCCCGAAGGCCTGGAGCCGCTGACAAGAGCCACATCGAGGTCTGTTTGATCTGTGGTCGGGCTTTCAGCCGACTATCGAACCCACCGCCTTCCAGGCGGCGGTTATTCAGTTTTTTTTTATTGAATTAATATATATTATCATGTAGTGATTGTTGAACTGAAATAATTAATAGTTCGGTTTGCGTCATGTGAATTGCTTATGGCTTGGCAATCAACTAAATAGTGAAAATTCTTGACGGAAGAGGATGTTGGTTTTCAGGAAGCGTCAGGCCTAATGTTTTGGCGTGACGTTATTGTGTTTTGGGGGGATCTTAGCTCGGAATAAGTCGAATCAGCTAGCATGCCTTTTTGCTTTTTTAATTAAGCGATTGCGGCCTTGGGATTCTCTTGTTAGGCTTGTTGTGGCGTGCAGGTTTGGGCGCGAGCGTGATTGCGTGTCGCGATTCTTCTGGTTTGCTTCCAATGTTCACAGGGGATCGTCATGATGATCTTGAAACGGCGGAGCGAAGGTAGGGTTCGGAGGACACGATTTGTTCCCGCGAGTGTGAGCGGTTTCGATGAGGTTCGGCTGGAGTCTCGTGCGCTGACAGCACCGGCATTCTGGCGCCAGCCAGGTTCCTGGGCCGGAGATGTGTTTTTTAGCACCGATTGGACGATGGCGAATGCGGGCGGTTCATTCTCACAACCAACGGATATTACTAGAAGCGAAACTGAGTTTTCATCTGAAGCCTCGTCGGTTTCATCGAACGTTTCTCCGACGGGCTTCACCACGTTGACAATCACTGGTCTTTCAACAAGCGATGCCGAGGACGTTAGTCAGACTTTTGCGCCTCTTGCTCCGGTCGGGGTCGTTGGCATCTCTGTGAACACGGCAAATACGATCTCCGTCATCTCGACTGGTGCGGGTGAGCCTGTTTTCAACGGATTCAGTACAAGTTCCAGCGTACAGCGCAACTATGTATTGGCCGATGACTCATCCACACCAAGTGCGACTTCAATCGTGCAGCACGCTTCTGTCGCCTACGTTTTTGGAGCCACGAGCGTCACAAGCATGGGGGGAGGAGCTGGAGGCGGGTCAGGGACTGTCCGACTCAACATCAATGCCAGTGGCGGCAATGCCGGCATCACGCAGGCGGTGATTAACAATAACTCTGTCGCAGTGCCGTCCTCGGGAACCTTTGTTGACGCCGATGGCAATTCGATCACCTACTCCGCGAGCGCGAGTGGGGTGGAGGCGTTTTCAACAACAGCTTTGGGGGCCCTGGGTACTGTCGGTCGTGACGGCATTGGCAATGTTGTGGGCGTTCCTTGGAATGTGGTTACCTTCTCCCAGCTTAGCACCGCGGTTGGGGCCATCGTTGACAACGGGACTTCAACTGTAGTTACCCACTATGACGCCCATTTTGCCTGAATGGGGGAATGAGAAGGATCTGTGGGGGTGGACCGGGCTTGTCGAAAGTCAGGCTACTTGATGGAAGTACCTCCGAGTGCCTCGGTGCTGTATAGCCTGTCCGCTGTAGCGGCATCGGTTGGCGGTGCCACCGTTAAGACTATCGCTGTCACGTTGATTGTGGATGGGTGTTCAGGTCGCGGGAGTGGTGCATTCCCTTCGCTTTCCACATTTTCTCTTCTTTTCGGTACGCGACGACAAATTGGAACGTGTCGCCTAACTGGTGCATCCGCTAGGTGATTGGACGATCGACGGCAAGGTCGCCCGCTGCTACCTGCCCATTTCGGGTGGCCATGGGAGTGGCCGCCCGAAGAGGACTTCGAGCGGGTTCTTGGCGAGCACCGAAGACCCTGAATGGGGCCAGCCCAGGACGTGTTATGAGACTTGGCGGATGCACCAATGCCGGCGCATCCGCCAAGTCGTTTGACGTGCCGCTTTTTCCTCGTAGGGGAGGCTTCAGCCTGCCTGGGCTGGCCGAGAAGACTGGCAGGCTGAAGCATACCTTCGGGGGGGGGACGGCCACGCCAAGGGATTTGGCGGATGCACCCCGAACTTCCCCACTTCAGATTGCGCTGACAACCAATATGGGGCTTTTCTTACACTGGCGTTCGCCGCCATTCAAATTGCGAGGAGCCATGCCTCTAAGACGCTGGGGCGGAGGTAGGCTCACTCGCCCACTCGCGAGTCCTTGAGCTTTAGGGCCTCGCCTTTGCTAGGGCCTCGATGTCATCGATGACCATGTAGTGGCCGTGGTCGGCGGTGACGATCATCAGGGAGTCGTCCCAGTTGCTGTGGGTTTCGACCCATTTGATGATGGCCTGGATGGCGTTCTCGCCGCTGTAGACTGCGCCGATGGCGTTGTCGAGGTTGTTTTTGTGGAGGGCGAAGTCGACGTCGCCGGCCTCGACGAACAGGGCGAACGGCTGATCGGGCTTGGCGGTCAGCACGGTCAGGGCGGCGTTGGTCATGTCGGTCAGCGTGGGCTGCTCGGTCAGGTCGGCCGCGGTGTAGACTTCGGCCTTGCCGCCGAGGTCGGGGGCGGGGTCGAACTTGCCGTCGGTGGTCTGGAACGGCAGGTGGTTGTGCGCCTTGGTGCCGTAGAGGCCGAAGAGGCGGTGTCCCTGTCCGGCCGCGGTCGAGGCGGCCTTGCGCAGGCCCTCGGCGCCCGAGGCGCCGGACTCGGTCTGGGCGACCACGTACTTGCCGCCGTTCTTGACGTCGATGGCGGCCTTATCGGCGTCGGTGATGTAGAGGCTGCCGGCGACCCCGTTCTTGCCCTGGGCCTTCTTGACCCCCTGTTCCGGGATCGTCTGGCCGAAGCCGGTTCCCATGACCACGTCGAGGCCGGGGAGCTGGGGCCCCTTCTTCGCTTCCTGGACCACGCTGGGCAGGCCGAGCATCTCGCGGGCGAGGTCCTGGTAGTCGTCGCGGTGGACGTTATGGGCGTACATCGCCGAGGGGGACGCGTGGGGGAACGGCACGCTGGTCACGGTGCCGACCTTCCAGCCGTCGGCCTGGAGCTGCTGGAAGAGGGTGGGGACGAACTTGCCGTCGTCGGTGACGTTGACGCCGTTGTTGTACGCCTTGACGCCAGTGGCGAACTCGGCGGCGCTTGTGGATGAGTCGGTGTAGGCGTGGCGGACGCGGCCCACGGCTTGCACTCCGGCCTTGTCGGCCTCATTCCCCGACTGCCCCTTGAGGTAGCCCGGGGCCTTGGGGCCGAGCGGGCCCAGGGTCCACGGGTTCGGGCCGGCGATCTCGACGTCGTAGCCCCCCCCCAGCGCGTCGGCCCCGATGGTCACGGTCTGGGCATCGACGTTGGGCTTGTTCTTGTCATGCGTCGGGCTGGTGACGTAGTAGCCGTACTGGGCCGAGCCGTCGGCGTCGTAGTCCTGGAAGATCAGCCCCGAACCCTTCCCCTCGGTGTACACCTTGCCCGTCTTGGCCACGGCGGCTGCCTGGGTGGTCGGCCAGTCGAGCCCGTCGAACCAGACAATGAACAGGTGCTTGACTCCCTTCTTGACGGCGTCGCGCTGGACCCGGTAGAGGTCGCTCTGGTCGGCGTACTCGGCCTTGGGGTTGACGGTGTTCTCGGGGAGGAACCCGTAGAGCGCCTTGACCTTCTCGGCGTCGCGATACGGGCTGTTCGCGCCGGTGAACTGGTCGAGCCGTCCCTTGCGGCCAAAGACGTAGACGGGGATCAGGCGGTTGCTGTGGCTGGCGTGATTCGAGAAGACGTCGCCGGGGCCCTGCGAGCCGAAATGGTACGGCCGGGCCATTTTCTTCTTCGTGGTGGCGACGTTCTGGGTTTGCAGCTCCTTGAGCCGGTCTTCCCCTCGGGTGGGCAGGGCCGCGACGAGCAAGGGTGAGGCGAGGAGTAAGCCGGCACAGAGCTTGGGGCGGGTGAGGAGGCGGGCGATCACGGGCGACTCCCAACGGGGCGAAAAAGCAGGATCACACGGTCGAAAAACCACCGGTGCGGTCCGAGGTCGCGGTCTTCCACCGCTCATCCTCGTGGCCGGCCGTTAAGATTCGTCAACTAAGTTATCAAAAGAGCGGGCAGAATCGAAGACGCGCGGCCGGCCGCATGGCGCGAGAAGCCAGGGCCGGCCGCCCGCATCTTTTACCAGGAACTCGCCGCTTCCCGCACTAACCCGTTGGCTTGTCCCGTCCCACGGGTCACAATGGAGGCACTGCCAAGGTTCGTGCGGTGAGAATTTACGGAACGGAGGCGGACTGGTGCATCGTGATGTTTTGGCCATCGTCCTCGCCGGGGGGCGCGGGACCCGCCTGGAACCCCTGACGCGCGATCGGGCCAAGCCGGCCGTCCCTTTCGGCGGGATCTACCGGATCATCGACTTCACCCTGTCCAACTGCCTGAACTCCGACCTGCGCAAGATCCTGATCCTGACGCAGTACAAGGCGGTCAGCCTGAACCGGCACATCGACCAGGGGTGGAAGTTCCTCTGCCGCGAGCTCGATGAGTACATCGAGGTGATCCCCCCTCAGCCGCGGATCGCCGAGATGTGGTATCAGGGGACGGCCGACGCCATCTATCAAAACGTCTACACGATCGAGAAGGCCGCGCCCCGCGACACGCTCATCCTCGCGGGCGATCATATCTACAAGATGAATTACGCCAAGATGATCGCCTTCCACCGCGAGAAGAAGGCCGACCTGACCG
>Ga0182739_1001604_pt1 | contig 23147 bp, 23 predicted proteins | sample eDN5th30CBELigBY_FD_128873 | JGI IMG/M metagenome (GOLD analysis project Ga0182739, IMG submission 128873) | Enriched backyard soil microbial communities from Emeryville, California, USA - eDNA 5th pass 30_C BE-Lig BY (version 2) (version 2) | ecosystem: Environmental > Terrestrial > Soil >...
AAGCGCTCCACGAGAGCGGCCTCGGGTGCCCCGGCGACGGCGAGGGGCTCACCCTTGTGGATGTATCCGAACCCGACCGCGGGTTCGGTCGGGTCGATCCCGATCGTGCAGATGTATCCCTCGCGCGCGACGGCGATCGCCTGCTGCACGGCCCACTCGAAGACGGGAGCGCCCTTGATGACGTGGTCCGCCGCGAAGGAGCCGACGATGACGTCCGGCTCACGGCGCGCGAGCACGGCCGCCGCGAGGCCGATCGCCGCGGTCGAGTCGCGCGGCTCGGACTCCAGGAACACGTTGAGGTCGGCGATCCCGGGGAGCTCCTTCTCGACCGCCGCGCGATGCGCCCGGCCCGTGACGACCGCGATCCGGTCGGGACCGGTGAGCGGCTCGAGCCGGTCCCACGTGTCGCGCAGCAGCGAGTGCCCGGATCCCGTGAGGTCGTGCAGGAACTTCGGGGCATCCGCCCGCGACAGCGGCCACAGGCGGCTTCCCACTCCCCCGGCGGGGATGACGGCGTAGAAGTCCTCGACGGGCTCGGTCATCACCCCAGGGTATCCGGCGCTCGTGGGCTCCCCGCCCCGCCGTGCAAAGCGCTGGTGTTCGAAGTTAGGCGGACCTAATCCGCCTCGGGGTGCGCGCGGGTCATAGGATGGCGGAAGCGCTCGTGCGCCCTGTTGCACCGCGCTGCCCGCCCTCCGTTAGGACGGACCCGCATCGATCACGGGAGGACGACCGTGTCCGTAGGCTCCAGGCCCGCACCGTCGATATCCGAGACCACGTCGAAGCGACCCGCCGGCACCCTGTACCGGGGTCGCGAAGGCATGTGGTCGTGGGTGCTGCATCGCATCACCGGCGTCGCGATCTTCTTCTTCCTGCTCGTGCATGTGCTCGACACGGCACTCATCCGTGTCTCGCCCGAGGCGTACGACGCGGTCATGAGCACGTACAAGAACCCGATCATGGGACTGGGCGAAACCGTGCTGGTCGCCGCGATCCTGTATCACGCGCTCAACGGTCTGCGGATCATCCTCGTCGACTTCTGGTCGAAGGGCGCCAGGCTGCAGAAGCAGATGTTCTGGGGGGTGATCGTGCTGTGGTTCGTGCTGTTCGTCCCGTTCGCGGTGCGCCACCTCTCGATCGTCTTCTCCACGACGGGAGGGGGCCACTGATGAGCACCGGACAGCTCCAGGGCGCGCCCGACCTCGCGGCCCCCCGCTCCCCTCAGGTCCCAGCGCGCCGCCGCGGGCGCAACTGGGAGAAGATCGGCTGGATGTACATGCGCATCTCGGGCGTTCTGCTCGTGATCCTCATCTTCGGTCACCTCTTCTTCAACCTCATGCTCGGTGACGGGATCCACGGCATCGACTGGGGCTTCGTCGCCGGCAAGCTCGCCAACCCGTTCTGGCAGTGGTGGGACATCCTGTTGCTCTGGCTCGCACTCATCCACGGCGGCAACGGCATGCGCACCATCGTCAACGACTACGTCACGCACCCGACCACGCGGCGCGTGCTCGTCGGCGCGATCGTGCTCGCCTGCGGCTTCCTCATCGTGCTCGGCACGCTCGTCGTGTTCGCGTTCGACCCCTGCAACGGGGTCACCCAGGACAGCATCTTCTGGACGCAGTGCCAGCAGCTCGCCGCGGGCTGACGCACACCGAACACGACGACCACGCAGCAGACAAGAGGCGAAACCCCGTGACAGCAGCATCCGGAACCACCGTCCACAACGGTGTCCACCACCACCAGTTCGACATCGTCATCGTCGGCGCCGGCGGCGCGGGCATGCGAGCGGCGATCGAGGCGGGTCCGCACGCGAAGACCGCCGTCATCACAAAGCTCTATCCGACGCGCTCCCACACGGGTGCGGCGCAGGGCGGCATGGCGGCGGCGCTGGCCAACGTCGAAGAGGACTCCTGGGAGTGGCACACCTTCGACACCGTCAAGGGCGGCGACTATCTCGTCGATCAGGATGCGGCGGAGATCCTCGCCAAGGAGGCGATCGACGCCGTCATCGATCTCGAGAACATGGGGCTGCCCTTCAACCGCACACCCGAGGGCAAGATCGACCAGCGTCGCTTCGGCGGTCACACCGCCGACCACGGCAAGACGCCGGTCCGTCGCGCCTGCTACGCAGCCGACCGCACGGGCCACATGATCCTGCAGACGCTGTTCCAGAACTGCGTCAAGCTCGGCATCAACTTCTTCAACGAGTTCTACGTCCTCGACCTCGTGACGGTCAAGGACGACGACGGCAAGACCCAGATCGCGGGTGTCGTCGCGTATGAACTCGCCACGGGCGATCTGCACGTCTTCCACGCGAAGGCCGTCATCTTCGCCACCGGCGGGTTCGGCAAGATCTTCAAGACGACCTCCAACGCGCACACCCTCACGGGCGACGGCGTCGGCATCATCTGGCGCAAGGGCCTGCCGCTCGAGGACATGGAGTTCTTCCAGTTCCACCCCACCGGCCTCGCCGGTCTGGGCATCCTGCTCACTGAAGGCGCCCGCGGCGAAGGCGCCATTCTGCGCAACGCGTCCGGCGAGCGCTTCATGGAACGCTACGCCCCCACGATCAAGGACCTCGCGCCGCGTGACATCGTCAGCCGCTGCATGGTGCAGGAGGTCGCGGAAGGTCGCGGCGCGGGTCCCCACCGCGACTACGTGCTGCTGGACTGCACGCACCTGGGTGCGGAAGTGCTCGAGACCAAGCTGCCGGACATCACCGAGTTCGCGCGCACCTACCTGGGTGTCGACCCCGTCGTCGAACCGGTCCCGGTCATGCCGACGGCGCACTACGCGATGGGCGGCATCCCCACCAACAACGGCGCCGAGGTGCTCGCCGACAACACGACCGTCGTGCCCGGCCTGTACGCCGCCGGCGAGTGCGCGTGCGTCTCGGTGCACGGCTCCAATCGTCTGGGCACCAACTCCCTGCTGGACATCAACGTGTTCGGCAAGCGCGCGGGCCGCAACGCCGTCGAGTACGTCAAGACCGCCGAGTTCGTCCCGCTGCCCGACGATCCCGCGGCCGAGGTCCGCGACATGATCGAGGGGCTGCGCAACAACCCCGGCGGCGAACGGATCGCCGTACTCCGCAAGACGCTGCAGGACGAGATGGACCGCAAGGCCCAGGTGTTCCGCACCGAGGAGTCGCTCACCGAGGTGCTCGGCACGATCGAGGAGTTGCGCAAGCGCTACCGCAACGTGCACGTCGACGACAAGGGCCGACGCTACAACACCGATCTGCTCGAGGCGGTCGAACTCGGCTTCCTGCTCGACATCGCCGAGGTCGTCGTCGTCACCGCGCGCAACCGCAAGGAGAGCCGCGGCGGGCACATGCGCGACGACTACCCGAAGCGCGACGACGAGAACTACATGAAGCACACCATGTCCTACCTCTCCGGCGACCCGCACTCCTCGCACCCCGAGGACCACATCCGCCTGGATTGGAAACCCGTCGTGGTGACCCGCTACCAGCCGATGGAGAGGAAGTACTGATGGCCACTCTCGTCGCGGTCGACGAGACCACCGTCGCCGCCCCCGAGACGGCCGATGACACCGGCATCCAGTCGTTCCTGGTCACCTTCATCGTGCGCCGCTTCGACCCCGAGGTCGACGAAGAGCCGCGCTGGGTCGACTACGACGTCGAGCTCTACTCGACGGATCGCGTGCTGGATGCGCTGCACAAGATCAAGTGGGAGGTCGACGGCTCGCTGACCTTCCGTCGCTCGTGCGCGCACGGCATCTGCGGCTCCGACGCCATGCGCATCAACGGACGCAACCGCCTCGCGTGCAAGACGCTCATCAAGGATCTCGACATCTCCAAGCCGATCTACGTCGAGGCCATCAAGGGTCTGCCGCTGGAGAAGGACCTCGTCGTCGACATGGAGCCGTTCTTCGCGTCGTACCGCGAGGTCAAGCCGTTCCTCATCGCGAACTCCACTCCTGAGCCGGGCAAGGAGCGCGTCCAGTCGGTCGTGGACCGCGAGATCTTCGACGACACCACCAAGTGCATCCTGTGTGCCGCGTGCACGTCGTCGTGCCCCGTGTTCTGGACCGACGGGCAGTACTTCGGACCCGCGGCGATCGTCAACGCACACCGCTTCATCTTCGACTCGCGCGACGACGCGGGCGACGTACGTCTGGACATCCTCAACGACAAGGAGGGCGTGTGGCGCTGCCGCACGACCTTCAACTGCTCCGAGGCGTGCCCCCGCGGCATCCAGGTCACCCGTGCGATCGCCGAGGTCAAGCAGGCGGTCCTGCGCGCCTGATCCCGGCGCTGGTCTGCCGTTAGGGTGGGAGCCGTGATCTGGCGCAGGGCGGATGCGCGGCAACAGGCGGCCGCGTCGGCGCATACGACGGCCGAACCCGCGCCCCTGCCCGGGGCCTCCCCCGAAGAGGAGGCGAACTGGCGGGAGCGCCTCGAAACCACCGGAGCCACCCTGCGCGAACGCTTCGACGAACCGATCGAGCGTGCCACGGCCATCACCCGCCGCACCCTCGCGTGGTTCCCGATCCGCGTCTGGCGGCGCTTCCTGCAGCACAACGGCTTCCTCCTCGCCGCCGGCATCAGCTACCAGTCCCTGTTCGCGATCTTCGCCGCCATCTACCTCGCCTTTGCGATCGTCGGATACTGGCTGGGCGCCAGCCCCGAGGCGGTCGACGGACTCATCCAGCTCATCAACTCGTACATCCCCAACCTGATCGCCGACGACGGGCTGATCAAACCGGCCGACGTGCAAGCCGTCGCATCCTCCAGTGGCAGCGCCCTGCTGATCACCGGCGCCGTGGCCTTCATCGTCGCGATCTGGACCGCCATCGGCTTCATCACCTACACCCGGCGTGCCGTGCGCGACATCTTCGGACTGCCCTACGACAGCCGCAGCTACCTCCTGCTGAAGGCGCGCGACCTGCTCGCCGCCCTCGTCTTCGGTGCCGCGATCCTCGTCGGATGGGTGCTCGGCCAGGTGACGACGTGGGCATTGAGCATCCTCTTCGTCGCGCTCGGCCTCGGTGAGCACTCGATCTGGTGGCAACTGCTGCTGCGCGCCCTCTCGTTCCTCGTCGCCTTCGGCCTCAATGCCGCCGCTCTCGCCGCCCTGTTCAAGTTCCTCTCCGGCACCTCGCTACGATGGCGGACGATCTGGCCAGGTTCGCTGGCAGGTGGCGTGGCGATGGCGATCCTGCAGGTCGCGGCGGGCCTGCTGCTCAGCTACACACCCTCCAACCCGCTGCTCGCGACCTTCGCCGTGCTGATCGGCTTCCTCCTCTGGTTCCGGTTCAACGGGATCGTGATCCTCGTCGCCGCCGCCTGGATCGCGATCACCGCCAAGGACCGCGACATTCCCCTCGTCACGCAGTCCGAAGACCAGCGGCGGGCGGCAGAGCACGCCGCGCTCGTGCTGGCCGCGCAGGTACGCCTGCGGGAAGCCACCACGGCGCGGGACACCGCGCCGTGGTGGCGGACACTCCCGGCTCTGCGCCGCGTCCACGCGGCGCAGAGCGAGCTCGAGCGTGTCACGCACGCCGCTCCGCCGCCCGCGGCGGAGCGGGTGGGGCTGTGGGACGGGTGACGGCCGCCGACCATGTCGGCGGCCGTGGCTAGGGTGGAACGCGTGTCACGCACCCTTCGCATCGCCTCGGTCAACGTCAACGGCATCCGCGCCGCCATGCGCAAGGGGATGGGCGAATGGCTCGCCGAGGCTGCGGTCGACGTGCTCACGCTGCAGGAGGTGCGTGCCGCCGCATCCGATCTGCACGCCGCACTGCCGGGGTGGCACGTCGTGAACGACGAGGCGCTTGCGAAGGGCAGAGCCGGCGTCGCGATCGCCGCGCGCGAGCCGTTCGACATCTGGCGCACCGAGCTCGGCGACGACACGCTCGACTCCCACGGGCGCTGGGTGGAGGCCGACATCGCGGTCGGTGACGCCACCGTGACGGTCGTGAGCGCCTATGTGCACACGGGCGAGGCCGACACGCCCCGCCAAGAAACCAAGTATGCGTTCCTGGATGCGATGCAGGAGCGCATGCCGTTCCTCGCGGCCGACGGCGCACATGCCGTGATCACGGGCGACCTGAACGTCGGGCATCGGGAGCTGGACATCCGCAACTGGAAGGGCAACGTGAAGAAGTCCGGGTTCCTCCCGAGGGAACGTGCGTACTTCGATCGCTTCACCGGCGCCGTGGGGCAGACGATCACCGGCGTGGACGGTTCGACCGGCCCCGGGCTGGGCTGGGTCGACGTCGGGCGCAGCTTCCACGGCGAGGTCGACGGGCCCTACACGTGGTGGTCGAACCGAGGCAAGGCCTTCGACAACGACACGGGGTGGCGCATCGACTACCACCTGGCCTCCCCCGCGCTCGGGGAACGCGTCGTCGACTACCGCGTCGTGCGCGCCCCCTCGTGGGACACGCGCTGGAGCGACCACGCGCCGGTGATCGCCGACTACCGGCTGTGACGCCGCATCCGTCCCGCTCGGTAGAGTGGATCGGGTGACCAAAGCGCGCCTCTACTCCGGAATGCAGCCCTCGGCCGACTCCCTTCAGGTCGGCAACTACATCGGCGCGCTCATGCAGTGGCGGGAGCTCCAGGAGTCGTATGACGCGTTCTTCTCGGTCGTCGATCTGCACGCGCTGACCCAGCCCAATGACCCCGCCGAGCTGCGCGAGAAGACGCGTCGCACGGCGGCGCAGTACATCGCGGCGGGCATCGAGCCGTCGAAGTCCACGCTGTATGTGCAGTCCCACGTGCCCGCGCACGCCGAGCTCGCGTGGATCCTGTCCACGATCACCGGATTCGGCGAGGCCGGGCGGATGACGCAGTTCAAGGACAAGTCGCAGCGGTACGGCGCCGACTCCACGTCGGTCGGCCTGTTCACGTATCCCATCCTGATGGCCGCCGACATCTTGCTCTACCAGACGGCGATCGTCCCCGTCGGCGATGACCAGAAGCAGCACGTCGAGCTCACGCGTGACCTCGCCGAGCGTTTCAACACCCGCTACGGCGAGGCCTTTCGCGTGCCGATGCCGGTCATCCAGCAGGACACCGCGCGCATCTACGACCTGCAGAACCCCACCGCGAAGATGTCAAAGTCCGCGGAGTCGGATGCGGGCACGCTCTGGCTGCTCGATGATCCCGCCGTCTCCGCGAAGAAGGTGATGCGCGCCGTCACCGACTCCGAGGGCACCGTCCGCTACGACCGTGAGAACAAGCCCGGGGTGTCGAACCTGCTGGTGATCTACGCGGCCCTCACCGGCAGGCAGATTCCCGCGATCGAGGACGAGTACGCCGGTCGCGGCTACGGCGACTTCAAGAAGGGCCTCGCCGAGATCGTCGTCGGCGAGTTCGGTCCGGTCCGCGCCCGCGCCCTCGAACTGCTCGATGACCCCGCCGAGCTGGATCGTGTGCTGGCCGCGAACGCCGATCGCGCCGCTGCGGTCGCCGACCGCACCCTCGACGACGTCTACGACAAGGTCGGCCTCCTCCGCCGCCGCTGACGCGCCCGCGGTGTGAACGTTGACTTGCCTGACTTTGCTGTCTCGCCGGTCGCGAGGCAGCAAAGTCAGGGAAGTCAACGGTGGGTGCATCTCAGCCGCTGCGCTGTGTCCGATCACGGAGGGCGCCCTCGTCCGCTTTCTGATCCGCACCGGTGTCACCGCATCATCATCGCGCCGGTTGTTGCGTGCGCTGTAGGAAGACCCGCGGTTTGAGTTCTAGGCAGACGACCTCTCTTACGCCGACCGCGAGGCTGACGGGCTGGTCGGTCACCGGCAGGCCACGGACCGCTACCTCGCCGGGGTCGCCGCACGCCACGATGGCCGTCTCGCGACCCTCGACCGCGCGCTTGCCGAGTCGCTCCCGACGCAGACGCTTCCTCATCCCGGACTGAGCGCAGCCACGTGGGGACACCTCTACGCGTGTTCATAACTCAGGAGAATCGCCGCGTCTGGCGGATGCGCACGCCTCCGCGTCGGCGTGTTTCCTGAGTTGTGGACACTCGCCACCGAACAGCGCCCCCCCAATGGTGCGCATCGGTCGCACTCACGCGCTGCGCGGTGCCGATCGGCGCCGAGCCATCATTCCCCGCACCGCCGCAACGACGGTCTCCCGCTCGAACAGCAGGTGCTCGGCGAGTGGACGCAGTGTCGAGTACCCGAGCGCAGCCGCCGCGAGGTCGCGGCGGCGATCCTGCTTCTGCTTCGACCACCCTTCGTGGTACGCCTTGCTGTCGCACTCGACGATGAGCCAGCCTTCCACGACAAAGTCGACGCGCCCGACGCCCGGAATGTTGACCTGCGTGGCATAACGCAGCCCCAGCCGCCGCAGGATCAGGCGCATGTATGTCTCGGGTCCGGACTCCGCGGACGAGTCCGAGAGCCGAAGAATGACGCCGTACCGCTCCGGCAGCCAGGCGAACAGATCGCGGACGTCGGCGTATGTCATCAGGCCGAGGTGCAGCACGCTGTCGACGGTCGCGATTGCGGCACTCGCGTCCTGACACCGGATCGCCTGAGCGAGCGCATCGGCGATGTCGACCAGCCCCAAGGTCGGCGGGTGAGCGAGCAAGCGATCCCAGTGGCAGCGAACTACGGCACGGTGCACAGCGCCGAGTCGCTCACGTGGGTCCTCCGGCGAGCGCAGCCGCGACATCGTTCTGGGCAAGTGCACGTGCAGCCGACTCGCATCGAGTACGAAGACGCCAAGCATTGCGAGCAGCGATACGCACGTGAGCCGACCCCCGACACGGACCGCCCGCGCGACGTCGTCGGATGAGTCGACGGCCGCATAGCGATCCCGGCGTAAGCGGACAAGCTTCCCGTCCCTGACTGCGCGCGTGATCTCACGCGAGCGCATGCCCTCAGCGAGGAGATCCGCGCGCGTGAACACCTCGCACTGAAGGAGTCGGCTTCCCGTCATCGCGCAAGGCTGTCACGCGCTCTGCCCTACACCCGACCAACGTCACCTCGGCGGTGGAGAACCGGACGTGCCTGTGGCTGGGGAGGAGAGATACCACGGAGCTGGAACCCGAGCCATTCAGCACCGAGCCTCGAGGACCAAGCCGTTCATAACTCAGGAGATCCCGGGCCTCAGGAGGCTCGATACCGCTCAAGCCCCCAGATTTCCTGAGTTGTGAACGCGAGACACTGAGTCACCGCGCGGCGTACCCACGTGGGAGGATGGGCGCATGCCGGAGATGCCGGAGGTGCAGGGGCTGGCCGACTTCCTCGATGAGCGCCTGCGCGGGCTGCGGATCGCGAAGGTGACCGTCGCCCAGTTCGCGGCGCTCAAGACGTTTGATCCGCCCGTGACCGCTCTCGTCGACGCCGAGATCACGGGCGCGAGCCGGCACGGCAAGTTCGTCGACATCGTCACCGCCGACGCGCATCTCGTGTTCCACCTCGCGAAGGCGGGCTGGCTGCGCTGGTACGACCAACTCCCCCCGACGGTCATCCGCCCCGGCAAGACACCCATCGCGCTGCGTGTCGCGCTCAGCGACGGATCGGGGTTCGATCTCACCGAAGCCGGGACCAAGAAGTCCCTGGCGGTGTACGTCGTGCGCGACCCCGCGGATGTCCCGGGCATCGCCCGGCTCGGTCCCGACCCGCTGGATGCGGACTTCACGCGGGACGCCTTCGCGTCGGTGCTGACGGGGAGGCGCACGCAGATCAAGGGTGTCCTGCGCGACCAGTCGATCATCGCCGGCGTCGGCAACGCATACTCGGACGAGATCCTGCACGCGGCGCGCATGTCGCCGTACGCCCTCGCGGCCGGTCTCGACGACGCGGACGTCGACCGGCTCTACGTCGCGCTCCGCGACACGCTCGCCGAGGCTGTGGCCGCCGCGAGCGGGAAGCCGCCCGCCGATCTCAAGGATGCCAAGCGCCGGGGGATGCGGGTGCACGGTCGTCGCGGCGAGACATGCCCCGTGTGCGGCGACACCGTCCGGTCGGTGTTCTTCGCCGACAACAGTCTCGAGTATTGCGCAACGTGTCAGACGGGCGGGAAGCCGCTCGCGGACCGGCGCCTCAGCCGCCTCCTGAAGTAGTCCTCAGTCGGTCGCCTGCAGTCCGCGGACGTCGTCGTCGACCCAGTCCAGCGACCGCTGCACCGCCTTGTGCCACAGCCGCACGCGCCGATCCCGCTCGGCCTGCTCCATCACGGGCTCCCACCGGCGCTCCTCCCGCCAGTGCTCGCGGAGCCCATCACGGTCGGCCCAGACACCGGTCGCGAGTCCCGCGGCGTACGCCGCGCCGAGCGCCGTCGTCTCGACGATCCGCGGCCGCACGACGGGGATGCGCAGCAGGTCGGACTGGAACTGCATGAGCAGGTCGTTGCGGGTCATCCCGCCGTCGGCGCGCAATTCGCCCAGTGCCATCCCCGTGTCGCGCTGGGCGGCGTCGATCACGTCGAGCGTCTGGAAGGCGGTCGCCTCGAGCGCGGCGCGGGCGAGGTGCGCACGATTGACGAATCGCGTCATACCGACGATCGCGCCCCGCGCATCCGGCCGCCAATACGGGGCGAACAGTCCCGAGAAGGCGGGCACGAAGTACGCACCCCCCGAGTCCGGGACGGATGCGGCGAGCTTCTCGACCTCGTTGGAGTCGCTGATGATCCCGAGGTTGTCGCGCAGCCACTGCACGAGCGAGCCGGTGACCGCAATCGACCCTTCGAGGGCGTAGTGCGCGGGCTCGTCCCCGATGCGGTAGGCGACGGTCGTGAGCAGTCCATGCCGGGAACGCACCGGCTCGGTGCCCGTGTTGACGATGAGGAAGTTCCCGGTGCCGTAGGTGCCCTTCGATTCCCCCGCCCGGAAGGCCGCCTGACCGAAGGTCGCGGCCTGTTGATCGCCGAGGATCCCCGCGACCGGGATGCCGCGCAACGTACCTGGCAACTGTGTCTCGCCGACGACCTCGGAGGAGGAGACGATCTGCGGCATCATCGATCGCGGGATGCCGAAGATCTCGAGCAGTTCGTCGTCCCAGTCCAGCGTGCGCAGGTCCATCAGGAACGTGCGGCTCGCGTTCGTGACATCCGTCACGTGCCGGCCGCCACGCGCCTCCCCCGTCAGATTCCAGACGAGCCACGAGTCCGGAGTGCCGAACAGCAGGTGACCGGCCTCCGCATCCGCACGCGCACCCGGCACGTTGTCGAGGATCCAACGCACCTTCGACGCCGAGAAGTAGGTCGCGAGCGGCAGTCCCGTCCGTTCGGCGAATCGGTCCACCCCGTCGTCGCGCGCGAGTTCGTCGATGAACGGCTGGGTGCGCGTGTCCTGCCAGACGATCGCGTTGTAGACGGGGCGCCCCGTGCGGCGATCCCACACGATCGCCGTCTCGCGCTGGTTCGTGATCCCCAGCGCCGCGATCGATTCGGCGGAGCCGGACGCGCGCCGCAGCGCCGCGCCGAGCACCCACTGCGCGTTGGTCCAGATCTCGCTCGGGTCGTGCTCGACGTATCCCGCGCGCGGCATGATCTGTTCGTGCTCACGTTGGGCGCTCGCGACGATGCGACCGGCGTCGTCGAAGACGATCGCCCGTGTCGAGGTGGTTCCCTGGTCGAGGGCGATGACGTGCTGGGTCACGGATGCAGCATCCTCTCCGGGCTACGCTGCCCTGCCGGTGGGCTCCCGACGTCCGGGGGCACAGCGTCCGGGGGCACCGCGTCCGGGGGCACAGCGCGCTGGACTTCGCGCAGTCCGCGGTCGATCTCGACCTGAATGCGCGAGTCGTCCCAGCCGAGCACCGGCGCGAGCACGTCGGCGATCTCTCGGGCGGCGTCCGCGCTCGCGGCACCCGTGAAGGCGATGCTCGTGCGGCGCATGAGCACGTCGTCGAGGTGCACGACCCACTCCGCGCGCGCGAGGTGGCGCAGTTCGGCGGTCGTGTACCCGAGCACGTGCGCGAGCGCGCGGTCGTCCGGGTCAGCCTCGATCGCGGCGATGACGTCCGCGGCGCGCGTGCCGTAGCGGTCGAGCAGCACTCCCACGCGGTCCCGGGGGACGGCGCCGACGTGCTCGTCGATCCAGGCGATCCTGCGTCGCTCGGTCGCCGGATAGCCGGCGCCGCCGCCGATCGGCAGACCCTTCGTGCTCACCCGGCGGGGAACGGCGAGGAGCGCGAGGGCACGATCGGCGAGATGTTCCGCGACGGCGCGGAACGTCGTCCACTTGCCGCCGACGAGGCTCAGGACCGTCGACGCGCCCGCGGACCCGGACAGCGGCGTCGCCTCGATGCGATAGTCGCGCGAGACGAATCCGGGTGCCAGGTCGCCGTGGCCGGGCAGCGGACGCACCCCCGCGAAGCGGTAGACGATCTGATCGCGATCGACCCGGATGCGGGGGAAGACGTGACGCACAAGGGCGAAGAAGTAGTCGACCTCGGCCTCGGTGCAGCGGATCGGCTCGCGCATGTCGTGCTCGAGGTCGGTCGTGCCGACCAGGACGCGCCCCTTCAGCGGGTAGATGAGGACGATCCGTCCGTCGCTGTGCTCGAAGAACAGCTCCCGTCCCGCCGTCGCCTCGAACAGTTCGGGATGATCGAGCACGATGTGCGACCCCTTCGTGCCGCCCATGTAGTGCGTGTCCTCGCCCAGCGCCTCGTTGGTGAGGTCGGTCCACGGCCCCGACGCGTTCACCACGACCGCGGCACGGAAGGGCCACTCCTCGCCGCTCTCACGGTCGCGCAGGATCACGGCACCCGCATCCGCCCCGTCCCCCGTGCCCACGGCCTCCACATAATTGGCTGCCCGAGGGGCGTCCCCGGCTCCCTCCCGGGACCCGCCTGCGGACTCGCCGCCGAGCCCACCCCCGAGACCATCGCGCAGCACGTCGATCGCGAGGCGTTCGGGGTCGTGCAGTGAGGCGTCCCAGTACGTCGCCGTGTAGCGGACCGCACGGTTCAGCGCCGGCAGCATCGCGAACGAGCTCCGACGGCCGTGGAACGTGTGCCGCGGCACGCGCCCCCCGCCGCGGGAGAACGAGTCGTAGATGAGCAGCCCGATCTTGATCAACAGCGCGCCTCGCTCCCGCGGCTTTCCCTTGCCGTGGCGCAAGAACCGCAGCGGCGCGGTGATCAGACCGGAGAACGTCGTGAAGATCGGTATCGTCGTCTGCAGGGGGCGGACATAGTGCGGTGCGGTCCGCAGCAGCGCGTTGCGTTCGGTGACCGCTTCGTGGACGAGACGGAACTCCCCGTTCTCCAGGTAGCGGATGCCCCCGTGGATCATATGGGAAGACGAGGCGGATGCTCCGCTGACGAAGTCATCGCGCTCGACGAGGGCGACATCCACCCCCTGCAGCGCGAGATCACGGAACGTCGCCAAGCCGTTGATCCCGCCACCGATCACAAGGACGTCAGCGTAGGGCCGCTCGCGCAGAGCTCGCACGCCCGCCCGAACGCTCTCCGGTGCGGTCTCGGACATGGCGACCCCCTCCCCTGACTCACCAGCCTAACCGGCGCCACCGACACAGAGCCCGAGCCACGGAGCCGGGAACGTCGGAGCCGGAGCGGCGGATACGGAAGGGGAATGAACCGTGCACCCTCGCGTTGAGTAGACTCGTGAGCATCGATGTGCTCCGGGGTCGGTGAGAATCCGAACCGGCGGTGACAGTCCGCGAGTCGACTCTTCTTCGGAAGACGAGACCGATCCGGTGGAATTCCGGGACCGACGGTGATGCGAGGCAGGTCCTCGCGAGTCCGGATGGGAGGCAGCACAACGGTCGGCGTGGCCTCGGCTGTGCCGCCCGACGGCATCGCGCCACGCCCCGGTTCTTTCGAGACGCTCCACACCACGAGCTCAGGACCGGGATGACGAACAGCGAACGCGAATGGCACGCGATGGGCCGCGCGTGCGAACTCGCGCTGCGCGGACCGCGCGGAGTGAACCCCCAGGTGGGTGCCGTCATCCTCTCCCCCTCGGGCGACGTGCTCGCGGAGGGCTGGCACCGCGGCGCCGGGACCGCGCATGCGGAAGTGGATGCCCTCTCCCACCTCGACGGCGACGCCGCACGGGGCGCGACCGCCGTCGTCACCCTCGAGCCCTGCAACCACACGGGACGCACGGGTCCGTGCGTCGAGGCGCTCCTGCGTGCCGGGATCGCGCGCGTCGTATACGCGATCGACGACCCCGCCGAGATCTCCGGCGGCGGCGCCGGGCGACTGCGCGCTCATGGCGTGGACGTGCAGGCGGGCACCCGCGCGGACGACGTGCGCGCCTTTCTCTCCCCGTGGCTGGAGACGATGCGGCTGGGGCGCCCTCACGTCACCGTGAAATGGGCGCAGAGCCTCGACGGGCGCGCGGCCGCACCGGATGGAACGAGCCAGTGGATCACCGGTCCCGAGGCTCGCTCCGACGTGCATCGTCGCCGCGCCGAGGCGGATGCGATCGTCGTGGGCACCGGCACGCTGCTCGCCGACGATCCGGCGCTCACGGCCCGCCGCACCGATGGCTCGCTCTACCCGGACCAGCCGCTCCCGGTCGTGCTCGGACTGCGCCCGATCCCCGCGGATGCGGCGGTGCTGCGCCATCCGCGGCCCGTCCTGCACCGTACCGGCGGAAACCTGCACGGCGAGGGCGGGGTCGCCCCCTCGCTCATGGAGGAACTGCGCGAGCTCGGTGTGCAGCGGATCTTCGTGGAGGGCGGACCCACCGTCGCGAGCGCCTTCATCCGCGCAGGGGTGGTCGACGAACTGCTCGTCTACACCGCCCCCGTGCTCCTGGGCGGCGATCGGCTCGCCCTGAACGACCTAGGCGTGCCGACCATCGCTGCCGCGCGTCGACTGCAGCTGATCGATGTGCAGCGGCTCGGCGAGGACGTGCTCTTCGTCGCCCGACCCGCCATCGACCGGCCCACCCCAGACCAGCCCGCCCCAGACCGACCGGGCGCAGAATCGGACCAGAGAGTAGGAGAACGCTGATGTTCACCGGCATCATCGAGGAGATCGGCGAAGTGACCGCCGTCGCGACCTCGGGCGAAGGCATCCGCCTCACCGTGCGCGCGCCGCGCGCGGTATCCGATGCCGGTCACGGCGATTCGATCGCAATCGGCGGGGTCTGCCTGACCGTCGTGGACCAGGACGACGCCTCCTTCACCGCGGACGTCATGCGCCAGACCCTCGACATGACCACGCTCGGTCGTCTCGAGGCGGGCGCACAGGTCAACGTCGAACGGGCGATGAGCGTCGGCGACCGACTCGGCGGACACATCGTACAGGGCCACGTCGACGGCACGGGATCCGTCCTCGAGGTGCGCCCCGGCGACAAGTGGCGGGTCCTGCGCATCGCGCTCCCCGCCGACCTCGCCCCCCTCGTCGTCGACAAGGGCTCCATCGCGGTCGAGGGCGTGTCCCTCACGGTGAGCGCCGTGAGCTCACCCGACCCGACGCAGAACTGGTTCGAGGTGTCGCTGATCCCCGAGACGCTCGCGGCGACGACGCTCGGCGGCCTTGCGCCCGGCGACGACGTCAACCTCGAGACCGACATCCTTGCGCGCCACGTCCAGCGGATGCTCGCCTTCGCCGACCCCGCATCCGTCCCGCCCACCACCCCGCCTGCCCGGCACATCACCGAAGGAAGCTCGCGATGAGCCTTGCATCCATCCCCGACGCCCTCGACGCGCTGCGCGCGGGCCGCCCGGTCATCGTCGCCGATGACGAGAACCGCGAGAACGAGGGCGACGTCGTGATCTCGGCGGAACTGGCCACGCCCGAGTGGATCGCATGGACCGTGCGCCACTCGAGCGGTTTCATCTGTGCGCCGATGACCGCGGAGATCGCCGATCACCTGGACCTGCCGCCGATGGTCGAGGTCAACGAGGATGCGCGTGGCACCGCCTACACCGTCAGCGTCGATGCCGCGGACCGCCAGTCGACCGGCATCAGCGCCTCCGATCGCGCACACACGTTGAATGTGCTCGCCGACCCCGAGGCGACGCCCGCGAGCGTCATCCGCCCCGGACACATCCTGCCGTTGCGGGCCGTCGAGGGCGGGGTGCGCGAGCGCGCCGGCCACACCGAAGCATCCGTCGAACTCATGCGTCTCGCGGGGTTGCGCCCCGTCGCGGCGATCTGCGAGGTCGTCGCGGACGACGGCAGCATGATGCGCCTGCCCGGACTCATCGAACTGGGCGCGCGCGACGACGTGCTCGTCATCACGATCGAGCAGCTCGTCGCCTACCTCGACGAGCATAAGCCGCTCGCCGAGGCAGGACACCGCAGCTCGCGGCGCCGCGTGAGCCTGCGCGCCGAGTCGGTCGTGCCCACGGCGCACGGTGAGTTCCGGTTCCTCGCGTACAAGGACCGGGTGACCGGAACCGACCACCTCGCGGTCGTCTCCGGGGATCTCGCGGACGACGCGCCGCTCGTGCGCGTGCACTCCGAGTGCCTCACCGGCGAGGCGTTCGGGTCGCTCAAATGCGAGTGCGGTCCGCAGCTGAATGCCGCGCTGGACGCGATCGAGCAGGACGGCGGCGTCGTCATCTACATGCGCGGTCACGAGGGGCGCGGAATCGGCCTGATCAACAAGCTGCGTGCGTACAGCCTGCAGGAAAGCGGGCTGGACACCGTCGACGCGAACCTCGCCCTGGGACTGCCCGCGGATGCGCGTGACTACGCGTCTGCGGCGGGGATCCTCGCCGACCTGGGAGTCGAGCGGGTTCGGCTCATGACCAACAATCCCGACAAGGTCGGACAGCTCCGGGAGCTCGGGCTCGACGTCGTCGAGCAGGTGCCCCTGCTGGTCGGGGTCGGCGCCAACAACCACCAGTACCTGCGGACCAAGCGCGACCGCATGGGTCACGTGATCGACGAGGATGAACTCGCGGAGGCCTTCGCCGAGCTCCACCACCACGGCGGGAGCCGCGACGCGGGCGCCGGCACCGATACCGAGGCAGAGACCGACACCGACGCAGAAGGAGCAGGACGATGAGCGGCAAGGGCGCGCCCACGGCGCACACGGTCCCCGAGGCGCGCGGGATGCGCGTCGTGATCGTCGCGGGAACGTGGCACGAGGTCATCACCGACGGACTCATCGCGGGCGCGCGGCGAGCATTGGACGCATCCGGTGCCGAGTACGACCTCGTACGCGTGCCGGGTTCGTTCGAGCTTCCGGTCGTCGCGAAGGCGGCGCTCGAGGCAGGGGCGGATGCGGCCGTCGCACTCGGCGTCATCATCCGCGGCGGCACGCCGCACTTCGAGTACGTCTCCTCCGCCGCAACCGATGGTCTCACCCGCGTCGCCCTCGACACCGGCAAGCCCGTGGGATTCGGCGTGCTCACCCTCGACGACGAGCAGCAGGGGCTTGACCGCGCCGGACTTCCCGGGTCGAGCGAGGACAAGGGATTCGAAGCGGCGGATGCGGCGATCCGCACCGCGCTCGTCCTGCGGGAGTTGCTTCCGGTCGTCGAGTAGCGCCGCAGTCGCCGTATCCAAACGAACACATCCGGTGACGCCGCGGACCTTCAGATACACTGATGGCTATGGAGATCCTGCGCCACATCGTTCTGCTCGTCCACCTCGTCGGCTTCGCGGTGCTCTTCGGCGCGTGGGTCGTGCAGCTGTTCGGACAGCGTCGCATCACCCGCATGATGGACTACGGCCTGCTCATCGCCGGAGTCGCCGGACTGGCGCTCGCCGCACCGTGGGGTGTCCCCGACGGCGTCGAGTTCAACTACGCGAAGATCGGCACGAAGCTCGTCATCCTGCTCGTTATCGGCGCCCTGCTCGGCATCGGCGGAGCACGTCAGCGCAAGAGCGGATCGACCCCGGCGGCACTGTTCTGGCTCGTCGGCGTGCTCACATTCGTCAACGCCGGTATCGCCGTCCTCTGGCGCTGACACCGCGCCCGCCACAGTCAGTCCAGGAACAGCGTGCGCAACCGTTTCGTCGTGAACAGCAGGCCCAGCCCGATCATCACGACGTAGTACGCCACGTGCACGAGCATCACGGGTTCGAGGATGCCCAGCGTGAGCCCGCGGACGAGCTCGACGCCGTGCCACAGCGGTAGCGCCATCACGATCGCCTGCACCGCCTCGGGGTAGACCGTCACGGGATAGAACGTCGACGAGAACAGGAACATCGGCAGCAGCACGAAGTTGATCCAGTCCATGTGCTGGAACGCCTTCATGTAACTCGTGATCGCCATCCCGATCGACGCGAACCCGAACGCGATGAGGAGCACCGCGGGCAGGGCGAGGATCGCCGTCCACGACAGGTTCAGCCCCGCGAACTGCATGATGATCATGAACCCGGTCGCATACGCGAGGCCGCGCAGCAGGGCGTAGATGATCTCGCCGAGGGCGACATCGAGCGGGCCCAGCGACGTCGAGAGCATCCCCTCGTAGAGCTTGCCGTAGTTGAGCTTGAAGAACACGTTCCACGTCGAGTCGTACACGGCTCCGTTCATCGCCGACACCGCGAGCAGCGCCGGAGCGATGTAGGCCGCGTACGGCACATCGCCGGCGGGCGTCGCGATCGTGCCGATCAGCGCGCCCAGTCCGATCCCCATCGAGGCGAGATAGAACACGGGCTCGAAGAAGCCCGACAGCACGACGATCCAGCTCGACGAGCGCGCGGCGATCAGCCCACGCTGCACCACCGCCCAGGGATTGCCTGCCCACAGCGCCCGCACACCGCCGCGGTACGCGCGGACGTCGATCGGATGCTCCTGCACTGCCATCTCGCTCATCGCGCCAACCTCCTCGCGAACAGCCGACGCGCAAAGACATAACCGACGACGGCGAGCACCGCCAGGTACGCGACGTGCACGACGATCATCGGAACGGCGTCCGGACGCCCGTACGTCACGAGTCGGCCGAGCTCGGTCGCGTGCCACAGGGGGGAGATCCAGCCGATCCACTGCAGCCAGAGCGGCAGCGTCGCGAGCGGATAGAACGTTCCCGAGAACAGGAACATCGGCATGAAGAGGAAGCGCTGCACGAGGGTGAACTGGCCCTTGTCGTCCTCGATCGACGCGGCATATGCCATCAGTGGAATGCCGAACGCGAGCCCCGCCAGCAGAGAGATGAAGATCGCGATCCAGCCGGTGATCGGCTCGGGCACGGCCCCGAAGATCCACACGAACGCGTAGTAGGCGACCGCGACGACGATCATGCGCGCCGTCGCACCGAACGTGACTCCGGTGGCGATCTGCCCCGCCGACAGCGGCGAGGCGCTGAACCCGAAGAAGTACCGGCGCCACTTGAACCCCGACATGACCGGGTAGGTGAACTCCTCGGACGCCACGGCGATCGTCGCGGTCATGAGCAGCGCGGGCGCCACGAACACGAGGTAGTCGACCTCCTGCCCCCGATCGACGATCGGCATGTCCAGGAGTGCGGCGAGCCCCAGAGCGAGTCCGAGCAGGTAGACGATCGGCTGCCCGAGCGCGCCCACGACGATCGTCCACCCGTAGGCGCGCATCGCGCGGACCATGTGCTCGGTGACGTACCAGGAGCCGAAGCGTCGGGGCTTGTGCCCCCACGCCATCGCCTCGGCGCGCAGTTCATCGAGGTCTGGCTGCGTCGACGCCGCGCTGTCGGTTCCCGGATTGTGCGGAGAGGTCATTCGATCAACGACCTTCCCGTCAGGCGCAGGAACACGTCTTCGAGGCTCGAGCGACGCACGAGCGAGGTGATCGGCTCCAGGCCCTGCGACGTCAGTCGCTCCAGCGCCTGCTCGCCGTTCGCGGTGTAGACGAGGATGCGGTCCGGCAGCACCTCCACCCGGTCGCCCGCGCCCTCCAGCAGCGGCGCGACCTCGGCGTTGCGGTCGGATCCGAAACGCACCTCGAGCACCTCTCGGCTGGAGTGCTCGCGGATGAGGGATGCGGGAGTGCCCTCCGCCATGATCCGACCCTTGTCGACGACCACGAGGCGGTCGCAGAGCTGCTCGGCCTCATCCATGTAGTGGGTCGTCAGCACGAGCGTCGTCCCGCGCTCCTTGAGACGGAACAGGCGATCCCACAGCACGTGCCGCGCCTGCGGGTCGAGTCCCGTCGTCGGTTCGTCCAGGAGCAGGATGCGGGGGTCGTTGACGAGTCCGCGCGCGATCGTCAGCCGTCGCTTCATCCCACCCGAGAGCTGATCGACCTTGTTCTTGGCCTTGTCTTCGAGCTGGGCGAACGCGAGCAGCTCATCCGCCTTCGCGTGGCAGACGGCGGCCGGCAGACCGAAGTAGCGTCCGTAGATGAAGAGGTTCTCGCGGGCGTTGAGCTCGCCGTCGAGGTTGTCCTGCTGCGGGATGACGCCCAGGCGGGAGCGGATCTCGGGGCCGTAGCGGTCGGGATCCAGGCCCAGGATGCTCAGGTTCCCGCTCGTGCGTGACGAGACGGCCCCGATCATCTTCATCGTCGTGGACTTGCCCGCCCCGTTGGGACCGAGCAGCCCGAACGACTCCCCCGGCGCGACCTCGAAGTCGAGGCCGTCCACGGCGAGGAAGTCTGGCTTGCCTTTGACCTTGTAGGCCTTGACGAGCTGGTCGGCGATGATGACGGGTGCAGGCACCGGACAACCCTAATACGGGCCGCCGACACCACCGCATCCGACCCGTTCATGGCCCGGGCCCCGGGCCGAAACCGCGTCGGGGGCGACGGCTGCCTCCACGCGACGAACGCGGCGCGGAGGCAGCCGGCCCCCAGCAGACTCGGTCAGGCGTTGGCGGCGCGAGGTGCTCCGATCCCCGGGTCGATCTGGTAGGGACCCGATGCCGACGGACGGACGTCGAAGTCGAAGATCGAGGTCGGGATGTACACGGTCGAGCAGGAGTTCGGGATGTCCACGACACCCGACAACCGTCCCTCGATCGGCGCGGCGCCGAGCAGCAGGTAGGCCTGCTCGGGGCTGTAGCCGAACTTCGTGAGGTAGTCGATCGCGTGCAGGCACGCCCGCTGATACGACAGGTGCGAGTCGAGGTACCGCTGCTCGCCGTCCAGGGTCACCGAGGTGCCCGAGAAGGCGATCCACTCGCTGAAGCGCGGGTCGACCGTGCCGGGCATGAAGATCGCGTTCTCGTGGACGCCGTAGGTGTCCATGCCACCGGAGATGATGTCGACGCGCAGATCGATGAACCCGCCCATCTCGATCGCACCGCAGAACGTGATCTCGCCATCGCCCTGCGAGAAGTGCAGGTCACCGAGGGACAGGTTCGCCCCGTCGACGAAGACGGGATAGAAGATCCTCGTCCCCTTCGAGAGGTTCTTTATGTCCTGATTGCCGCCGTTCTCACGCGGCGGGGCGGTGCGGGCGGCCTCCCCGGCGACCCGGTCGTACTCCGAGGCGGGCAGCGATCCCAGCAGCGCCTCACGCGGCTCGGGCGGCAGCGCCAGCGGCGGTACACGGTTCGGGTCGGTCGCGATCAGCGCGCCCTCGCGCGCGTTCCACTTCGCCAACAGCTCGGCGGACGGCGCCGTCCCCATCAGGCCGGGGTGGATGAGTCCCGCGAACGAGACGCCGGGCACGTGCCGCGACGTCGCGACCTGCCCGGAGAAGTCCCAGATCGCCTTGTAGGCGTCGGGGAACTGGTCGGTGAGGAACCCACCGCCGTTGTTGCGGGAGAAGATTCCGGTATAGCCCCATCCTTGGCCGGCGAGCGGTCCGCTGTCCTCCTGGGGAATCGGACCGACGTCGAGGATGTCCACGATCAGCAGGTCGCCGGGCTTGGCACCTTCGATGCGGAACGGTCCGGAGAGCTTGTGCACGGTGAGCAGCGGGGCGTTGAGGATGTCGTCGGCGGAGTCGTCGTTGACGATCGCACCGTCGAACCACTCGCGACAGTCGACGCGGAACTCATCGCCCGGCTTGACCGTCGCGACGGGTGGGATCTCCGGATGCCACCGGTTGTGGCCGACCTTCTCCTGCTGGTCGAACGGCTTTCCGGAGTCGAGAGGGAAGATCACTTCAGGCATTGCTTCTCCTTTGTGGTGTTTAGCTGCGGGGCAGCTTCTGATGCAGTGGGTTCGTGGTGACGGGCGTGCCCGGGCGTCGGCGCGCCCCGGGCAGGGCGCCCGAAACGACCTCGGGCTCGTGTGCCGATCGCGCGGCGCGATCCATCAGACCGAAAGTGGCGGATGCTGTGCGCCCGAGGTGCGGCGCCGTCATGACGCGCCGGGCGCTCGACCCGCACTGCGGGCAGTCGGTCGCGGTCGGCACGGCGGCCATGGCATAGAACGCGGTGAAGTCACCGCACGTGCAGCGGAAGTCGTAGCGGGGCACCCTACGCCTCCGCCCGCACAGGTCCCGAGCGGCGCCGCCCGAGCGGTATCGAAACGAGCAGACTCGCTACACCGACGACGGCGAGGATGATCGCCCACATCCAGTCGGATGTGAACGTTCCCGTGAGCAGCAGCAGCGCCGGAATGGTGCCGGTGAGGAACGACAGGAAGATCGTGAACCAGCCGGTGAGCTTTCCGATGCTGTCTTTACCGAGCGCGAGCAGGACGAAGAAGAGGAACCACAGCACGGCCCACAACAGCCAGATGACACCGAACACGGGATCGCCGTCGCGGAACATCGCGACCAGCCCGATGACGATCGCGCAGATCACGACGAAGAGGGAGAACCAGCCGAGCCCCTCGGCACCGTGGCCGGTCCACTGGATGAGCCCGACGTAGAGATAGGTGAAGCCGAAGAGATAGATCCCCGCGGCCCCGAACACGACGGCCGGGTCGTCGCCGCCCTGGATCATCGCGATCGTCGGGAACACGACTTGCATGGTCCCGACGAAGAAGTTGAGTATCCCGGCGGCCTTGCCCGGGATGACGCCGATGAGCATGAGTCCATTGATGAAGAGGACTGCTCCGACGTATAGGAGTCCGACATTTCCCACAAGCGCTCCCTACGATCGTCACGATGTACGACCGCGGCTGAGCACCGCACGACGTGCACGGGGCACCACGTCGCGATCGTCTTCGACCGAGCCACCCGGATCCGTCATTGGATCGGGCGCCGAGGCGCAAACCAGCGTGTGCAACACGTGGACCGCGCCACTGAGGTTCACCGTAGCCCCGCCCTCCGGGCGACACAAGGGGGCGACGAGACTCAGCTAATGTGCTCGCGAAATGGGGTGCGTGCCTCATTTGGGATCTGCTCGCGAAACGCTAGCCACGCTTCGGGCGCTCGGGTGTGCTGGTGGGATGGGCTCGTTGTCGATGT
>Ga0182739_1001605_pt1 | contig 23134 bp, 21 predicted proteins | sample eDN5th30CBELigBY_FD_128873 | JGI IMG/M metagenome (GOLD analysis project Ga0182739, IMG submission 128873) | Enriched backyard soil microbial communities from Emeryville, California, USA - eDNA 5th pass 30_C BE-Lig BY (version 2) (version 2) | ecosystem: Environmental > Terrestrial > Soil >...
CGAGAAGTTTCGCGACGAGAAGCACCACGACCGGCTGCACTCGGACGGCCGCGAGCGTCGCCCGTAGGCGCGCGACTTATGCCGTGAGGCGCGCGACCGCTTCGGCCACGGGTAGCACGTCGCGGTCGCCGGTATGACGGTCCCACAGCTCGACCTCGCCCTGCGCCGCGCCGCGGCCGACGATGAGGATGCGCGGCACGCCGATCAGTTCGGCGTCTCCGAACTTCACTCCCGGCGAGACCTTGGGACGGTCGTCGTAGAGCACGTCGGCACCCGCAGCCTCGAGCTGTGCGATGGCAGCCTCGGCGACCTCGTAGGCGATCGCATCCTTGCCGGTCGCGACGACGTGGACGTCGAACGGGGAGACGGATGCGGGCCAGATGAGGCCCTTGTCGTCGTTGTTGAGCTCGGCGAGGATCGCGAGAATGCGGGTCACGCCGATGCCGTAGGAGCCCATCGTGACCGTGACGAGCTTTCCGTTCTCGTCGAGGACCTTCAACCCCAGTGCGTCCGCGAAGAAGCGCCCCAGTTGGAAGACGTGGCCGATCTCCATGCCGCGCGCGAGCTCAACCGGTCCGGACCCGTCCGGCGCGGGGTCGCCCGCCCGCACCGTGGCGACCTCCACGTATCCGTCGACCGTGAAGTCCCGGCCCATGACGAGCGAGTCCACGTGCTTCTGGTCGATGTTGGCGCCCGTGATCCAACTGGTGCCGTCCACGACGCGCGGGTCGGCGAGGAACCGGATGCCCGTGGCTGACTCCGCACCCAGAATTGCGCCCTGCTCAGACCAGGGTCCGATGTATCCCTTGACCAGTAGCGGGTTGCGCTCGAAGTCCTCATCGGTCGCCGCCTCGACCTCGGCCGGCGCGAACGCGACTTCGGCGCGCTTGTCGTCGACGTCGCGATCTCCCGGGATGGCGACGACGACGACCTCGCGCGTGCCGTCGGGGTGGCGCAGGGCGAGCACGACGTTCTTGAGCGTGTCGGCCGCCGTGACCTCGCGCTCGAGCACACGGTTGGAGTGCGCGACGAGGGTCGGGATCGTCGGCGTGTCCGGGGAGTCGAAGATCACCGGCGCGGGCAGCCCGTCGAACGCGATCGGCTCGGGCGAGAGGGTCGTGAACGCCTCGACGTTCGCGGCGTAGCCGCCCCCCGAGCGCACGAACGTGTCCTCGCCGACCGGCGTCGGATGCAGGAACTCCTCGCTGCGCGCACCTCCCATCAGCCCGTTGTCGGCGTTGACGATCACGTACTCCAGCCCCAGGCGGCGGAAGATGCGCTCGTACGCGTCGCGCTGCTGCTGATAGCTGCGTTCGAGTCCCGCGTCAGAGGCGTCGAAGGAGTACGCGTCCTTCATCGTGAACTCGCGGCCGCGCAGAAGACCCGCACGGGGCCGCGCCTCGTCGCGGTACTTGTCCTGGATCTGGTAGATCGTCAGCGGCAGGTCCTTGTAGGACGAGTACAGGTCCTTGACGAGGAGGGTGAACATCTCCTCGTGCGTGGGTGCGAGCAGGTAGTCGGCGCCCTTGCGGTCCTGCAATCGGAAGATGTTGGGACCGTATGCCTCCCACCGGCCCGACTCCTCGTACGGATCACGCGGGAGCAGCGCCGGGAAGTGCACCTCGAACGCACCGGCCGCCGCCATCTCCTCGCGGATGACCGCCTCGATCTTCGCCTTGACGCGCAGACCCAGCGGCAGCCAGGTGAAGATTCCCGGTGCGGCGCGGCGGATGTAGCCGGCGCGCACGAGCAGACGATGACTCGTCACTTCGGCATCGGCGGGGTCTTCGCGGAGTGTGCGGAGGAAGAAGTTCGACAGACGTGTGACCACGAGGGTCAAGTCTAGAGTCCGGGCGTCGTGGAACGGTTTTGATGAAGCTACATTCTGCATACACTATTCACATGCCGATCCCCTCGTCGATGGATGCTCCGGAGCGCGCACCGTTGCGCGCGACCGTCGTCGAACGCCTGCGCGATGCGATCGTCGACGGCACGCTCGCGCCGGGCGAGAAGCTGCGGGATGGCGAGATCGCCGCGTGGCTCGGCGTGAGTCGCACGCCCGTGCGCGAGGCGATACTGGAGCTCACCGCATCGGGGTTGGTCCGCTCCGCACCGGGCCGCTCCTCCGTCGTCGCCCCCGACGACGAGGAGGCGGTGCGGGACGCGCGTGCCGTCGTGGGCGCGATGCACCGCGTCGCCGTGCGGGATGCGGCGCCGCATCTAGGCCCCGGGCACTTCGAACGCCTGCGCGCGGCGAACGCGGCATTCGCCGCCGCCACCCGCCGCGGCGACGTCGAGGCCGCCCTCCGCGCGGACGACGCGTTCCACGCCGTCTGGGTGGACGCATCCGCGAACACTGCCGTCCGATCCGTGATCGACGCGCACACGCCGCTGCTGCGACGCGCCGAACGTCTGCGGTTCAGCTCCGCTGACAGCGAGGCGTCGATCTCCCGTCACGAGCGCCTCATCGCCCTGTGCGAGGCGGGCGATGTCGCCGGGGCCGCCGCGCTGGCCGAAGAAACCTGGACCGAGTTGCCGACCAAGGAGACCGCATGAAACTGCACGAATTCCCGCGCCACCCGCTCACCTTCGGGCCGAGTCCCCTGCAGCACCTCCCCCGCCTGTCGCAGCATCTGGGCGGGGCGCAGGTGTGGGCCAAGCGCGAGGACGTCAACAGCGGACTCGCCTTCGGCGGTAACAAGATGCGCAAGCTCGAGTACATCGTTCCCGACGTGCTCGCTTCGGGAGCCGACACGCTCGTCTCGATCGGAGGATTCCAGTCCAACCACACCCGCCAGGTCGCGGCTGTCGCCGCCCACCTGGGGCTCAAGGCACGACTCGTGCAGGAGAAGTGGGTGCCGTGGGACGATCCGGTCAACGACAAGGTCGGCAACATCCTGCTGTCGCGGATGATGGGCGCCGATTCACGTCTGGATCCCGCAGGGTTCGACATCGGCATCCGCGATTCCTGGAAGGAGGCGCTGGCCGAGGTGGAGGCGGCGGGCGGCACGCCGTATCCGATCCCGGCGGGCGCGTCCGAGCATCCACTGGGCGGACTCGGCTTCGCGAACTGGGCCTTCGAGGTCGCCGAGCAGGAGAAGCAGTTCGGTGTGTTCTTCGACACGATCGTCGTGTGCACCGTGACCGGCTCGACGCACGCGGGCATGATCGCGGGATTCGCGGCCCTCGAAGACCTCACCGGTGTGAAGCGTCGCGTCGTCGGCATCGACGCATCCGCCACCCTCGAGAAGACGCGGGATCAGGTCACCCGGATCGCACGGAACACAGCCGAGTTGATCGAGCTCGGCCGGGAGTTGCGCGACGACGAGATCCAGGTGCTCGAGGGATGGGCCGGCGACCTGTACGGCATCCCCGTCGAGTCGACGATGCAGGCGATGGCGCTCGGCGCGCAACTGGAGGCGATGATCACCGACCCTGTCTACGAGGGCAAGTCGCTCGCCGGTCTGATCGATCTCGTGTCGTCCCGCGACATCCCGGCCGACTCGACCGTCCTGTACGCGCACCTGGGCGGGCAGCCCGCGATCAACGCCTACCATTCGCTCTGGGACTGAGCCGGTGCGACGGCACCGGCCGACGCACCGACGCACGGGGCCCGCGCACCGAACTGGTCCCCCGGTTCGGGCTCAGCGCCCCAGTGCGGCGATCACTTTCGCCGCAAGTTCCTCGAGCGGCACCGGTGCCTCTTGCACCGTCACGATGTTCGTGCCGTCGGTCGCCATTACCAGCGACGTGTCGTAGACCACGGTGGCGACGGCGGACTCGGCCCCCGCGACCGTCACCGGCGTCCCCTCGACGAGGTCCCACTGGAAGCCCGCACCGGGGTAGACCGTGAGCCAGATGCCGCCGAGCTCGTACGAGTACCACGGGCACCACTCCGAAACGCCGGCCTGCTCGATGACCTCGCTGATCGGATGCGATCCCCACCCCGTCGGGTAGCCCTCATAGAACTCGGTTCCCTGCATGAGCGCGGTCACGTCGATGACAGCACCGAGGTTCGCGCAGTCCACCGGGTCCCACCAGTCATCCGTGCGCTCGGCCGGAACACCGATCGGCCACGATGCGACGCCGTCGAGGACGCCATCCAGGACGCTCGCCAGCACCGTCGGCGGCGTGTCCGAACCGGCCGACGCGGGCATCGTGACCATTGCCCACATGCCCTCCTGCGTCCCGGAGATGTGGCACACATACGCGTCATAGGCACTCTCGCATGCACCGGCGGGGTAGCGCCCCACAAGACCTGTCGGCACCTCCGTCTCCGGAACCACGTACACGGTGAGAGAGGCACCGGTCGAGTCGTACCAATCGCAGCCGATGCCGCCAAGCGTCCGGATCGGATCCGGTCCCACGAGCGGCGAAGCGATCGCCTCACCGCCGAGGATCGACGCGGGGTCCGCAACAACGTTCGCGCAGTCGCCACCGAACGGGACGACTGCTTCGGCAGGTGGTGTCGGGGTCGGGGTGACCGACGGCTGTGGGGAGGATGGTGCAGCGCTCGCACCGCCCGAGCCGCCCGCGTCTCCGACGCAGCCGGTGAGCAGCAGCATCCCGGTGACAGCGATCGCCGCCCACCCACGCCTCGCGAACCCGCGCGCTCCCCCGTGCCCACCGCGCATGCCGTGCTCCCCTCACCCTGTTCCTGCTGCCACGATATCGGCGTACCGCTCGGGGATGTTCACGGCGTCGGGTGGCCCGGATTCTGTCGGCCGGCCCAGCGACGTTATCGTCGCGGATATGACCCAGGTTCTCGCTGACGGCTACCGTCGGTTCGCTGAGCTGGAAGCGGCCGGAATCTCAGAGATCTACTTCGACTGGGCGACCGGGATCGCCGACGACCCCGCCGTCCTGCACATGATCGCGGCGCTACCAGGCATCAAGAGGCAGCCGAACCTCGTCTTCGCCGCGGCGAGATTCCTCGGTGCCCCTGCCGGTCGCTACGCCGACTTTCGCGACTGGCTCATCGAACACTCGGAGGTCGTCACCCCCGCGATCCGATCACCCGCACGCCGAGCGAACGGACCGGCGAGGTGCGGACCGCCTCAGGCTGTGACGACCTGCGCGGTTCCGAGCGGAGCATCCGGGCCCATCTCGGCGGCGATGCGATTCGCCTCCTCGATGAGGGTCGCGACGATCTCCGCCTCGGGAACCGTCTTGATGACCTGACCCTTCACGAAGATCTGACCCTTGCCGTTTCCGGATGCGACACCGAGATCGGCCTCGCGCGCCTCCCCCGGCCCGTTCACGACGCAACCCATGACTGCGACCCGCAGCGGCACCGTCATGTCCTTGAGCCCCTCGGTGACGTCATCGGCGAGCGTGTACACGTCGACCTGGGCACGACCGCACGACGGGCACGACACGATCTCAAGCTTGCGTTCGCGGAGATTCAGCGACTGCAGGATCTGGTGCCCGACCTTGACCTCTTCGGCAGGCGGAGCCGACAGCGAGACGCGGATCGTGTCGCCGATGCCCTCCCCGAGCAGGATCCCGAAGGCGGTCGCCGACTTGATCGTGCCCTGGAACGCGGGCCCGGCCTCCGTGACACCCAAGTGCAGGGGCCAGTCCCCCATCGCGGCGAGCAGGCGATACGCCTTCACCATCACGACGGGATCGTTGTGCTTGACCGAGATCTTGAAGTCGTGGAAGTCATGCTCTTCGAACAGCGAAGCCTCCCACCGCGCGCTCTCCGCGAGCGCCTCGGGGGTCGCCTTGCCGTACTTCTCGAGCAGGCGAGGATCGAGCGATCCCGCGTTCACGCCGATTCGCAGCGACACACCGGCAGCCTTGGCGGCCGCGGCGATCGCACCGACCTGATCGTCGAACTTGCGGATGTTGCCGGGGTTGACGCGCACCGCGGCACATCCGGCGTCGATCGCCTGGAACACATACCGCGGCTGGAAGTGGATGTCGGCGATCACCGGGATCTGGCTCTTCTTCGCGATGATGTGCAACACATCGGCGTCATCCTGCGACGGTACGGCGACGCGCACGATCTCACAGCCGGACGCCGTCAGCTCGGCGATCTGCTGGAGGGTCGCGTTGATATCGGTCGTCTTGGTCGTCGTCATGGACTGCACCGACACCGGTGCGTCACCACCGACGAGGACCTTGCCCACCTTGATCTGCCGGGACTTGCGGCGGGGGGCGAGCACGTCAGGGACGCGCGGCATCCCGAGATTCACTGCTGGCACCGCACCAGCCTACGCCGCGGACCGGGCACGGGGCTGGGAACCGGGATCGGAACGTGCGCACGCATGCTAGCCTGACCGCATGTTCGCGAGCACCACCTGGTGGCACACCCGCTGAAGGCGGTGTGTTCGTGATCCATCCGACAGACCGCCCTCGTGGCGGTCTTTTCGTTGACACGCTGTCGACACGACGAAGCGTCCGCCCGACGACCCGAAAGGCCCGGCGATGACCCCGAGCCCCTCTCCCCTGGCCGCCGTGCTCGCGGCCGGTCGTCCCTTCGCCCTCATCGCCCGCGACGGCACGAACGTCGAGGTGCTCAGCGGCGACGTCGTCGACGTCGAACTGCTCGCAGACATCCCCCTCGTCGATGAGGCCGGGACACCCCGTGAGGTGCTCGCGCTCGTGCCCTTCCGACAGGTCGTCGAGCGCGGATTCGAGTGCCATGACGACGGCGCCCCGCTGCGCTGCCTCGTCGTGACGGAACACGAGACGGTGTCGCTGGCAGCTCTGCTCTCCGAGCTTCCGACCGCAACCGTGCCGCTCCGGGACGCCGGATTCGACGTGAGCGACGCCGAGTACGCCGACGTCGTGCGTACGGTCATCGCCGATGAGATCGGACGCGGCGAGGGCGCGAACTTCGTCATCCGCCGCGACTTCACCGCGACGGTCGACACCGACCCCACCACGGCAGGACTCACGTGGTTCCGCGCACTGTTGGAGCACGAACGCGGCGCGTACTGGACGTTCCTCGTGGTGACCCCCGGCCACGTCGCGGTCGGCGCGAGCCCGGAGGCGCACGTGAGCGCGCACGACGGAGTCGTGACGATGAATCCGATCTCGGGCACTTTCCGGCATCCGGCCGGGGGCGCGACCGCCGCATCCCTCAGCGAGTTCCTGAGCAGCACGAAGGAGACCGAAGAGCTGTTCATGGTCGTCGACGAGGAGCTCAAGATGATGAGCGCCGTCTGCAGCGACGGCGGACGCATCACGGGCCCACACCTCAAGGAGATGTCGCGACTCACGCACACCGAGTACATGCTGCGGGGCCTGTCGACTCTCGACCCGCGCGACATCCTCCGCGAGACGATGTTCGCCCCCACGGTCACGGGCTCGCCCATGCAGAATGCGTGCACCGTCATCACGCGGCACGAGACGACTCCCCGCGGCTACTACTCCGGCGTCGCCGCGCTCTTCACACCGAGACCGGATGCTGCGGACTCGCCGACTCATGACCTCGACGCGCCGATCCTCATTCGCACCGCGTATCTCGTCGACGGCCGCCTCCGCGTTCCCGTCGGCGCGACACTCGTGCGCCACTCCGACCCCGACGGCGAAGTGAGCGAGACGCACGGGAAGGCAGCCGGAGTGCTCGGTGCGATCGGCGCCGTCCCGCGTGACACCGCCGCGTCCCCCGTCCACGGCGATGAGGTCGACGAGGACGAGCCCGCCGCAGCGCCGGCACTCCTCGCGGACGACCCGCAGATCGCACACCTGCTCGCGTCGCGCAACGGTCGCCTCGCGGAGTTCTGGCTGAACCCGCAATCCTCGGGCGATGCGGGCGGCCCGTTCGCGGGACGCCGCGCGCTCGTCGTCGACGCGGAGGACCGCTTCACGACGATGCTCGCGCACCAGTTGCGCCACCTCGGGCTGGACGTGCGGATCCTGCCGTGGAACGCTGTCACCGACGACGACATCGCCGCCGAGACCGCCGCCGATCTCGTCGTCTCGGGTCCCGGCCCGGGCGATCCCCGCGACGAGGACAGCACCCGGATGCGGCGGATGCGCGAGATCGTCCGGCGGCGCCTCGAGGCGGGGCGGCCGCTGCTGGCCGTGTGTCTCAGCCACCAGATCCTCGCCGACACGCTCGGGATCGACCTCGTTCCGCTCGCGCAGCCGCACCAGGGCCTGCAGAAGACGGTGGACGTGTTCGGACAGCCCGCATCCATCGGCTTCTACAACACGTTCACGGCACGCGTCCCGGCCGGTACGGAGCACGTGGGCGGCGCCGACGTGGCCGCGGACCCCGCATCTGGCGACGTGTACGCCCTCCGCGGACCCGGCTACGCCTCCGTGCAGGGACACCTCGAGTCGATCCTATCGCGCGACGGGATGACGACCCTCGAACGGCTCGTCGCGCACGCGCTGACGCCCGTCAGCTCCTGAACCGAGGTGCGCCGAGCCGCGCCTCGATGAGCCGTCGCTCGGCGTCATTGGAGGTCAGCTCCCACGCGCGCCGATCCGCACCGACCGCGTCGTCGTCGCGGCCGAGCTCGCGCAGCAGCCGTGCCCGGACGGCGTGCCACAGGTGATAGCGACCGAGTTCGTCACCGAGAGTGTCCGCTTCGGCGAGCCCGACGCACGGACCCTCGACCTGGGCGAGCGCGACGGCGCGGTTGAGTCGCACGATCGGGGAGCGATCGTGGGCGAGCAGCAGGTCGTACAGCGTCAGCACCTGCAGCCAGTCGGTCTCCTCCGCGGCGGCCGTGTCCGTGTGGCACGCGGCGATCGCGGCGTGCAGTTGCCAGCGCCCCGGGCGGCGTAGCCGGGCGGCGCGCTCCAGTTCCCGATGCCCTTCGTCGAGCATCGCGCGATCCCAGCGCGAACGATCCTGACGATCGAGCAACACGAGTTCACCGCCATCGGAGCGGGCCGTCTCGCGGGCGCGATGCAGCAGCAGGAGGGCGAGCAGTCCGTGAGCCTCGGCCTCGCTGGGAAGCGCCTCCGCAATGATCCGCGCCAGCCAGAGGGCGTCGTCCGCGAGGTCGCGGTCGGCCTCGGCGCCGCCGCCCGCGGCGAGGTGCGCCTCCGAGTACATGACGGAGACCACGGTGAGCACGAGGTCGAGTCGTTCGACACGATCGCGACCCTCCGGGACCCGCAAGGGGATACCCGTCGCGGCGATGCGACGCTTCGCCCGCACGATCCGTTGGGCGACCGTCGTCTCCGGCACGAGCGATGCGCGGGCGATCTGCGCCGTCGTGAGCCCGCACACCGCGCGCAGCGTCAGCGCGACCCGCGCTTCGGGAGCGATCGCGGGGTGACAGCAGCCGAACAGCAGCGGAAGCCGGTCGTCCCGATCCCCCGCGCCACCGGTGGGCTCGTCCACGACGTCGGGGAGGCTCCGGGCGAGCAGCCCGAGCTTCTCGCGGTAGCGCGCTTCGCGCCGCACGCGATCGAGCGCGTTACGTCGTGCCGCCTGCGTGATCCACGCGCCGGGGTGACGCGGGATCCCCGTGCGACGCCACGCGCGCACGGCCTCCTCGATCGCCTCCGCGACGGCCTCTTCCGCGAGGTCGAGGCTGCCGAACGACGCCGTGAGCGTCGCGACGATGCGGGCCGCCTCGGCGCGCACGGTCTCGGCGAGCAGACGATCGGATGCTGCGGTGCAGCCGCGCGTGTCGCGGGAGCCCGCAGCATCCGACCCGTTCACTGCTCGAACTGGCTGTAGTCCGTGACGATGGGGCGCACCTCCACCGACGTGCCGGGCAGGTCGAGCATCGGCCAGGAGCGGGCCATGGCGAGCGCGGCGTCGAGGTCCGGCACGTCGATGATGCTGAAGCCCCCGACCGCCTCGCGCGCCTCCGTGAACGGTCCGTCCACGACGACCGGCCCGTCGGCGCCGTGACGCACGGTCGTCGCCGTCTCGACCGGCTGGAGCTCGGCGCCACTGTCTTCGATGTGCTCCCCGTGCTGCTGGAACCACGCATACACGCGCTCGTACACCTCCTGCGCGCGCTCCGGCGGCACGGCCGCATCCAGCTCGGGTGTCGAGGTGAACATGATGACGTACTTCATCGATCCTTCTCCATTCGTCAGGTTCCGGCTCATTGAGAACCGTGTCATCCTGTCGACGAACGGGCAAGGCCGAAATCGACACGACTATGGAAGAAGATCGATCGGGTTGAACAGGTCGGCGAGGATGAGGATCGCCCCCATCGCCACGAGCAGCACGACGACGACGAACGTCACCGGCACGAGACGGGTCGCGTCCACGGGTGGCGGCGGCGGGCGACGGAAGAGCTTCACCCAGCCGCGCCGGATCCCGTCCCACAGCGCCACGACGACGTGGCCGCCATCCAGCGGCAGCAGCGGGACGAGGTTGAACACGAAGAGGGCGATGTTGACGGATGCGACGAGTCCGAGCATCCCCGCGATGCGGCTGAGGATCGGCGCATCCGCCGAGGCGATTTCCCCGCCGATGACGCCGACGCCCACGATCGAGAGGGGACCGTCGGGGTCGCGCTCGGCGCCCGTGAACAGTGCGACGGCGGTGTCGTACAGCTTCACCGGCAGTTGCACGACGATGCCCACGACCGCGCCGACGTTCTCGATGGCCGCTTCCGGGCCCGCCCAGATCGGCTGTCGCATCAGTTCGCTCGTCGGGCGGATGCCCGCGAATCCGACGCTCTGGGTCACCACCTGACCATCGGCGTCCAGGACCTCCTGATTGCGGTCGTCGTACACGGGACGCTCGGCGAGGACGGGCGTGAGCACGAGCATCCGTTCGGCGCCGTCACGACGGATGAGGATGTCCAGGTTCCTGCCCGGCGCGGCCTGGATGAGCGCGGACGCCTCGGCGAACGTCGCGACGGGCTGCCCGTCGATCTCGAGGATCGTGTCGCCGGGCTGGAACCCCGCCTGCGCAGCGGGCGTGGCGGGATCTGAGGCGGTGCACTCGGTCTGGGTCGTGCCGGCCGGCAGCATGCACTCGCTCACGGCGGAGACGGTCGTCGATGCGGTCGCGACGCCGATCCCGCTGAACAGGATCGCGAACAGCACGATCGCGAACAGCAGGTTCATGATCGGGCCGCCGAGCATGACGATGATCCGCTTGTAGACCGGGAGCCGGTAGAAGACGCGTGCGTCGTCTTCGCCGTCGAGGGTCTCGTCGTTCGCTGCGCGCGCGTCCTGCACCATCGTCCGGAAGAATCCCGAGCCGGCCGACCCCTGCTTCGGCGAGGGCGGATACATCCCCGCCATCGAGATGTAGCCGCCCAGAGGCAACAGCTTGACGCCGTACTCGGTCTCACCGATGCGACGTGACCACAGGGTCGGTCCGAAGCCGATCATGTACTGCCCGACGCGCACCCCGAACTTCTTCGCCGGGTAGAGGTGTCCGATCTCGTGCAGCGCGATCGAAACACCGAGGCCCACGACCATCACGAGGATGCCGATCACGAACGCCAGAGTGCCCACCCGCACACGCTACCGGTGCCGCCTTCGAAGTCGCTCGGAACGCGGGACCCCGCCACCACGGGCCACTGGGCAGGTGGCCGCTGGGTAGGCTGGGCGGGTGACAGCACGCGCGCGCCGGGCGACCCGTGGCCTTGCGGCCGCGAGCGTCGCCGTCGTGCTCGCCGCGATCTCGCACACGGTGGCCGGGGGTGCCGCTCCCGCGCCGTGGCTCGTCGCGACGGCGATCGGCATCGCGTGGCCGATCGCGACGCTGTGCGCGGGTGGACGGGTCCGACTGCCCGGACAGGTGACGGCCGTCGCGGCGGCGCAGGTGCTGCTGCACGCCCTGTTCAGCATCACGGCATCCGCCACCGGACATGCGCACAGCGCCGGCGGTCACATGCACGGCATGGATGCTCTCGCCCTGCCGTTGTCGCCGACCGGATCCGACACGCTCTCGACCGTGGCACCCGGTCCGCTCATGGTGATCGCCCACGTCCTCGCGGGCATCGCCGCGCTCGTGCTCGTCCGGCACGGCGAAGCCGCCGCGCGCGCAGTGCTCGCCTGGGCGACGACCGCCCTGCGCGCACCCCTTCCCGTCGCGCTGCCGCAGCCGACACCCCTGCGCACGTGCACCCCGGCCCCCGCACCGCCCCGCACCATCGTGGTTCCCGGTCCGCTGCGGCGCCGCGGCCCACCGCCTCTCTCCCGCTGATCCCCTCGCGTCCCGCATCCGCCGGACGCTCCCGTGACCGTGCCCCTCGCGCACGGCGCTCAGTGAATCTTTGGAGAGAAGTACTCATGCACGCCACCCCGACCCCGTCCCGCCCACGCGGGACCCGTATCGTCGCCACCGCCGTCGTCGGCGGCTTCCTGAGCGCAGGACTCGTCCTCGCCGCACCCCTCGCCGCGTCCGCGCATGTCGGTGTCAGTCCCGATGCAGCCGCGGCCGGCGCATCGAGCGTCCTGACGTTCGCCTTCAATCACGGATGCGGCGAATCACCCACCACGGCACTCGTCTTCGACATTCCCGACGGCGTCCAGTCCGTGTATCCGACCCTCGCCCCGGGGTGGACGATCACGACCGAGCAGGGCGCGAACGGCTCGGTCTCGCAGGTCACATACACGGCCGACGAACCCGTGCCGGGCGGCATTCGGGCCACCGTCGACATGTCGGTGCGGTTCACGGAGGAGACGGCGAACACGTCGGTCGCCTTTCCCGTGACCCAGCGCTGCGTCGAGGGCGAGACGGCGTGGGCCGAGATCGCCGCCGACGGCGTGGACCCGCACAGCCTCGAGTCCCCCGCTCCCGTCGTCGCCGTCGGCGCCGTCAGCTCGGAGGACGAGCACGGCGGACACGGCGACGCGGAGTCGGCAGACGACGAGACCTCGGAGCAGGGGTCCGCCGAGCACGAGACCGCAGGGCACGAGACCACGACGGATGCAGGGGGCTCACCCCTGTCGATCGTGCTGTCCGCGATCGGCCTCGGCGCGAGTATCGTCGCCCTCGTTCTCGCGGTGTTCGCGCTGCGTCGCACCCGGGCGTGACGCAGCGCTCGCGGCGGCGCTCGCGCTGACGCGGGAACCCCGGTTTCGCCGGGTTCGCCATGGCAGGATGGATCTGCCATGGCGAACCCTCCCTCCGCATCCCACCCGGCCCCCGCGGGCAATCTTCCGCCCGTCCTGCGGCCCGAGCATCCGCCCGTGCGCGTGCTGCGGGAGCTTGCCGCCCGCTTCGCACTCCGCACCTACGGAGACCTGGATCGGCAGCTCACGGGCATCACGCTCGCGACCGCGGACCTGCGCGCGGGCGAGGCGTTCGTCGCGATCCAGGGAGTGAACCGCCACGGCGCGGAGTTCGCCGGACAGGCGGCGGATGCGGGCGCGGTCGCCGTCATCACCGACGCGGCCGGGGCCGAGCTCATCGCCGCAGCCGGAGCCGACTCGATCCCCGTGATCGTCGTGGAAGACCCCCGCGCGCTCCTGGGTGACCTCTCCGCCTGGGTCTACGGCACGGGTCAGGACGACCCACTGCCGCTGCTGCTGGGCACGACCGGCACGAACGGGAAGACGAGTACGTCGCATCTGCTCGCCGGCATCCTCGAGCAGCTCGGTGTCACCGTCGGCCTGTCGTCGACGGCGGAGCGGCACATCGCGGGCGAGGTCATCGTGTCGCGTCTGACGACTCCCGAGGCATCCGAGTTCCATGCCCTCCTCGCCCTCATGCGCGAGCGCGGCGTCGAGGCCGTCGCGGTCGAGGTCAGCGCGCAGGCACTCAGCCGCCACCGGGTCGATGGGATCGTCTTCGATGTCGCCGCGTTCACGAACCTCTCGCACGACCACCTCGACGATTACGCCGATATGGCGGAGTACTTCGCGGCGAAGCTCCCGCTCTTCCAACCGGACCGTGCCCGGCGCGGTGTCGTGTCGCTCGACTCGGCCGCCGGCGCCGATGTCGTGCGCGTCGCGGGCATCCCGGTGACGACGATCGTGACGCCCGCGATCGCCGCCGACCCGGATGTGCGCGCCGACTGGACGGTCGACATCCACGACGAGAAGCCGTCGGGGACGACCTTCACACTGACCGGCCCCGACGGCTCGTTGACCACGACGGTGCCGGTGATCGGTCCGCACATGGCCTCCAATGCGGGACTCGCGATCGTCATGCTGCGCGAAGCCGGGTACGCGTGGGAGCGCATCGTCGACGTGCTCGACGGCTCCCGGATCGACGCGCACCTGCCGGGGCGCACGCAACTCGTCTCCGGCGAGCGCGGTCCGGCCGTGTACGTCGACTTCGGCCACTCCCCCGACGCGTTCGAGAAGACGCTCGCCGCGATCCGTCGCGTGACACCCGGCAAGGTCCTGATGCTCGTCGGCGCAGACGGCGACCGCGACGCGACCAAGCGCCACGACATGGGACGCACCGCCGTCGAGGGCAGCGACATCCTCGTCATCACCGACCATCACCCGCGGTTCGAGGAGCCCTCGGGCATCCGCGCGACGCTCATCGAGGGTGCGCGTCGCGCGCGACCGGATGCGGAGATCCACGAGTACTCACCGCCGGAGCGCGCGATCGTCGAGGCCGTCGCCCTCGTCGGCGACGGCGACGCGATCCTGTGGGCCGGCCCTGGCCATCAGGACTATCGTGACATCCGCGGCGTCCGCACCCCGTACTCCGCCCGGGAGCTCGCCCGCCGGGCGCTCAAGGCCGCCGGCTGGCCCGTTCCGCCGCCGCACTGGCCCGTCCCCTACCCTCCCGAGGACTGACCCTCTCCTGCGAAATGGTGCCTCGGACGCCGAGATGGTGCCCTTTCGCACGAAGAGGTGCCTCGCGCGACGAGCCGGTGAGGGGTTCTCGCGGCGAAAGGCACCTTCTCGCGGCGGCAGGCACCAATTCGCGGACAGCGGGCGCGGTCGGTTAGGCGCCGATGAAGGTGTCGGCGATCTCGCGCGCCCAGGACTCCGCCTCGGTGAGAGCCTCGCGGGTGAGCGCGTCGGGCGCGTCATGCGCGTCCACGACGCGCCGGACGACATCGAGGATGCCCGGAAAACTCAGCCGGCCGTCGTGGAACGCATCCACCGCCTGCTCGTTGGCGGCATTGAACACGGCCGGGAACGTCCCGCCGGCCCGACCGACCGACTTCGCGAGTCGCACGCTCGGGAACGCCTCGTCGTCGAGCGGCTCGAACGTCCATGCCGTCGCGGTCGTCCAATCCAGCGGTCTCCCGACGCCGCCGACACGATGCGGCCAGTCCAGTCCGAGCGAGATCGGCAGCCGCATGTCGGGCGGCGACGCCTGCGCGATCGTGGACCCGTCCACGAACTCGACCATCGAGTGCACGATCGACTGCGGATGCACGACGACGTCGATGTCCTCGTAGGGCACGTCGAAGAGCAGGTGCGCCTCGATCACCTCGAGCCCCTTGTTCACGAGGGTCGCCGAGTTGGTCGTCACGACGCGACCCATGTCCCACGTCGGATGCGCGAGGGCTTCCGCCGGCATCACGGCCTCCAGTTCGGCGCGTGAACGTCCACGGAAGGGCCCGCCGGATGCGGTGAGCACGAGCCGCCGGACCTCCGACCGGTCCCCGGCCCGCAGCGCCTGTGCGATCGCGGAGTGCTCGGAGTCGACCGGCACGATCTGCCCGGGCGCGGCGATCGCGGTGACCAGGTCACCTCCCACGATGAGCGACTCCTTGTTCGCGAGCGCGAGCGTGCGCCCCGTCTCGAGCGCGGCGAGCGTGGGGCCCAGACCCACAGATCCGGTGATCCCGTTGAGCACGACGTCAGCCTCGACGTCGCGGACCAACTGCTCTGCCTCGGCGGCGCCGAGTGCCGTGTGCTCGACGTGGAACTGCTCAGCCTGCGCCGCGAGCGTGACCTCGTCGGAACCGGCGGCGAGGCCCACGACCTCGAAGCGGCGCGGGTTCGACCGAATGACGTCGAGCGCCTGCGTCCCGATCGAACCGGTCGATCCGAGGACGATCACGCGACGCATGAGTCCACCCTATGCCGCCCGGAGCGGGATCCTCCTGCGCGGACGTTACTGCGCCGCGTGCTGGACGCCGAGGATATCCACGACGAAAACGAGCGTCTCGTGCTGCAGTTCGTGCCCCTCCTGGGCGCCGTAGCCGGCCGCGGGCGGCACGACGACGAGCACCTGCGAGCCGACCTGCTTACCCTCGAGCGCCTGGCGGAAGCCGTCGACGACCCCGGCTGTGGAGAAGGATGCGGGGGCTCCCCGGTCCCAGCTCGAATCGAACATCGAGCCGTCCGACCACTTCGCACCCTCGTACTGGACGATGACGGTGTCACCCGGCGCGACGACCGGTCCATCCCCCTGGAGAAGCACGGCGAGCTGGACCTCGGTGGGGGCATCGGCGTCGGGAATCGTGATGGCGGGCCGCCCGTCCTCTCCCAGGACGACCTCGGGCATGCCCTCGACCGGGTCCTGCGCGGCGCCCTCTGCGGTGGTCGACAGCGCCGTCCCGTGGGAGACGACGACGACCGACTGGCCACCGTCGCCGAACATCGTGCCGGGGATCGTCAGGACCGTTTCCGAGCCGGCCGGCAGGCACTCGAGCGCCGCGATGAAGATCGATGCCGTCTGCGGATCGAAGAGCATCGGCACGACACCGTCGTCTCCGGCGGGCGAATCGGCGGAGGACTCCACGAGCGCGCCCGTCTCGTCGAAGATCTCGTACGAGACGGCGACGAGATCGCCCGAATGCAGGTCGTCGCCGTCGCCCTCCGAGAGCACGGTGCGCTGGATTTCGGCGAACTCCACTCCCTCGGGGATCGTGACCGAGCCGTCGCCCACGACGATGCCGTCCGAGTCGGCGCCCGGCTGCGCGTCGAGCAGACAATCGCTGGATGCGGTGCCCGACGGTGAGGCCGAGGCATCCGGCGCGTCGGAGCCGGCGCATCCGGCCAAGACGAGCGCGGCGAGCGCGAGAGCGGAGACGGGAGCCAGACGGCGAAGGCGCACGGGAGACCTCGAAGTGTGTAGGGGGTGAACCTCCATCCTCCCGGACGCCTCCTTTGTGCGCGCTGTGAAACGCGCACACCCGGCTGATCCGAGCACGAGCGCATGCACGGACTCGCATAGAAGCGGCGCTACCCTCGGAGGATGACTTCTGCCGTGCCGTCACCCGCAGACGAGTCGCAGGCGAACTCCGCTCCGAAGGACGCCCCCCACGACACCCCCGCCGGCGAAGAGCCCGCTGACCCGTCGACGACCACGCAGATGCGCTGGACGTACGCGGTCGGCCGCTTCTTCATCGCTCCGCTCGCACGCCTGATCTACCGCCCGATCGTCGAGGGCAAGGCGAACGTGCCCCGCCGTGGACCGGTGATCTTCGCGAGCAACCACCTGTCGTTCATCGATTCGGTCGCGATCCCGGTCGCGGCACCGCGGCCCGTGCACTTCCTCGCGAAGGCGTCCTACTTCGAGGGCTCCGGCCTGGGTGGTTGGGCGCAGCGGGAGTTCTTCACGTCGATCGGCGCGGTGCCCGTCCAGCGCGGTGCGGGTCAGGCGGCGCTGGATGCGCTGGACCAGCAGCGGATGCTCCTCGAGCGCGGCGACGCCGTCGCCCTCTATCCGGAGGGCACACGATCGCTGGACGGACGGTTGTACAAGGGTCGCACGGGCGTCGCGTTCCTCGCCCTGCAGACGGGTGCCCCGGTCGTCCCCGTCGGACTGATCGGCACAGATCAGGTGATGCCGGTCGGCGCCAAGATGCCGGTGCTGAATGAGCGCGTGACGGTGCGTTTCGGCGAGCCCCTCGACCTGTCTGCCCACGGCCCGGCGAACTCCGGGCGGGCGCGACGCACCGCGACCGACGAGATCATGTCCGCGATCCACGCCCTCTCCGGACAGGAGTTGGCGAACGCCTACAACGAGGCACCCGCGCAGAACCCGATCGACCGCATCAAGCAGGTCCTGCCGCACGAGCGACGCTGACGCGCTCCTCGCGGAGTGCGGACTCGGCGTTGCCGATCGTCCACTTCCCTCCCCTATAGTGCGCTTCGTCGTCCTGCACGAGGAAGGGCTTGCCGTGGCTCGCACAATCGACCCGTCATCGCTGACCACGTCGCTGGACCGCCACTTCGAGGCCGTGACGGCGCGCCGCGCCCGCAGGGGGCTGCCCGCGCCGCAGGCGCTCGTCCGCGCACCGGGCTTCGAGTACACCAGCGGTGATCGCGCACTGCCGTTCCACGCCGCCTCCGTCGGCAAGCTCGCGACGGCGATCCTCGTCATGCAGGAGGTCGAGAGCGGGCGGATGCGGCTTACCTCGCCGGTCGAGTCGCTGCTGCCGGCCGCGGAGGTGCGCGGGCTCTTCGCCGCGCCGGGCGCGACGCTCGAGCACCTCCTCGCGCACACGTCCGGAGTGGCCGATTGCGGCGGAATCGTCACGACACTCGACGACCTCGCCCGATTCACCCGCGCACTCACGGATGGCACGCTTGTCCGGCAGGACACGTGGGCGTCGATGACCGAGCCGCGCAACCGGTTCCGTCCGGGCATCCGCTACGGTCTCGGCGCCATGCAGCTCCGGTTCGCGGGATTCATGCCGCTGCTGCGGGGGCTCCCCCGCCCCGTCGGTCACCTCGGTGTCCTCGGCGTCCACGCCTTCGCCAACCCCGCCCGCGACACGACCGTCATCCTCAACTTCCACGGCACCCGCGAGATGGTCACGAGCTTCCAGACCCACATCCGCATCCAGCAGGGTCTCGCCCGCGTCGCCTGATCGTCGGAGGATCTCGCGAGATGACTCAGGCGACCTCGATCGTCGCCTCGTGCCGCACCGGGAAGTTCACCGAGTTCGCGATGAAGCACCACTCGTGCGCCTGCGCGTGCGCCGCCCGCGCGGCGGGGATCATCGCCGCATCCGCCACGACGACGCGCGGCCGCAAGATGACCTCCTCGAACGCGCCCCCGCCCCGGCCGTCCTCCCGCATCGTGCCCGTCGCCTCATCGGTATAGGCGACGACGACGACGCCGGCGCCGACGCACGCGTGCAGATAACTGAGCAGGTGACACTGCGACAGCGCGGCCACCAGCAGGTCCTCCGGGTTCCAGCGGGCGGGATCGCCGCGGAAGGGCTTGTCGGCGGATGCGAGGAGCGCAGGCTTGCCCTCGATCTCGACGGTGACGTCGCGGCCGTAGTCGCGATAACCGCTCGTTCCGGTGCCGCGGTTGCCGGTCCAGGTCGCCCGGAGACGGTATCGGTGCTCACCCAGCATCCCGGAAGTCTTCCACATCCCAGTCACCAGGAAGGCGAGCGCGTGACCGCCCGACGATAGGCTGAACGGGTGCCGCAGACCTTTCCCGTCGCCGACTCCGTGGAGCTCGCCGTCGTCGAACGCAGCGGCTTCGTCGAGTCCCGGCACGCCGGTTCCGCGGTCGTCTTGGCGCCGGACGGGACCGTCGTCGCGACCCACGGCGACCCGTCCGCTCTCGTTCTCCCGCGGTCGAGCCTCAAGCCGCTCCAGGCGGTTGCCGCCCTCACGGCCGGCGCCCCGCTGCAGGACGACCAGCTGGGACTCGCGACCGCCAGCCATTCGGGCACCGCACGGCACGTGGCGGTCGTCCAGGACATGCTCGACCGCGTCGGACTGACGGCGGATGCTCTCGCCTGCCCGCCGTCCCTGCCCACCGACACCGACGCGCGCCGGGAGATGATCCGGGAGACGCTCCCGCCCGACCGCATCCACCACAACTGTTCGGGCAAGCACGCGGGCATGCTCGTGGCCTGCGTCGCGAACGGATGGCCCGTCGCGGGATACCTGGAGCCGACGCATCCGCTGCAGATGCACATCCGCGAGGTCGTCGAGCGACTGACGGGTGAGAAGGTCGCGACGGTCGCCGTCGACGGCTGCGGCGCTCCCGTGCCTGCGATCACGTTGATCGGCCTCGCCCGCGGTATCCACCGTATGGGGACGTCGTCCGAACGGTCGCCGTTCGCCCTGCACCGCCACGCGGGGACCCTCGTCCGCACCGTGCGCGAGCGACCATGGACGATCGCCGGCCACGGACAACCCGACACCGTGCTGACCGAGCGTCTCGGACTGTTCGCGAAGGGCGGCGCCGAGGGTGTCATGGTCGCCGTCGCCCCGGACGGGACGACCGTCGCCCTCAAGACGCTGGACGGCTCGGGCCGCGTCGGACCCATCGTCGCCGTTCATCTGCTCGCCGCCGCGGGCGCTCTGCCGCGCGAGGCTGTGCAGGACGCGGCCGCTCAGCTTCCCCTGTCCGTCCAGGGCGGGGGTGCCGTCGTCGGGGTCATCCGCCCCACGGTCGGCGTCGGATAGGGCACGGGCGTCACAAACGCCCGGCTGACGAGAGGACGAATCAATGAGGATCGGTGTCCCGACAGAAGTCAAGAACAGCGAGTATCGCGTCGCGCTCACCCCGGCCGGGGTGCACGATCTCGTGCGCGCCGGTCACGAGGTGTTCGTGCAGGCCGGCGCCGGTGCCGGATCGTCGATGCCGGATGCGGAGTATCTCCAGGCCGGCGCGATTCTGCTCCCGGACGCACGCGACGTATGGGATCGCGCCCAACTGCTGCTGAAGGTGAAGGAACCGGTCGCGAGCGAGTACGGCTACTTCCGCGACGACCTCGTGATCTTCGCGTACCTGCATCTGGCGGCGGACCGACCGCTGACGGAGCGGCTGCTCGCGGACGGCGTCACCGCGATCGCCTACGAGACCGTGCAGCTGCCCGACGGCGGCCTGCCGCTCCTGGCGCCCATGAGCGAGGTCGCCGGGCGGCTCGCCCCGACCGTCGGGGCTGCGACCCTGATGCGTTCGGCCGGTGGGCTCGGACTGCTCATGTCGGGCGTGCCAGGCACCCGTCCCGCGGCGGTCACGATCATCGGCGGCGGCGTCGCGGGCGCGAATGCGGCCGTCATCGCTGCGGGGATGGGCGCCGATGTGACGATCTTCGACACGAGCATCCAGAGACTGCGGTTCCTGGACGACCACTTCCAGGGCCGGGTGAAGACGGCCGCATCCAACCCGCTGGATCTCGATCGCGCCGTGATCGACTCGGATCTCGTGATCGGATCCGTGCTCATCCCCGGCGCGAAGGCCCCGAAGCTCGTCACGAACGAGATGGTCGCGCGGATGCGCCCGGGCTCCGTGCTCGTGGACATCGCGGTCGATCAGGGCGGATGCTTTGCGGACACGCATCCGACGACGCATGACGACCCCACCTTCACGGTGCACGGGTCGGTGTTCTACTGTGTCGCGAACATGCCCGGCGCCGTGCCGCACACATCGACGTCGGCGCTCACGAACACGACGCTGCCGTACGTGCGGCGAATCGCGAGCCTTGGGTGGGCGGACGCCCTGCGTGCGGATCGACCGCTCGCCGCCGGGCTGAACATCCACGGCGGCATGGTCGTGAATGCGGGCGTCGCCACCGCCCACGCGCTCGAGTCCGTGCCGCTGACCGACGTGCTCGCCTGAGTCCTCGTCGCCGGAGTCTCAGGTGAGGCCACCGTCGATCGAGCGGCCCAGGTCGGCGGGATCTTCGGGCACGAGGACGGGTGTCTCACGATTGAGGCTCTCACCCGCGAAGAACGGCTTCGAGCGCGGGAAGAGGAACCACAGGAGCATGAGCACGACGCCCAGCGCGAGTGCGCCGATGCCGATCACGAACGTGCCGCCGATGCCGAAGAGGATCGTGTACCCGTAGTCGACGTCCCACATGTCGATCGCGGACTGCACGAACGCATACGTCAGCATGAGTGCGCCCAAGAGCGGCAGGAGGAACTTGTAGAGGAAGTTCCGACCCGACGTGAACAGTTCGCGGCGGTAGTACCAGACGCACGCGAACCCGGTGATGGCGTAGTAGAACGCGATCGCGAGCCCGAGCGAGAGGATCGAGTCCTGCAGGATGTTGTCGCTGATCATCGTCATGCCGACGTAGTACACGATCGCGACGACACCCATCACGAGCGTCGAGAACGACGGTGTGTGGTAGTTCGGGTGCACGGTCGCAAACCGCCTCGGCAGCGCCTTATAGGCCGCCATCGACAGCGTTCCGCGTGCAGTGGGGAGGATTGTGGTCTGTGTCGAGGAGACGGCCGAGATCAGCACGGCGACGACGAGTACCCATCCGAACGGTCCGAGCAGTCCGTCCTTGATGGCGAGGAAGAAGTCGTCGGCGTTCGCCTCGTTGCCCAGGCCCGTACCGTCCTCCCCCAGCCCGGCGTACATCATGGCCGCCACCGTGACCGAGACGTAGGTGATGAGGAGGATGACACACGTCAGTAGCGCGGCAAGACCGGGGATGCGTTTGGGATCCTTCGTCTCTTCGTTGAGGGCGAGGCACGTGTCCCAGCCCCAGTAGATGAAGAGGGCGAGGAGCACGGCCTCCGTGAAGCCCGACCATTCGGTGAAGGCGAACGGGTTGAACCACTCCCAGTCGAACGGGGTCGGGTTGGGCGCGCTTCCGGCGAAGAACTGCCAGAGCGCGGCGACGACGAAGATCGCGAGGGCGATGTACTGGATGGCCAGGAGCACGTTCTGGATGCGCTCACCGATCTCGACGCCGCGCCAGCTGACCCACGTCATGAGGGCGATGAAGACGACGCCGGTCGCGGTGACGAGCGGGACGTTGTCTGAGAGCAGGGCGTCCTCGGACGATCCGACGATGCCGTCGACAAGGGCCCACAGGTAGATGCCGCCGATCTGGGCGAGGTTGGCCAGGACGACCATGCCCGCGACGGCGACGCCCCAGCCGCCCATCCAGCCGACCCAGGGGCCGAAGGCCTTGGTGCCCCACGTGAAGGTCGTGCCGCAGTCGGGGATCTCGTTGTTGAGTTCCCGGTAAGCGAATGCGATGAACAGCATGGGGACGAACGCGATGATGAACGCGATCGGGGCTTGCCCGCCCACGGCGAGCACGACGAAGCCGAGGGTCGCGACGAGGGAGTACACGGGCGCCGTGGACGCGAGTCCGATGACGGTCGAGCCCCAGAGCCCGAGCGTTCCCGCCGCCAGACCTTTGCCTTCGGGTCGCGAAAGGTCGATGGGTGTCGTTGTCATGACGTCACTGTGGCCGACCACCCGGTTTCCGCGCAAGAGGGTGTCGCAGACACGTCACCATCCGGGCGCGAGCCCAGGAACGAGGACACGCTGCGGCGGTGCACCGTGTGCGACACGCCACGCTCTCCCCGCGCGGGCTCGTGCGTACGGCGGGAGCTCCCGGTCACCGGTCGCCATCCTGAGCTCGGCTGGACA
>Ga0182739_1001609_pt1 | contig 23102 bp, 20 predicted proteins | sample eDN5th30CBELigBY_FD_128873 | JGI IMG/M metagenome (GOLD analysis project Ga0182739, IMG submission 128873) | Enriched backyard soil microbial communities from Emeryville, California, USA - eDNA 5th pass 30_C BE-Lig BY (version 2) (version 2) | ecosystem: Environmental > Terrestrial > Soil >...
GAGGCGGCGTGCGATGATCTCGTTGGCCAGCAGTATCTGCGTGGCTGCGTCCGTGGACAGCAGCGCGCGGGCGTGACCCATATCGATGTCGCCCGCCAACAGCATGGTTTGTACCGGCGCAGTCAGGTTGAGCAGCCGCAACAGATTGCTGGTCGCCGAGCGCGAGCGCCCGATCGCTTGGGCGGCCTGCTCGTGTGTGAGCCCGAACTCGTCCAGCAGGCGGCGCACGCCATGCGCTTCTTCCAGCGGATTCAAGTCTTCCCGCTGTATGTTTTCGATCAAGGCCATCACGGCGGCGCTTTCGTCCGCGACTTCGCGCACCAGCACCGGCACTTCGGCCAGGCCTGCGAGCTGCGCAGCACGGTAGCGGCGCTCGCCGGCGATGATTTCATATTTGCCGGCGTCCTTGCCCTGTAGCGGCCTGACCAGGATGGGTTGCATGACCCCCTGGGTGCGTATCGATTCAGCCAGCTCGTTCAAGGCGCCCTCGTCCATACGGGTACGAGGCTGATACTTGCCCGCACGAAGCAGGCCCAGCTTCAGGCTGGACGGCGTCACGGGCGTACTGTCTTCGCCCTTGCCGAATGTGCCGATGACAGGCGCGTCTTCGCCGAGCAATGCTTCGAGACCGCGGCCCAGACCCTTGGGTTTCCTTGTTGCCATGGTGGTTTCCTTATATCCGTTTCATTAAAGGCGCGGGCGCGCCTGCTGGCGCAGCGCTTCCTTCTTGACCCGCGTAATGAGTTCATTGCCGAACTCGATGTATGCCTTGGCCCCACGACTGCTCTTGTCATAAACGATGCCCGGCAGCCCGTGGCTGGGCGCCTCGGCCAGGCGGACATTGCGCGGCACGATGGCATCGAATACCTTGTCGCCGAAATGAGTCTCGATCTGAGCCGAAACCTGTTGCTGCAGCGTGACGCGCGAGTCGAACATGACCCGCAGCAACCCAATAAGCTGCAGGTCGGGGTTGATGTTCCGATGCACGCGCTTGATGGTGTTGACCAGGTCGGACAACCCTTCCAGTGCGAAGTACTCGCACTGCATCGGAATGATGACGCCATGGGCGGATGCCAGGCCGTTAAGCGTCAGGAGAGACAGCGTTGGCGGGCAGTCGATGAGTACAAATTCGTAATCTTCGAGCACTTGCGAAATGGCCGTCTTGAGCTGCCGCTCGCGTTCGTCCATCTGAATCAAGTCGATTTCTGCGCCGGAGAGTTCCCGGTTGGCGGGCAAGACGTCGTAGCCGCCCGCTTCGGACCTGACCCGGGCCTCGGCGATGGTCGTATCGCCGATCAGTACTTGATAAAGATTCTTCTGTACCTTGTTCTTGTCGATGCCGCTGCCCATGGTGGCATTGCCCTGGGGGTCGAGATCGATCAGCAAGACACGCTTTCCCAATGCGGCGAGCGCTGCCGCGAGATTGATGGCTGTGGTCGTCTTGCCGACTCCCCCCTTCTGGTTTGCGATGCAGAACACGTTGGCGGTAAGGGTCGATATATTGTTCTTCATGGGTTTCCTTGACGACTCATCCAGACGAGGCAACGCTGGGCACTTAATTCGGGGACAACCAGGGACTGTATGCGGTCGACGCGCCAGGGCGTCTGCTGCTGCAGGGTTTCGATCTCGTCTGTCGGTTCGCGCCCCTTCATGGCTACCAAATGCCCTTTTGCATCCACATGCGCACCGGCTAGTGTCGCAAAATCCGCCAGCGAAGCAAAGGCGCGGGAAACCACGATGTCGGCTCCCAAGGGCGCCAGAGTTTCGACGCGCGCGTGCACTGCCTTGAGATTAGGCAGCGCCAGCACGCCGGACATCTGACGCACGAATGCCGTCTTTTTCTCGACCGCATCTATACAGCAGACCTGCCATGCCGGCTTCAACGCCGCGAGGACTATGCCCGGCAAGCCCGCCCCTGATCCTACGTCGACAACTTGTGCGTCCGATACTGTGTTTTTATACAGTTGTTCGGCAAGTGGCGAAAGGGCCGCGATACTGTCGAACACGTGCTGAACCAGCATTTGCTCGGGGTCGCGCAAGGCGGTCAGATTATAGGTCTTGTTCCAGCGCTGCAACTGATCAATATAAGACAGGAGCACTCGGGTCGACCTTTCGTCCAAGTGGACGTTCAAACTGAGTGCGGCGTCGTGCAGGCGTTCTGCGTATTTTCCCTGGCCCGCCATTACGCAGCCATCTTCCGATAGTGCATGCGCTTGATATGTATGAGCAGCAACGAGATCGCTGCCGGCGTCACCCCTGAGATGCGCGCTGCCTGGCCTACCGTCTGCGGACGACTCGCCTTGAGACGCTGCCGCACTTCGATGGACAGGCTCGTGATACTGTCGTAATCGATGTCCTCGGGTATGGCTTGCGCTTCCTGAGCGGCTTGCCTGTCGACTTCCTCTTGCTGCTTCGCGACATAGCCGGAATACTTCGTTTGAATCTCGACCTGCTCCGCCGCCACGGGATCGTCAAGCCCGGGCCCGGCCAACGGGACACCTTCGTGTGTATTGACAGCCATGAGGGCAGCGTAGCTCACCTGCGGACGCTTGAGCAGGTCATAGAGGGAATACTCCCTTTCCACCTTCTTGCCCAGCAATTCTTCAGCCACGGCCGAATCCAGCGTCTTGGGATTGATCCACGTGGACTTCAGCCGCTGCAATTCGGCGGCGACGGCGTCGCGCTTGCGATTGAAGTGATCCCAGCGCACATCGTCCACCAACCCGAGGCGCCTGCCCTCTTCCGTCAACCGCATATCGGCATTGTCTTCCCGCAGGCTCAGGCGATACTCGGCGCGCGATGTGAACATGCGGTAAGGCTCGGTAACGCCTCGCGTGATCAGATCATCCACCAACACACCCAGATACGCCTCGTTCCGCTTGGGGCACCAGCCTTCAAGGCCGCGCGCTTGCCTCGCTGCATTGACGCCCGCCAGCAGCCCCTGAGCGGCTGCTTCTTCGTAGCCTGTCGTTCCGTTGATTTGCCCCGCAAAGAACAGGCCCTTTATCGCCCGGGTTTCGAGCGTGGCGTTCAATTCCCGAGGATCAAAATAGTCGTACTCGATGGCATACCCGGGACGCATGATGATCGCGTTTTCCAGGCCAGGCAGGGTTCGAACCATCGCCAACTGAATATCGAAGGGCAAGCTCGTCGATACCCCGTTCGGATAAATCTCCCGCGTACTCAGACCTTCAGGCTCCAGGAAGATCTGGTGGCTGGGTTTATCGGCGAAACGATGGATCTTGTCCTCGATGGACGGACAGTAGCGGGGGCCAATGCCTTCGATGGTGCCGCTATCGCTATACATGGGCGAACGATCAAGCCCGGAACGAATGATGTCGTGCGTCCGTTCGTTGGTGTGCGTGACCCAGCAAGGTAATTGCTCCGGATGCATGTCGACGGATCCGAGATACGAAAACACGGGCACCGGGTCACGATCCCCATCCTGCACTTCCGTCTTGCTGAAATCGATACTGCGGGAATCTATCCTGGGAGGCGTCCCCGTCTTCAATCGGCCTTGCGGCAACTTCAGCTCTTTTAACCGCTGTCCAAGCGAGATGGACGGGGGATCCCCCGCCCTGCCGGCAGAATAGTGGTCCAGCCCCACATGAATCAGCCCATTCAAAAACGTTCCTGCCGTCAGCACGACAGTGCGGCCACGGAACCGAAGACCTATCTGGGTTACGGCACCGACGACTCTATCGCCCTCGAGCATCAAATCATCGACCGCTTGCTGAAAGATGGTCAGATTAGGCTGGTTCTGTAAGGTGGTACGTATGGCGCGCCTATAAAGCGACCGATCCGCTTGGGCGCGCGTGGCTCGTACAGCGGGACCCTTGGAGCTGTTCAACGTCCGAAATTGGATACCAGCGTGGTCCGTGGCAAGAGCCATCGCCCCTCCCAACGCGTCAATTTCTTTGACGAGATGCCCCTTGCCTATGCCCCCGATAGAGGGATTGCATGACATCTGCCCCAAGGTTTCCATGTTATGGGTCAGCAACAACGTCGACGCGCCCGTGCGCGCAGCGGCCAATGCTGCTTCTGTGCCAGCATGGCCGCCGCCCACTACGATGACATCGAATTCGTCCGGATAAATCATTTCTAGCGCCTTCCAGTAACCCGCCATTATATCGCGCGACCCTTAACATAGGACTTTCAAATTTGTAAGCCCGTGAAGATGCTGCCCATGTTGAAGCTGTTTCACGTGAAACACGAACAAGATGCGAGGCAGTTTTGTGACCAAGTGGACACACCTCGGCGTTGTTCCACGTGGAACATATCAAGCGCTCCCCATCGGAGAGTGTTTCACGTGGAACGTATCGCGTTGTTTGCGAGGCACTGAGGCAACATCTCGAGTGTTGCGGTTAAGCACTATCTGACTCTTTCGCAGCCCATTAGGAATGCAGTGTTAATACCGGCCCTGAATAATCAGATGCGCAGGATACATCGCTACTCACGACCTACTATGGCGAGCGACTATCACAGTCCGGGACCACACTATGCCGTTCCGCACTGCCCCGACCCGCACAGGGCTCAGTCGAATATTCCACCTATGGCCTCGATCCTCAGGGTCGAATGCTTTTCGTAAAAACACTGGTGGACGCTGCAACATTGCTCCGATTCCTATGGCAGTGCGAGAATTTTTGCAGCGCTTGCACCTTCACTAAGCTTAAGCCCCTCGCACACCGGACGCCCGAAACTTTAACCGGCGTTCCGTGTGCAGCTAATTCGCAGCTAAGCGGAGCCCGCGTGCGGTACTACGATAAGACGAGCGCCAAGCCTTCAATGCCCCAGGCTGGGGCACCTCGAAACATCACCAGCAAAGTTGCGCTTTAGCCCGACTGCCTGGGCGTGCGTTGCTACACCTCTAGTCCCCTAGTGTCTATCTACCTATAGCTCAAACGGATAAGGCGATTCTGTAGAGAGCCATCCTTACCTGCCTGCATTGCGTACCCCGGACGTAGCCCACTCAGTTCAAGCCTACACTGGCCCGAATTCAAAACGCTAAGATTCGCTGCGGAGTCTGGCCTGACGTCTGGCGGAACTCCTTCGCCCTCGCGTATTCCACCACCAATCCGCAGTTAGATACACGGGGACGGCAACCATGGAGCTGCCGCGTGCATCGCCTGGCAGAGAGGACCGGCTCAGTTCTGAAGACGCTGCTGTCCGCAGCTCGACACTTACGCATTTGAACGGCCATTGGTGAGTTCCGTCCGCCTGACATGCCATGCCACTTTTCAACGATTATGTTTCACGTGGAACAATGCCCGAAGGCGTATAAGTTTTGCTTACTTCCTGACATCCCAACCGTTGGCGTCGGAGCGGAACATTTGTCGCAGCATCGAAGTCAAGGCTCGATGCAAGTCGGAGCCCGTAGAAGTAAGTCAGCTACGGGCTCCATCCGATCCCCCTATCATCACTCACGCGTTCACCGACATTTCCGAGATTCTCGATCTTCCGCCGATACCCGCCACTGTTAATATCGTGCACACCGCTTACGATTACGATTGCAGACGTGACGACATTTCCAACACAGACGCTGTAACGCCGGGCCATCCGATTAAACCGACATCGACGCCGGTTCCGACCGAGCCAGCGGCCGTGGAAGACTAAAGCTGTCCGCATTTTCCAGACCATGGCTGATCGTGGCACGTACTCCTAGTGTTTCCGAGGTGCGTCACGCGCCGGAAGCATGCTATTTATTGTCGCTGTCGCCAGCATCATGTCGGCCGAAGCGTTCCAGCTCATCGTGCGGAGTGCCCTCGTTGAAGACACCATCCACACCTGCCCAGTTTTCAAAATTCCTACTGCAACGGTACATAATCAAACTTGGTGCCGCGACGGTTCTTACGTCGGATCGTATCAACCTATGTAACTGAACTGGGTTCGGCAGTTGGTAGAGCGGAAAGTCCGCGAAGCACTTGTTGACGCGCTCAAGCGTTGCAAAGTCAAGATCGTTTATACGCGAGCGTTCAGGTCACTACGGAGGTATCGCCTTTGAGCCGGCGTTCAGTGTGAAACCGGTTTCGTTAGACGGCCGGTCTGCCAGGCGCCCGGTTTACTGCGATAAAGCGAAACCCCATAAGTCGCTCTTACCTATGTTCCACGTGAAACAGGATTAATACTTCTGGCCAGGGTATTTGCAGGCCTGTGCATAACGCTGGGGAGAACTTCTGTATACCTCGGGGACAAGTTGTGCATAACAAGAGCTCTATGGACATGGCGAGAACATAAAAAACGCCTGCTCGAAAGCAGGCGTTCAGGGCAGCGTGTCTTAACACGCGCTAAAGGTAATCTATTAAAGCGGGCGGATCTCTGCGGCTTGTGGGCCTTTTGGACCGTCCTTGACTTCGAATTCGACTTCCTGGCCTTCGTTCAGACTGCGGTAGCCGCGTCCTTCGATTGCCGAGAAATGGGCGAACACGTCAGTGCCGCCGGCGTCGGGAGTAATGAAGCCGAACCCTTTGTCGGCGTTGAACCACTTAACTTTGCCCTTTTGAGCCATGATGTGTAGCGTCCTAAAAATAACGAAAGAAGCAACCGACCAAGGACGCTGCCACGAATCGACGTCCAGTAAGCTCCAAACCCTAAGGAGTCCTGGCATACGATTAAGTACTCATCGCGAGAACCGCGCACCGCTTGATTCAACTGCAGTCATGAGCATAACCACGGGCTAAAGCTTAATCAAATACTTGTTAACCCCAATGTGGTATTTTTCCGTCATGATGAGGAAGAGGGTAGTCCGGCAGGGCGGTTTGACTATGACCCGGACTATTCTCACCGTTTTAAGTTTGCCTTACTACTGGTGCCAATAATATGAAATTCACATCCAAGTTGCCCGACGTGGGCACCAACATTTTCACTGTGATGAGCCAGCTCTCGACAGAGCATAATGCCATCAACCTCGGCCAGGGATTTCCAGATTTCAATCCCGACGAGGCGCTACTGGACCATGTCACCCTGGCGATGAAAGAAGGGCACAATCAGTACCCGCCAATGGCTGGCATCCTGACCCTTCGGCAAGCCATTTCCCAAAAGGTCTACGCACTGTACGGCCGTCATTACGACGTTGACACAGAAATCACGGTTACCAGCGGCGCAAGCGAAGCATTAATGGCCAGCATCCTGGCGTTTGTAGGGCAGGGCGACGAAGCGGTCATTATCGAGCCCTTTTATGACCTTTATATTCCTGCTATCCAGTTGGCCGGCGGCGTGCCTGTTATCGTGCCCATGCTCGCCCCGGACGAAGAGAATCCGCTGTACCGAGTGGATTGGATGCGGGTTCGCGAGGCAATCACTGACAAGACGCGTCTGCTGATACTGAATTTCCCGCACAATCCTACGGGTATTAATCTTCGCGAAGCCGACCTCGACGCACTCGAGCGTATCGTGCAAGAGACCGGCGTCATGTTGCTCTCGGACGAAGTATACGAACACATCGTCTTTGACGGTCAAATACATCAAAGCCTGTCGCGACGCGAATCATTGGCGGCTAATGCCATCGTCGTATCGTCTTTCGGCAAAACCTACAACGCCACGGGGTGGAAGGTCGGTTATTGCTGTGCACCGAAAGAAATCGCTGCAGAAGTCCGCAAGGTACACCAGTTCGTCGTCTTCACCGTGTCTTCACCCATGCAAGTGGCCCTGGCTCGCTACATGGAAGACCCCAAGCCGTATCTGGGATTGTCCAGCTTCTATCAAGACAAGCGCGACCGTCTGTCCGAGGGCCTGAATGCTACCCGCTTCAAGCCCTTGCACAGTGAAGGAACCTTCTTCCTTATCGCCAGCTACGCCGATATCACGGACCAACCCGAGGCGGAGTTTGCCCGGCTGCTGACGACCAAATACGGCGTTGGCGTCATTCCTGTATCGGCCTTCTACAGCAATCCGCTTGCGCCTGAATCCAATCATCAACTCATTCGATTTTGCTTCGCGAAACGCGACGAAACCCTGAATAGCGCAGTTCAGAAATTAGCCAGCGTCTGAATGCCCCGTCCTCGCCACCACGCCTCCATAGCGCCTGCACTTCATTGTCCAGCCGCTTCCTGAATGACTGACGGCAGTATATCGGAACCGCATGCATTGAGCACGGGGCTGGCGGATGGGGTAACCACCTTGAAGTTATACATACTTTTTATATTTATAAAGACTACTGATGATGGGAGGTTGTGGATAAGTCGAACAAGTCACTTTCCCGTACGTAAAACAAGGGCTTGGCGTACTTTTTTCGCTGGCATAACCTTTGTTTGAATCGAGGATCGAATGGGCATAAGTTTTTCCGTACACCGAAATCGATGACTTGCTCCACCGGGCTCCACAGTTTGCCCACAGTCCGTCTACCCAGACGTTATCCACAGACGACCCGCTCGGGCGAAGAAAGTTTATTTGGTAACTTAAAGTAACTGAAGACGCGGCTGAGCTCAGTTCTGTCGCGTCTTCATCAACTCAGCGACCGCATGGTTCAGGGCGGAAGCCAGACCCACGCCGGAACTTTCATTCAGTGCACGCATGACGCCTTCCTGGTCTTGAGCGGGCCGGTTTTGGCTTAGCTTGGCCTTGGCCTCGATACGCTCGACCGTGATTTCCAGCCCAACAATCTGCTTCAACATTGCGTCGATATAGTCCGATGGTGCATCGTCCATGCTCCAGGGCTGTGGACGCTGCCCTTCGTGCTTGCGCGTTTGTGCTTTCAGATGCCGCAACAGCCATGTCGGGTCATTGATCTGTCGCAGCGTACCGTGCACGTGCACGGACACGTAGTTCCAGGTAGGAACCGCCTTGCCTTGATTCGCAGCCTTGGAGGGATACCAGGAAGGGGAAACATAAGCGTGAGGTCCGCGGAAGATGGCCAGGGCCGCGCTACCGGCGGCCAATTCGGCGAACTCGAGATTGTTACGCGAGATATGCGCATGCAGCCGCAGCCCCGGTATCGCAGTGCCTTCAAGGACGAAGGGCAGGTGGGTGGCCCTGAGGCCGTCGGAGCCCTGCGCGACGAGCGTGCCCAAGGGGTAGGCGTCAATGATGCGTTTTTGGGCGTCCAGGTCCGTTAATTCGAAAGCCCGCGGGGTGTACATGGTTTGAAGTCCTTAGGAAGTGGCGACCATCGCGCCAGAGTCGAAGATCAGGCGGTTTTCCGGCCACTGGAGCGCCGCAAGCTTGTAACGCGATTCTGTACCCGTCGTCTGGGCACGGCGCTCTCGCCAGCGTGCGCCCACGGAAAAGTCGACGCAAAAGACGTTACGGCGTTTTCCATGCCACGCCGTCGGACCTATGCCACTGAACAATTGGCTGTATCGGGGCGCCATCTCTTGGCTTTGTACCTGAAACAGACGCCAATAATGGCCAATCACGACCGGTATGGTGTCATCGTAATCGTCCCACCAATTGACCCTATCGGAAAAGCGCCAGCGGTTGCCTGCAAAGAAAGGCGTGGTTGCTTGCCGTTCGACCCCCGACGTTAAGACCTTCAGGGGATTGACCATTTGTTGTGTTGCTTCGTATTCGGCGATGGCATGCAGAAAAGGGGGTGGATCCTCTTCATCTTCTAGCTGCCTGGCCCAAGCGGTTTTCTCGTCCAGATACCGTTGATAGAGGCCGGACGCATTGGCCGTAGCCTGCGCCATGTAGTCCCACAGCTTGAATTGCTCGACTACATTGCCAATGGGAACGCTCGCCACGGCTTCAATGGCAGGCGCCTCCCACGCGGCATGCACGACCCGTATGTCGTCACGGTACAGAGCGATAGGGAGCCTTCTGAGGAATTCTTTCAACGCCTGCCGCTGTTCGGGCGGCGTACGCCTGAATGGCGCGTAGTTTTTCAGATCGCGTTCGTGCCGCTCGTCAAAAAACCAGCCGGAGCCGTCCTTGATATCGTCGCACAGCAGGTTGATCTCGTGATTGCCCAGGATGGCCTGCGCATTCCCTTGCTCGACCAGATGTTGTACAAACTGAATGACACCTTGGCTGTCCGGGCCCCGGTCGCACAAATCACCCACGAAAACCAGTTTTCGATCATCGGGGTGCTGGCCATGGCTGTTGTAGCCAAGATGGACCAGCAGGTTCAATAATGCCGTGAGTTCGCCGTGAACATCGCCAATGATGTCCAGCGGATTGTCCGGCAGGCGTTGTACCAAATGCATAGCGGTAAAGCATCAAACAGTCATGGGAGCGACGATTGCCTGCTTCTCGGAGCGTCGCCTTGTGGCAGCACGTGTCGAAGCAGGAGCAAGGGGGAAGGGCGTCGTGTCAGCATTCGATCATAAACCTTAACAAGCGTGACGCAACAGAAGGGTTTGCGCGCATAAGAAGCGCGTCCGGACGGGAATCCGTACCCGGCAAGGAGGTTCCACAATGACCCGATATGAGGTAACGGGACTGCAAGGTATGTTCGAAGCGGGTTCGAAAGATCTGGTGTTGGCCAACAAGCTGGGTATCGTGAATCCGCGAGACATGGATGAAGCCGAACTTGTCCTGCTTCAAAAACTATACGAATCCGTCTTGCGTCATCATCTTCCGCCTGGCCGCATTACGTTGGGCCATTTACGGACTTGGCATCGTCGCTGGCTGGGCAACGTGTATGCGTGGGCGGGTCAGATTCGCTCTGTCAACATGAGCAAAGATGGCTTTCCCTTTGCGCCGGCCGCTCAGCTTCCACGCCTGCTGAACGAATTCGACAAGTCCTGCCTGCATCGGTATACACCTTGCCATGCGTTCAATACCGTGCAACTGACCGAGGCAATTGCACTGACGCATATTGAATTTATCTTGATGCATCCGTTTCGAGAGGGCAACGGACGAATTTCGCGCCTGCTCGCGGACGTGATGGCTGTGCAGGCGGGACATGAGCCCCTCGATTACACCCCTTGGGAAGCACATCGCAGCGACTATATTGCGGCGATACAAAAAGGGCTGAGCCGCAACTATGAACCCATGAAAGAATGGGTACACCGGGCCTTGGAGGGTGCGGACTAGACCGCGTTGGCGAGCCGCAAGTTTTGGAACTTGCTGGTTTCGGACTTGAGTGCGCTTTCGAGCTCTTTGATCGATTGACCGGTTTCGAGGGCGGTCGAACTGGCCACCGCGCGAATGATGCGCGTCTGTGCGGGTGTTCTGGAAGGTTTTACGGCAACAGCGGCTTTGGATTTCATTTATTTGCGGCAGGTGAACACTTTGTCAATTATACCGGTAGACAGGAGGTCGAAGTAGCCGTGTGTACTTTTTAAGACACAGGAGGGCCGAGTGGATGGCGCACGGTTCGGTAGTTATTCATATCTTCTTTTATATATAAAGACTAATGATGATGGGTGTCTGTGGATAACTAGGACAACTGCGTAAAATGCTGTGCCTCCAGGCATTTAGGACTGTGTCGGACTTGGGTGCAAGTCATGTTCAGCGGGAGGATGAAACGTGCACAAGTTTCAGGCTGGGCATAATAACGACGGTTATCCCCTTTACATCCTTGGCTTGTCCCCAGCCGCGCCCCCAGCGGTTATCCACAAGGCCGAGAGCGTTGAATAAGGTATGGAACAATAGATCGCAGCTGCCGCAGTGGACGGGATCCGCCGCGCTATCGCGCCCGGCGTGGTGGACTGGCCGGCTGCCTTAACGTGAACGAAAGTGCGGCCTTCATGATGTACAGCACGATAAGGCTGCCAAAGAAATCGCCGATGAACATGACGGCGAACGCGTCGTACGGATCGGGATTCTGCTGCCACAGAGCCCATAGAAAGTGCAGCAAGGCGTTGGCGATGGCGAACGCAACGGCGCAGCACAGCAGGCGAAATGGAGTCAGGTTGCGCAATGAAGATGCCAGGCCGAAAGTCTTGCGTGCCATCAAATAGACCAGATACGGGGCCAATGCCGAAATGACCGAGCCTGCCGCTGAACGGACCGGATCGTCGGGGAAATAGTAATAGACGCAAGCCAGCCAAGACGCGATAAGGATCCCGATAGCCGCTGCGCCACCAAAAAGCAATGTACCAAGTAGCCGTATTCCAGCAGGCAGGTATACCCAGTTCACGCCTCGAACCAATTCGCTGCCTGTAAAGATGGCTTCGTTAAGCGCCAGCGTCAGAAGGAACACGATGGCCGTGCCGACGATGATGCTTGCATGCAAGCCGAACTGGGACATGACGGGTTGCCCTCCGTGGTAACGTTCGATTGTTGTGGCTAGATTACCTTTGTGACCTTGAATTGGCTAGCGCCTGAGTGCAAAATGGCGCGGGAGAAAAAAATGCAGGCAGCTTGGTACACAAAAAACGGTTCCGCTCAGGATGTCCTCCAGGTCGGCGATTTACCCACGCCCGAGCCGGCCGATGGTGAAGTCCGGGTAAAGCTCGCTACGTCCGGCGTCAATCCTTCCGACGTGAAATCCCGCGCAGGGAGTCGGCCAGTGCTTGGCGATCGTGTCATACCGCATAGCGACGGCGCGGGGATTATCGATCGCGTAGGCGGCGGCGTAGCCACGAGCCGAGTCGGAGAACACGTGTGGATATGGAACGGCCAGTGGCGACGGCCCATGGGGACGGCAGCGGAATATATCTGCCTGCCCGAAGAACAGGCAGTGCGGCTGCCCCAGGGTGTCGATTTCGACGTCGGCGCCTGTCTCGGGATTCCGGCCCTTACCGCCTTTCATGCTGTCGAGCTGCTGGGGGGCTTGGACGGGAAATCCGTGCTCGTCATTGGGGCTGCATCCTCGGTGGGTTACTACGTGGCGCAAATGGCGCGGCTAAGAGGCGCACGTGTCATTGGGACAGTCGGCTCGCCCGAAAAAATGGCCTTGCTCAGCAAGGTGGGTGTAGCAGAGACGATCGACTATAAAAAGGAAGATGTTGCTGCGCAGGTCAAGGCGTTGACGGCGGGCCATGGTGTGGATTTCATCGTCGACATGGACTTCTCGACGACGACGCGCCTGGTCACCGAGGCCGCAATCGCAGAACACGGCACGGTTGTGTGTTTTGGCTCGAACGATCCCGGTCCAATTCCCATCCACTTTCCGGCATGGCTGCAGCGGTCCATCAGTATTCGTTTCTTCCTGGTCTACCGGCTATTGCCGGACGAGCGCAGAAGGGCGGTCGAAGGCCTGACCAAGCTGCTCGAGGATGGCAAGCTGGCTCACAACATCGGTCAGCGGTTTGCCCTGTCGGAGATCGTGGCGGCGCATGAATCCGTCGAGGCCGGTGCGGCAGGTAACGTAGTGATGCGCCTGTAGTGCAGCCTCCCATACACCCGTGTAGCCGGCTTGGCTCCGACCTTCGTCTCTAAGGGAGGCGTGATAAGCTAGCCGGTTGTTGTTCACTTGCATTGTAGGTGCTCGTTACATGTCCAGGAAATTACGGTCAGCGGATGTTTATTTGCGTTTTCTTCGACTGGCGGACGCCCTGCGCGGCCTGCCAAGCCTGCCGGACCTGGACCCGCTGGAAGAGCGGATCTTGACCTTTGTGGCGCGCGCGACGGAAGAAGCAAGTCGGCTGTCGGTACGGGACATGATGGCCAAGGAAGTCCTGGGATCGCCAGCGACGATACACTCGCGCCTGAAGTCCATGCGCCAGAAGGGCTGGATCATGTTGGCCGATACCGAGGATTCACGCCGCAAGCAAATCGAACTGACCCCAGCGGCCGTTACTTACTTCGAACGCCTGTCCCGCTGCGTGATCCAGGCGGCGGGCAAATAAGTCTTGAGTAGTCGTCGACGCAGTCAACCCGATTTCTTGACGGGGCAGGGGACCTGGGCGCTGTACCACTCGAATATCTCGCTGCCGGTCATGAATGTGACCAGGGGATGAGCTTGCAGCAGATCAAGCATTTGCTCGAAGTATTCAAATCGGTGCGGGACTCCGACGAGATGGGGATGGAGTCCCAAAGCCAGTACCCGCGGTCCTGCGGCCGCTTCCTTCTCGAATACCGATAAGGTACTGCGTAGACGTGTCAGATATTCGCTCGAAGTGTGCTTTTCTATGGCGAAAATGATGGAATCGTTCATTTCGAGGTTGTACGGGACTTGAAGCAGCGAGCCTTGCTTCACTGCTATCCAGTTCGGCACGTCATCCAGCGACCAATCACACAGATAGTCAATGTCCGCCTGTGCCAGGACATCTGGAGTATGGGCGGTCGAACGTAATCCGGGACTGAGCCATCCGCGCGTTTTTTTGCCGGTGAACCGATGCAGTTTGTTCAGGCTTGTAGCGATGACTTCGGCTTCAGACTCTTCCTGGAGTACCTGCTGGCTATATCCGTGTCCAATGAATTCCCAGCCCGCCTCAAGCATGGCCTCGGCTGCGCGCGGGTGCGAATCGATGACGCTGGCATTGCAGCTTGCAGAGGCTTTCAAGCCCCGTGCGGTGATGGCGTTGATCATGCGCGGTAGACCCGCGCGCATCCCGTATTCGGCCCAGCCATAATTCGGTACATCCGGAATGGTGGACCTTCCATGAGGTGCCGTAATGAGGGTTCGGGGCATGGCCGCATTGAAGTCCCACGTTTCGACGTTGATGACGAGATGGACCAGAATCGATCTGCCGTCCGTGACATCAAGCCGTGGACCATCATCGGAGAAGCGATACGGTATGCGAGGATTGCTCATGAAGAATTTTCCTTTCGATGAAGGGCGCTTGTAGCGCGCAGACGCAGGCGGTATGGGTGGCGGAAAGGAGTATGGGTCAGTCACCTCGAAAGCGTGGCGCTCTTTTTTCCTTGAACGCGTGCTGGCCTTCCTTGTAATCGTTGCTGTCGAAACAGGCTTGTATCGCTCGGGCGACTTCTTCCTGTGATGGACGGGACTCCTCGCCATGCAGATGATGGGTCGCCAGCTTGATGGCGCGCAAGGTCAGCGGGGCGTTGGCGTTGATGGCCGCTACGCGATCTTCCACGCGGGCGTCAAATTCGTCGTCTGAAAAAACCTCGTGTACGAAGCCCATTTGCATTGCGTCCTCGCCATTGAAGCGACGCGCAGTCATGAAGATGTCTTTGGCGGTGGCCACGCCGACAATGCCTGTCATGTTGGCGACGCCCTTTAGCGAATAACCTAGTCCCATTGCGGCGGCCGACATGCGAAAGCGAGCCGTCTTGCCGGCATAACGCAGGTCGCATACGGCGGCGATCTCCATGCCACCGCCCATGCATACGCCTCTGATGGCGGCAACCGTGGGTATCGGGCAATGGCTCAAGGCGTCCTGGGCGGCGTCTACAGCGTGGTGGTAGCGTGCAACTTGCTCGGGCGTCGATCGGCGGGTCGTGAATTCGGAGATATCGGCACCCGCAGAAAAGGCGTGCTCCCCGACGCCGTGCAGCACGATGACACGTACTTCTCTGTCGGCGGCCGCGTCCGTGACGACGCGACTGAGGTCTTCCCACATATCCAGCGTGATGGCATTGTATTTGCCGGGATTGTCGAAGCCAATGCGGCAGACCCCGGCTGATGCGCGGACGCGCAGGCCGCTACGATGGCTATTAGTCGTGGTCGGATTCATGATCTGTGCTGCTCAGATTGCGCCAATGTTTTGCAAATGGTCGATATCGGCATCAGAGTAGCCGAGATCGGCCAGGATCTCTGTATTGTGTTCTCCCCATCCAGGCGCGGTCCTGGCGATGGAAGCCGGCGTCCGGGTAAGACTGACGGGCTGTGTGATCAGTGTCCGGACCCCGCCTTGCCAGGCCTCGACTTCTTTGGCAGCGCCCAGGTGTGATACCTGTGGATCCGTGAACATTTCGGGAACGGAATAAACAGGGCCGGCAGGGACGCCGGCTTCGTTCAGCACGGAGACCCAGTGCTCGACGCTTCGTGTTGAGAACACCGCTTGCAAAGCGGCGGTAAGGTCCTGGCGGTTGGCGATGCGATCCTGCTCCGTCGCGTAGCGGGGATCGGCCTGCCAATGCGGGATGTCCAGCGCCTTGCATAGCCGCGCCCAGTTGCCCTCGCCGGAGGCGCCCAGGTTGAATGCTCCGTCTGCAGCATCGAAAAGGCCCATGGGACTGCTGGTAGGATGGTGGTTACCCTCTTGGACCGGAACCACGCCCTCGTTCAAGTAACGGGCGGCCTGGAAGTCCATCATGGCAATGAGCGAGTGCAGCAAAGAGGTATGCACCCACTGTCCGATTCCGGATCGTTCCCGTTCCAGCAGGGCGAGAAGTATGCCGATGGCGGTATATAGGCCCGAACTGGAGTCTGCTACGGCGATGCCTGCACGGACCGGCCCCTGGCCGGGGAGTCCGGTCACGGACATGATGCCGCCCATTCCCTGGATGATCTGATCGAAGCCGGGGCGTTTTGCGTAAGGACCGTCCTGTCCGAAGCCCGAAATGCTGGCCAGGATGATGCGGGGGTTCAGTGTCTTTAGCGTATCGTAGTCGACACCCAAACGTTGCTTGACATCCGGGCGCCAGTTTTCTACGACGACGTCCGCCTTGGCCACTAGTTTTGCAAAGACTTCATAGGCTTGCGGTTTCTTCAAGTTCAGGGTCAGGGACCGCTTGTTTCGGTTCAGGTTCTGAAAGTCCCCGCTCCAGCGATCGGCAGCGAACATCGCTTCGTTAGGATCTATCCCCTTCGGAGGCTCGATCCGGATCACGTCGGCTCCAAAGTCGGCGAGGATGCGTACGCACGTCGGGCCTGCCCGGACCCGTGACAGGTCCAGCACAGTGCAGCCCTGAAGTGCCGCGGAAGAGGTGATGGGAGGCATGTTTTCGGGCTCTCAGTAAAGGTTATAGGAAGGATTTCATTGCATGCGCCGCGAAGGCCAGCAATGTGGCGTCGTGGCCGGGCCTGGTCAGTATCTGGACGCAGATGGGCCGGTTCCGCTGGTCCATGGCGATCGGGACGGATATGGCGGGCAGACCGAGGAAATTGACGAAGCGCATCCACGCGAACAGGTCCAACAGCGGCTGAACCTTGAATGCGGGCGAGGTCGTATGGACGTCCTCCCAGTCGGGCACGCCTGTGGGCAAGGCGGGGATGACGAGAAAGTCCGCGTTGGAAAACAGCGTCTGGATGAACGCAGCCTTCAGGCCGTTGCGCTCATGAAGCGCTTCCGTGTACCAGGTCGACGGCATGCAGGCGCCGGCAAGGACAAGTTGCCTTGCGCCGCGGTCCAGATGATCCGGGTTGTTGGCCAGGCGCCGCAAATGGATGTTGCTCATTTCGACACGGAAGATGATGTCGGTGTAGCGGTTTATCGACGCAAAATACGGCAGGATGATCGGATTGTCGTCACCGCCAAGGTGCGTCACGAAGCGGACGATGGCATTCCGGATATCGGGCAGCAGACGGACCCCCGGGTCTTCGTGGTCGAGTGCGTACTTGATTCGCGGGGACGGTGGTGAACGCCGTTTGAACGACGGGCCATGCACACCGGCCTGGCCAAAGAGCGTGACTTGTTCCTGATGGCCCAGGGCATGAAAGAAAAGCGTGGCCGCATCGTCTGGGTCCCGCGCCAGGATTCCAACCGTGTCCAGGCTAGGCGCGAGTGACGCCATGCCTGTTGTGGGCATCAGGCCTTGCGTCGGCTTGAAGCCGACAATCCCGCACGTAGCTGCCGGAATTCGGACGGAGCCCATCGTATCGCTGCCCAGCGAGCCGTAGCAAAGGCCTGCCGCGACGGCGACGGCCGAGCCGCTGGAAGATCCTCCCACGGCGGCATCGGGGGACAGCGGGTTCAGGACCAGAGGGAAGTGGCGGTTTTCGCCTGTGGCGCCGCAAGCATGTTCGGCCATGACGAGCGCGGCCAGCACGCTGCTTCCTTCGCGCTTCAAGCGGTGTGTAACAGCGGCTTCGTCCGTCGAGACTCGTCGCGGTTGGTTCATACCGCAGTCGGGCGATGTGCCGGACATGTGAAACACATCTTTGTGTGCTAGCCCCACGCCTGCCAAGGGCTGCGCGCGCGGGGCAGACCCGGCATCCCGCTCGAAGTGATTGCTGACGCAGCGAAACGAATCGTGCTGTGCCACGGCCTGGTGTTGAAGCGCTATGGATTCATCCACGCCGAGCTCTCCGCTGGCGATCAAGGCGCGCAGTCCCGATATGGAAGTAGGGAGGCCGGCGGGCGTCACGGAGAGGGCGAGCATGGTTTCACCGGTGCGAAAGGGGGGCCGGCCGCCAACCTCAGAAGTTGCCTTGCCAACGCGGACGCTTCGTCGTCACGGATCGCGACCCCTTGCGACTGAAGGACCCATTTGGCATGTTGTGCCAATGCGTGCCGAGTCTCCTTGCTTGTGTCTTGTGTTTTTTCCATGAGCAGAGGTCCTATATGGGTATATTTATACTATTCATAAATATATTTAGCAAGAGCAAAATAATTTGTATAATCCCTTTCATGAAGAACAGCGACCTCATTCGTCATTCGATCGAAGCCAGTATTCGTACCGGTAAACTCCCTCCGGGAACGCTTATCGACGAACAAGAGCTGGCACGCGAATTCAACGTGTCACGCACGCCCGTGCGCGAGGCGCTGCTCCATCTGCAGGCCCAAGGCATAGTCGAAAGCATCTCGCGGAATGGAATGAGCGTTACGCGCCTGACCATCCAGGAACTTCTGGCGATCTGGGAACTCATGGCGGAAATGGAAGCGGCGGCCGCACGGATGGCGTGCGACCGGATGACGGACGAAGAACTTGCCAAGCTCGCCAAACTGCATCGCGAATCTGCCGATATCGTCGCCGGCAACGATGCGGCTGCCTGGAGCGAAGTCAATTATGCGTTCCATATGGCCCTGTACGAAGGATGTCGCAATCCCTTCCTCAAAGAAGAACTCATCAAGCTTCGGCTGCGTACGGCCGGTTACCTCAAACAGGCTTACCGCAGCATTGGTCGGGCACAGGCATCGTATGAACAGCATGGCGAGCTCCTTAAGGCGTTGTTGGCCCGTGATGCCGAGCAGGCATCCAGAATGATGTCACGGCATATCAGCCTCGCGCAGGGCGCGAAGGGGCTGACCGAGCTGCTGATCACCATGCCCGATTCGTTTTTGGAAAAGACAGGCTAGCCCCCTCCGATGTAGCGGTCGTATGCGTGTCCGGAACGCGCCAATCCTACGCAGAACTTCGCGACGATCGGCTCGAACTCCGCCAGACGTTTGCGGCGTTCCGATCCAGCCTCGGCGAGACGCGCCGCGCTGGCTTGTACCTTGCTGCACAATGCCGGGTAGTCAAAGAGGGTGAACTCCCCATCGCGATAGACGATGTCCCCGTCCACCATGACGTGGCGCACGCCGCGGCCGGTTTCCGAAAAGACCAGTTGGGTCCAGAAATTGTTCAAAGGCAGGTAGGCAAGCTCGTTGCGATCCAGGAAGACGATGTCGGCCCGGTATCCGACCTCGAGGCGCCCAATGTCCTTGAACCCCAGTACGGCGGCACTCCCTGCCGTTGCCATGCGAAAGGCGTGTTCCGCACTGATCCATGTATCCGGATCCGGCCCGCACAGCCGCGAAGCGAACGAGGCGAGGCGCATGGCTTCAATCATGTTCTGTTGATCAGCGCAGGTACAGGCGTCCGTGCCGATGCCGACGGTCAGTCCGGCGCGTACCATGCTTGAAACAGGGGCGACGCCGTTGCCCAGCCGCATGTTGCTGCCGGCATTGTGGGCCACCGCGACCCCATGGTCTGCGAGCATGCGCACGTCGTCGTCACTGACCCAGACGGCATGGGCAACCGAGACTGAAGGGCCCAACACGCCGCTGCGCGCCAGATGCCCAGTGAGGCTGGTACCCCACCGTTTGTGGGCTTCGATGGCTTGGACTTTGGACTCGGCCAGGTGGGTCTGCAACGGCACATCGAACTCGCGTGCAAGACGGGCGGCGTCCGCCAAAAAGGGGTCGGAGCACAGCAGCGGCACGGACGGAGCAATGCCGGGTTTTACGCGGCTGCGGTCAAAGTCCCAGTGTGTCAGTACGTCGCGCACTCCGGAGAGGAGATCGTCGGCGGGTGTGGCCTTCAGGGATCGCAGGAATCCGGAAGCCTCGGGCGACATGCTGTCCAGCAGTCCGCCGATGGACTCCCAGAAACTGCGGTCAGTGACGGCTGCCGCAATGACGGCGCGCATGCCGACAGTCTGGTATCCATCGGCAACGGCAGCCATGCCCTCGCGCGACGGGAAAGGGCTTTGCAGCACCATGTCGTAGGCGGCGGTGCAGCCATGGCGAATCATGTCGGCTGCACCCAGCATGGCGCCCAGCCGCAACTCCTCGAGGCTGGCGCCGACATTCAGACCTCCACCTGAATTCTGGTGCAGTTCGAGCGTCCATCGGTCGCCATAGCCACGGCCCAAAGCGAAATGGCTATGGGTATGGGCATTCACCAGCCCCGGGATGACGATATACGCCGACGCGTCCATGACGGGCACATCGGCGGACGCCGTCATTCCTGCGGGGCCGATCTGGCGAATAAAACCGCCCTCGATCAGTATGTCCTTCGGGCGCAAGCCTGCTTCCCCCGGCTCGGGGACCCATGCCCCCCGGATGAGCAGCGGTTGCGTGCCGCGTCCGTGCACGCCTGGAGGCAGGGTCATGGCCATGTGCCGCCTCCGTCAGCGCAGGGACTTCGCGTCGGCCTGCAGGCTCGCATCGAAGTCGCTGGCATTCATATAGGCAAGGTCAGCGTTGATGCGGCCCATCAACGTGCGGAAGCCTTCATCCTTGGTGAGGCCGGCGAAAGCGTGCTTCAGCTTGTCGAGACGGTCGGCGGGGATGTCCTTGTGCCCGAACACGCCGATCCAGGCGCCCCATTGCACATCGACGCCGCCCTCTGCGCAGGTCGGCACATCGGGCAGAGGCTTGTAGCGTTCCTTGTCCGAAACGCAGATGGCCTTCAGGCCGCCACTGGCGATGTGGTCCTTGACCACGCTGGGCACCCCGGCATAGGCCATCGTATTTCCGCCCAGGACGTTCGTGACGGCCGGGCCTCCACCGCCGAATTCGACGCCGCGCATGGTGACGCCTGCCGCTTTCTTGAAGAGTTCGAACGCGGTGTAGGTCCAGCCATTGACGTTGTCGGAGCTGTAGGCCAGCTTGCCGGGGTTGGCCTTGGCGTAGGCGGCCATTTCGCTTGCCGTGCTGAAGGGGGCGTCTTTATTGGCCACGAAGACGAAAGGTGAATGCGTGATGCGCGCGATGGGCACAAAGTCGCTGGCGTTATAGGGCAGCTTCTCCAATACCGGCCGGATGACATTGATGCTGGGATCGCCCAGAAGGAGCGTGTAGCCATCGGGTTTGCTGTTCGCGACGAACGTGGCGCCGACGGCACCGCCGCCACCGGCACGAATCAGGGACACCATGGGCTGGCCCAGATGTGGCTCCGCCGATGCCGTAATGATGGCGCCTGTAATGGATAGTGCGCCGCCGGGCGGGTAGGGGATGACCAGCCTGACCGGTTGATCGGGATACGCCTCTGCGGCGATCGATGTGCTGATGGCCGGCAGGCAAAGTAGAGCGGTAGCAGCGATGATCGCGGCTCTTTTTGCAACAGGTGTCATGGTGGACTCCTTTTCGGGGTTGATCGTGATGGCTGAATGTTCAGGTATGTCGAGCCATACTGCGCCTGGATGATGCCGCCCAATGTTTCCAGGCGGTGTAGAGGAAGAATGCAGAGAAAATGAGGATCAGCACGCCGGAAATCGGACGCGTGAAAAAAATGCTCAGGTCGCCGTCGGATAGCGCGAGGGATTGACGCAACGTCAATTCCAGCTGGGGCGCAAGCAGTACGGCGATGATGAAGGGAGGAATGGGAATCGAGACGCTGCGCATGAGGGCGCCGGCAATGCCGCCCAATACCATGATGACGACGTCGTAGGGATCGGAATTGATCGAATACGCGCCAGCAAGCGACACGACGACGATGCAGGACATCAGCAATGCGTTCGGCACACGGATGACCAGCGAGAAGGATCGGATCGCGGCGATGCCGACCGCGAACAGCGCGATATTCGTCAGGATCAGCAGGGTGAACAGAGCATAGATGACGGCGCCATGCTGTGTGAACAGCAAGGGCCCGGGCGTAATCCCCTGTGCGACGAAGGCGCCGATAAGGACCGCCGTGACGACGTCGCCGGGAATGCCGAAAACAAGCATGGGAATCAGGGTGGCCGGTACCGTGGCGTTGGCGCCCGATTCGGCGGCGGCGATGCCTTCCATCGACCCATTGCCGAACTGCTCGGGCGTCTTTGAGCGCTGTCGGGCAATGCCATAGGCCACCCAGCAGGCGATCTCGGCGCCCAAGCCTGGCAGGGCCCCGATAAAGGTGCCTATGGACGTCGACCGCAAAAGATTAGGTGTCTGGGCGGCGAGTTCTTTTCGCGTAATCGAGGGGCCGGTGCCTTTAATTTCCCCGGATAGGCTGATCGCGGGCGGCCGGGCCACTTGCACCAGGACTTCGCTAAGGGCGAACATGCCGATGATCAACGGGACCAATGGGATCCCGCCCAGGAGCTGGGGCACGTCAAAGACGAAACGTTGCGTCGACGTCATGGCATCCAGGCCTATGCATCCGACCAGGGCGCCCGCCCCGGCGCTGAGGACGCCCTTGGTCAAGTCTTTCCCGCTGACCGTGGCGATGAGGACCAGTGAAGCCAGGAAGAGCACGGCATATTCGGGGGCGCTGAAACGCAACGCCATCGCAGCCAGTGGAGCCGTCACGCCGATGAGTACGAACGTGGACAGCAGGTCGCCGACGATGCAGGAAAAGAGGCTGATTTGCAGTGCCCGCCGGCCCTGTCCCTTGCGCGTCATGGCGTAGCCGTCCAGGCTGGTCGCTGCAGCGGCGGGCGTTCCGGGGGTGTTGAGCAAAATGGCCGGTATCGATGCGCCGTATACCGCGCCCTTGTAGATGCCCAGCAAGAATCCTATGCCGACAGTAGGCTCCATGAAGAACGTGAACGGCAGCAGGATGGCGACGGTAATGGACGCCGTAAGGCCCGGTATGGCGCCGACGATCACGCCCATAACGAGCCCGGAGAGGGCGGCCATCAATGGCCACCAGGAAAGCGCCTGAAGCACGCCAGCGAGCAGGTCGTTGGACATCTCAGAACCCTCCCGCCACGGGCATCTTCACCCCCAGGAATAGATCGAATATCCATATGATCAAACCCGGGATCGAGGCTGCGACGGCAGCGAGCCACAGCC
>Ga0182739_1001610_pt1 | contig 23056 bp, 29 predicted proteins | sample eDN5th30CBELigBY_FD_128873 | JGI IMG/M metagenome (GOLD analysis project Ga0182739, IMG submission 128873) | Enriched backyard soil microbial communities from Emeryville, California, USA - eDNA 5th pass 30_C BE-Lig BY (version 2) (version 2) | ecosystem: Environmental > Terrestrial > Soil >...
GCCTCAACTCGCTCGCGCTCGGCGACGAGCTCGCCGCCGGCCTCGGGGAACGGGTCGCGATCGTGCGCGGTCTCGCCGCGCTCGGCGCGGTGCTCCTCTGCGGTGCGGCGACGGCCGTCGCGGGGCCGATCGGCTTCGTCGGACTCGTCGTCCCGCACCTGTGCCGACTGCTCGTCGGCGTGGACTATCGCTGGCTGCTCCCGTTCTCCGCGCTCACCGGTGCCTGCCTGCTCATCGCGACGGACGTGCTCGGGCGCATCGTCGCGCGCCCCGGCGAGCTCGACGTCGGCATCATCACCGCGCTCGTCGGCGCGCCGTTCTTCATCGCGATCGTCCGCCGGCAGAAGGTGCGCGAGCTGTGATCGCCGCGATGCCGACCATCGAGCGGGTCGCCGAGGGCCGGGCGCGCAGGACCCGGCGCCGGCGCATCGTGATCGGTGCGCTCGCCGCGCTCATCGTCGCCGTCTTCGCCGTGACGCTCATGGTCGGCCAGACCTTCTACGGTCCCGACGAGGTCGTGCGCGTCATCCTCGGCGAGGACGTGCCGGGCGCGTCCTTCACCGTCGGGCGGCTGCGCCTGCCGCGCGCGACCCTCGCCGTCGTCGCCGGCCTGTGCTTCGGGCTCGGCGGCGTGACGTTCCAGACGATGCTGCGCAACCCGCTCGCGAGCCCCGACATCATCGGGATCAGTGCGGGCTCGAGCGCCGCAGCCGCCTTCGCGATCGTCATCCTGTCGCTCGACGGCGCGGGCGTCTCCGCGTTCGCGATCGTCGCCGGTCTCGGCATCGCGCTGCTCGTCTATCTGCTGTCCTACCGCAGCGGCGTCGCGGGCACCCGCCTCATCCTGATCGGGATCGGCGTCGCGGCGATGCTCGAGAGCGTCACCGCGTACGTGCTGTCGAAGGCCGGCGCGTGGGATCTGCAGGAGGCAATGCGCTGGATCACGGGCAGTCTCAACGGCACGACGTGGACGCAGGTCGTCCCGGTGCTCATCGCCCTCGCCGCGCTCGGCCCGCTGCTGCTCGGTCAGAGCCGCAACCTCGGCGCGACCCGACTCGGCGACGACACGGCCGCCGCGCTCGGGGTCAGGGTCGAGCGCACCCGGCTCATCGTGATCGTCGCCGCGGTCGTCCTGATCGCCTTCGCGACGGCGGCGAGCGGGCCGATCGCATTCGTCGCGTTCCTGTCCGGTCCGATCGCCGCGCGGATCGTCGGGCCCCACGGCTCGCCCCTGCTGCCCGCCGCGCTCGTCGGGGCGCTGCTCGTGCTCGTCGCCGACCTCGCCGGGCAGTACGCCCTCGGCACCCGATTCCCCGTCGGCGTCGTGACCGGCGCGCTCGGTGCGCCCTACCTGCTGTACCTCATCATCCGGACGAACCGCGCGGGAGGCTCCCTGTGACCACCGGACACACCCTCGACGCCGAGGGCCTCGTCCTCGCGTACGGGGATCGCACCGTCATCGACGGACTCGACCTCACGATCGCGGCGGGACGCGTCACCGCGATCGTCGGCCCGAACGCGTGCGGCAAGTCGACGCTCCTGCGAGCGCTTGCGCGACTCCTCGCACCGAAGGCCGGGCACGTGCTGCTCGACGGCAAGGCGCTGCACCGCCAGCCGTCGAAGGAGGTCGCCCGCACGCTCGGCCTGCTGCCGCAGTCGCCGATCGCGCCGGAGGGCATCGCCGTGTCCGACCTCGTCGGGCGGGGGCGCAATCCGCACCAGGGCATGTTCTCCCGCTGGAGCGCCCGGGACGACGAGGCGGTTGCGACCGCGCTCGAGGCCACCGCTACGACCGATCTCGCCGATCGAGCGATCGACGAGCTCTCGGGCGGGCAGCGCCAGCGCGTCTGGATCGCGATGGCGCTCGCGCAGGAGACCGACATCCTGCTGCTCGATGAGCCGACGACGTTCCTCGACGTCGCGCACCAGGTCGAGGTCCTCGACCTCCTCACCGACCTGAACCAGACGCGCGGCACGGCGATCGTCATGGTCCTCCACGACCTGAACCTCGCCGCGCGCTACGCCGACGAGCTCGTCGCCGTCCGCGACGGTCGGGTGCAGGCGCAGGGCGCGCCCGGCGAGATCGTCACCGCCGAGCTCGTCGAGGCAGTCTTCGGGCTGAAGAGCCTCGTCATCGCGGATCCCGTCTCCGGGAGTCCGCTCGTACTGCCGAATGGGAGGCACCATGTCCGCTGAGCACATCGCCGCACAGGAGGCAGAACGCGAGGCGCGGCCCTTCGCATTCGTCCGCGCCATCGTCGAAGAGGTCGAACGGGTGTCGCCGAGCTTCGTGCGCGTCACCTTCGGCGGACGGGAGCTCGACGAGTTCGGGACGCCCGGCGCCGTCTTCGACCAGCGCATCAAGCTCATCTTCCCCCCGGCCGGAGGCGAGCTGCCCGACCTCGCCGCGGCGGGGGCCGGGTGGTGGGACTTCTGGCTCACGCTGCCGGAGGCCGAGCGTGGCTCCATCCGCACCTATTCGATCCGGGAGCTGCTCGTCGAGGAGTCCGGCACGCGGCTCGTCGTCGACTTCGTCCTGCACCTCGCGCCCGGCCTCACGGGGCCGGCGTCGTGGTGGGCGTCCGGCGCGAAGCCCGGCGACGAGCTGCTCATCCTCGGCCCGCGCCGCGGTCGCGTCGGCGGGGGCGGGATCGAGTATGCGCCGGGCGATGCGCCCTCGGTGCTGCTCGCGGGGGACGAGACCGCGGCGCCGGCGATCGCCCGGATCCTCGAGGATGCGGATCCGGACCTGCGGGGCATCGCGTTCATCGAGGTGCCGGAGGAGGCCGACGCACTGGCGATCGCCGCGCCCGCGGGGGTCGCGATCCACTGGCTCGCGCGCGATGGTCGCCGGCCCGGCGAGGCGCTCATCCCCGCCGTGCTCGAGCACCTCGGCGCCGCGACAGCCGTCGAGATCCGCGATGTCGAGACCGAGGACCTGGTCTGGGAGACGCCGGTCTACTCCGGACTCGGGGAGGAGCTCGTCGCGTCAGGGCAGGCGCATGCCGACCGCTATTACTGGATCGCCGGCGAGAGCGGCGTCGTCACGACGCTACGGCGCCACCTCGTCAAGGACCTCGGGATCGATCGCGCCCAGGTCGCGTTCATGGGCTACTGGCGCATCGGCGTCGCGATGCGCGGTTAGGCCCGGTTCGGAAGCGCTCGCGCGCTCAGCCGACTCAGCCGCTTCAGCCGCGGGAGAGGGTGCCGATCTCGACGCCGTCCGCGTCGAGGATGTGCAGCGTCGAGCCCTCGACGGTCCCGGTCGAGAGGTCGATGAGCCAGGTGTCGACGCCCTCGCAGAACATCATGGTCGAGGCGACCTGGCCGAAGTCGACCGTCGCGCCGTCCTGCGTCCAGGAGCCGGTCAGGCGGTTGCAGCCGTCGGTCCCGCTCAGCTTGCCGTCCTCGGTGAGGCTGAGGTTCGGCTCGCCCTGCGCGTCGGACCCCCAGGTGCCGACGGCGCTCGATGCGTCGCCGCCGGGGCCGGAGGGCGTGGCGGGGGCGCAGCCGGCGAGCGAGAAGGTGAGCGCGAGCGCGCCGACGCCGACAGCGGCAAGAGTCTGCATGGTCTTCATGCCTGGCAGTCTGGCCGAGCCGAGCCGGTATCCGGGGATCTTCCAGGAAACGGCCAGCCGATCCCGGTGCACTCACAGGCGTCGGCTCAGCTCCCGGCTGCCGGCGGCTGATCGATCCGGATGAGGTTGCCGGAGGGGTCGCGGACGACGCCTCCGCGCGGTCCCCACGACTCGTCGGTCGGCTCGTGGACGATCTCGGCGCCCGCCTCCCGCAGCCGCTCGAAGGTCGCATCGACATCGTCGGAGCGGAAGTGCACCGCGGTGAGCGCGCCTTTGGCGATGAGCGCCGCGATGGCGTCGGCGTCGGCCGGATTGCCGGCGAGGTAGTTCGTGAGGACGATCTCGACGCCGGGCTGGCCGACGGCACCGACCGTGATCCAGCGGAACGCGTCCTTCGCGACGTCACCCAGGACCTCGAGCCCGAGCGCGTCGCGATAGAACGCGATCGCCTCGTCGGGGTCGTTGATCTGGACGAATGCGCGGGAGAGTGCGAGGTTCATGCCGACCAGGCTACGAAGCGAGCGCGCCGCGCGCTTCTCCGATCCTGCTCGGTCGGCGCACCGGTCGGGTGAGGTGCCGCGCGACGCAGGACGGCACGTGCTCGAACGCGAGGTGGTCCTGCGCGCGATAGTCGGTCGGCGTGACGCCGACGACCTCGGTGAACCGCGCCGAGAACGATCCGAGCGAGGCGCAGCCGACAGCCATGCAGACCTCGGTCACGGTGCGGGAGCCCTCCCGGAGCATCGCCTTGGCGCGCTCGATCCGCCGCGTCATCAGGTACGCGTATGGGGTCTCGCCGTAGGCCGCGCGGAACCTCCGCGAGAAGTGCGCGGTCGACATGAACGCGTCCCGAGCGAGCGTCGCGACGTCGAGCGGCTCGGCGTAGTCGCGGTCCATCCGGTCGCGCGCCTGTCGCAGCCGCGCGAGCGCTGCGAGTTCGTCGGGAGACACGGCGACAGCCTATGTCGCCGACCGCCGGACGAGTACGCTCGCCCACATCGAGGAGGAGGCGCGATGGCGGTCAGGCGAGAGCACCCGGACGACGAGCTCGTTCATGTGGAGCCGCGCGAGCGGGGTGTCCACTTCAGGTGGCGGCGGCACGACTCGGGCGACCACTACGGCGGCGACGCCTTCGATGACGAGGCTCGCGAGGTGCTCCTCCAGGAGGGCCTGAGCCCCGAGGAGTTCTTCCCGTCCGCTCCGCACCCGTTCTGAGGCGGCGCCCGGCCCTCGCTCGCTTCGTTCAGCGGGCGAGGTAGTGCTCGATCAAGTAGTCGGCGATCGCGATCGAGGACGTCGCGGCGGGCGATGGGGCGTTGCGCAGCACGGTTACCCGGCCGATCTGGTCGACGGCGAAGTCGTCGAGCAGCGAGCCGTCCCGGCCCCACGCCTGGGCGCGGACCCCGGCCGCGGACTTCGCGACCATGTCCTTCATCGACAGCTCGGGGACGAACCTTCGCGCCTTCTCGAAGTACCGTCGCTTGATGAGCGAGGCGCTCACCTCGTCGATGCCCATGTACCAATGCTTGCGCAAGAGCGGCCAGGCTCCGGGCCAGGTGAGCGACGCCCAGGTGTCCTTGAGCGAGAACGTCCGCCAGTCATATCCCTCGCGCGCGAGGGCCGGCACGGCGCTGGGTCCGAGGTGCACATCGTCATAGACGCTCCGGGTGAAGTGGACGCCGAGGAAGGGGAATCTCGGGTCGGGGACGGGGTAGATCATGCCGCGGCAGAGGTCGTTCGCCTCAGGGGCGAGCTTCCAGTACTCGCCTCGGAACGGGAGGATCTTGGGGTTGGGATCCGCCCCGACGAGGGCAGCCACGAGGTCCGACTGCAGACCGGCGCAGGCGATCACGCGGTCGAACTCCTCCTCGAGGTCGGGCGACACGACGCGCACCCTCCCCTGCTCCTCGACGAGACCGGTGACTTCGTGGCCGAGCAGCACGCGACCGCCCGCCGCGCGTACGTCCTGGGCCATCGCCTCGGTGATAGCCGTGTAGTCGACGACGGCCGTATGCGGTGAGTGGACGGCGGCGATGCCGGCGACGTGCGGCTCGATCTCGCGCAGCTGGCCGACGTCGTCGATGCGCGCGAGGCCGGGGACCGCGTTCTCGATCGAACGTCGCTCGATCTCGGCGAGCGGCTCGAGCTCCGACTCGTCGACCGCGACGACGAGCTTGCCGACCTCGCGGTAGGGCAGGTCGCGTTCTCGGCAGAAGTCACGTATCCTCGTCCGCCCGATGGCGCACAGCTGCGCCTTGAGGGAGCCGGGCTTGTAGTAGAGGCCGGCGTGGACGACGCCGGAGTTGTGTCCCGTCTGATGCGCGGCGAGCCGGTGCTCCTTCTCGAAGACGGTGACATCGGCGAGACCGCGGAGCGTGAGCTCGCGCGCGAGGGCGATGCCGAGGATCCCGCCCCCGATGATCGCGATTCGCTCGCTCTGCCTGCTCGTCATCTCCGGGTCCTGATCGTTGCGACCGCCATCGCATCTCGAAGGTATCGCGTCAGCCTCGGCGACGGATTCGACCCGTCGGCATGAGGAGTCTTCGTCACTATGATGAGCCGAGCGTCGAGCACCTCGCGTCGAGGCCCTACCGAAGGAATCCGAAGATGGTTTCATTCAAGTTCGGACCCGTGGAGCTGTATCTGGTCGCGCTCGAGGGCGATCGCCCTGCTCCTGGTGTCGTCGATGCGCTCGTCGAGCTCATCGAGGCCGGCACCGTGCGCCTGCTCGACCTCGTGATCGTCACGCGCGGCGAGGACGGGAGCCTCTCGGTGCTCGAGGTGGAGGCCGACGAGTTCGGCTTCGAGGGCATCGAGCTGCACGCGCCGGGACTCACCGGCGCCGATGACGCGGACGACCTCGCCGAGCTGCTGGAGCCGGGGGCGTCGGCGGTCGTCATCGCCCTCGAGCTCCTCTGGGCCAAGCGCCTCGCCGAGCAGGTCGCCGCATCCGGTGCCGAAGTCCTGAGCGTCGAGCGCATCCCCGCGCCCGTCGTGAACGCCCTCGTCGACGCCCTCGCCGACGAGTCCTGAGGAGGATCCCCATGCCCATCCGTCGAGCCGGCCGTCCAGGCCTCATCGGTCTCGCTGCACGCACGGCCGTCGTGTCCGCGACGGCGTCCGCCGTCGTCGGCGGAGTCGCGGGGAGTCAGCATCGCAAGGCGCAGGCGCAGGCCGATCAGCAGCAGTACGCCGCGGCCCAGCAGCAGGCGCAGATCGATGCGGCCGCGGCCGCGGCCGTCGCGGCGCAGTCCGCAGCCGCGCCGGCGGCTCCGGCCGCTGCTCCCGCCGTCGACATCGTCGCCGAGCTGCAGAAGCTCGCGGCGCTCAAGGACGCGGGTCTGCTCGACGATGCCGAATTCGCGGCGGCGAAGGCCCGCCTGCTCGGCTGAGAGCCGCTGCCCGAGTCGACCGAAGCGAGCGTCGTCAGCGCTCGCGCAGGAGCTCGTCGCGGAGGTGGCGAAGGGCCTGCTCGACCGTCTGGGTGACGACGGTCTCGGGGGTGCCCTCGAAGCGGTGCCGATGGACCTGCTCTCCGAGCTGGGAGCCGACAGCGATGAAGACCGTGCCGGGGGGCTGGCCCTCCTCCTGGCCGGGACCGCCGACGCCGGTGAGCGCGACGCTGAGGTCGACGGCGAGCAGTTCTCGGACCCCGCGGGCCATCTGGATCGCGCAGTCCGCCGTGACGACGGGACCTTCATCGACACCCAGGAGGCGCTGTTTCGTCGCCTTGCGGTAGGCGATCACGCCGCCTGCATACCAGTCGGCTGCGTCCGGCGCGCTCGCGAGCGTGCTGCTGAGCGCGCCGCCGGTCAGGGATTCGGCGACCGCGATCGTGCGCTCGGTGTCCTTGGCGATCCGGGCGATCGTCTCGGCCAGGCTCGCCGCCTCGGTGGTGGTGTCGGTCATGCCGCGTTGATCCTCAGTGGGGTGTTGGGTTGATGGGATCGTACGGCCGGCGATGGTGCTTGGCTCGAACGGCGCGTACGGTTGCCCGCATGCTGATACTCGTGATCGTGTTCCTGGTGATCTGGGCGATCCTCGCGGTCGTCGGTTTCGCGATCAAGGGCCTCCTGTGGCTCGCGATCATCGGAATCATCCTGTTCGTCGCCACTCTGCTGATCGGCATCATCCGCCGCGCGGTGACCAAGAAGCGGGCGTCGTGATCGTGTTTCACGACGTGCAGGCGAATCGCATGTTCGCCCCGTAGCGTTCGAGACCTAAGAGGGAAGGTCGACATGACCGCAGGCGAGGGCATCAAGCGTGGTGCCGAAGGAACGAAGAATGTGACCGACAGGGTCGTGGACTCGGTCGAGAAGAAGGTCAACGAAGTGACGACCGTCGTGAGCGACGCGCTCGGCTCCGCGGCCGACGCGATCCACCGGGCGGCGAGCGACGACTCGAAGCCGAAGAAGAGCAAGCACAAGTAGGTCTGTCCAGAAGCACGGCTCCCGTGAAGTCGCCGGGGCCGTGCTTTTTCTTTCTCGCTGACGATGGCGCGGCGAGGATGCTCGGTAGCATGCTCGCATGACCCGTGACGCTGTGGTCCGTCTCCTGTTCGTGATCGCACTCGTCGGCGCGGCGGTGATGATCGTCGCGGCGATCGTCGACTTCACGATGGGGCTGACCGGGTGGAGCGTGTGGACGTCGCTGATCTGCGGCGTGGTGCTCGCCGTGATCGCCGCCTATCGACTCGTCCGGCCGTTCCCGCGCCCCTGACCGTCGATCGCGATCCGCCTCGATAGCCCCTCGGACGGGTTTCCGAGCGGGGTCGGCGGGTGAGGAGGCGACATGGGTGAGTTCGGGTTCTCCTTCGTCGGTCTCGCGTTCCTGCTCGCGCTGTTCATTCCGAACATCCTCTGGGCGACCGTCGCCAAGCCGCGCGACTACGAGTCGGGGTCGGAGAATCGCGTGCTGCTCGCGCTCGAGCGTGTGGGGCAGGTGCTGACCACGGCTGCCGCGCTGCTGTTCGCCGACACGAATCTGCAGCCCTGGTCGGCGTGGTCGTGGTGGCTCGTGGCGGCCGTCGTGCTCATGCTCGCCTACGAGGCGGGATGGATTCGCTACTTCCTCAGCCGACGGACGATGCGCGACTTCTATCGGAGCCTGCTCGGCGTGCCGGTGCCGCTCGCGATCCTGCCCCTCGTCGCGTTCGTCCTGCTCGGCGTCTACGGGCGACTCATCCCCCTGGTCGTCGCGGCCGTCGTGCTCGGCATCGGGCACATCGGCATCCACCTTCAGCACGTTCGCGCCCTCGCGCGTTGATGCTCAGGCGCGGAACTGCGGCGAGCCGAGCACGCGTTCGACCGTGATCTCCAGCACGACCCGCTCCGGATTCGGCTGCGGTGCTCGATATCGTGCGGCGTAGAGCTCGACGGCCAGAGCGACGGCCTCCGGATCCTCGGAGATCCGGGCCGGGCCTTCGAAGCTGATCCAGCGCCCGCCGTCGACGGTGTTGACGCTCGCCCTGCCGGTGCGCGCCACGTTGAGGAACTTCTGCGAGCCGCGCGAGCCGATGACCCGCACGATGCCGTCGCGGTAGGTGAGGCCGACCGGCACCGAATGGATGTGTCCATCGCGTCCGAGCGTCGACAGGGTCGCGAGATGGTATTCGGCCAGGAAGTCCCGGGCGGCGTCGGTGATCACCGTTCCAGCCTCACACGTTCCGGCGAAGCATCAGACGAATGCCCTGCTTGGTGGCTCCGACGGGTGTCGATCCCGTGGCGGTGACAACTTCACGATCGTTGGGCTGGCTGGTCGGGGGCGGTTTCAGCTGCCGCGTTTTCCGTCGGGGACCGTGACGTCCGACGTGACCTACGTCCGCAACCCGCACGCCCGGGTCTACTTCCGTCGTTCTTTGACTGCGTTCTGATCGATATTCGGCATTGTGTACCGGGGAAGAGCAAACACCTTCTCCCCGCCCATCTGTAGAAGCTCATCAGTGATGGTTCGGGTGAGCTCGCGCGCCCGCTCACCTAAGCCGCGGAGGTGTAAATCGCAGAGATCTGCAAAGCGCTCCGCGGATGCACGTGAGATGCGGCTTAGAGCCGTTTGCTCGACGGCTGTGCCTGTCATCGCCCGCTCGCCGTTCTCGAGCTCGACTAGAAAGGCGACAGTTTGCGACTGCTCGAATCCGTTGGCAGAGTGCGCCACGTACTTGTTGCGCACGTCGACTAGGTAGTCATGCAGTTCGCGCTCGTCGGCTGTCAGACGATCAAGGCCCGGTTTCTGGGCGCGGCGCACGCCAGTGGCGAAGACTCTGCCGTATAGGACAAACGCTGCAGTCCACATTGCATCTATCGGTGAGCCGAAGTCGTGGTCGCCCTCAATGTCCGATCCCATGTAGTGGCGCAGGTAGCCCGCAGCGAGCCGCAAATCGCGCTCGTAGCTCGAGATGTCGTTTAGCTCTCGAGCCGAATCAGATGAGATCACAACTCGAAACTCATTCGGGTGTGAGTGTCTGGGGAGGGGCTTGAAGGGGTCGTCCATGCCGATTGAGTCCTAGTAAGGGCGGTGTGGCTTAGTCCAAGAGCGAAGTAGTGACCAGCCGACGCCAAAGGCGCGGAGATTCGGCCTTGATCTCGCGCCAGGGGGATTCTTCGCTTCCCTCGTGGTGCGCGATCCACGACTTTACGCCGTGGTGTTCCTCCTTGAAGGCAAGAATCACGGCCCGAGCTTCGTCAGTTCCGCGCGTTTCGAGAGCACGGTGGCCGGCCCCGAGCAGACGCCTGATCTCCCGGCGCCGACCTTCAAGCACCGGCTCGAAGCCGAGGACCGGAAGTGCTCGTAGCGTTTCATGGCCGCGTCTGTCTGGCTCGAACATCGGGGCGTGCACCCTAGGGGTGATCACTCCGGTCTCGGTATCCAAATAGAGAAAATCCCATGGGCACTCTCGGTCCGGGCGAACGACGAGCGGCTGCCCGGTCGCCGGATCGAAGGTCATCTTTGCACTCTTGCGCCGGTTGCAGTTGTCGCAAATCCAGTAGAGGTTTCGCCAGTCGAAGGTGTGTTCAAAGTGTGGGGTGATCGGGAGAAAATGGTCGACCGTGGCCCCGAGAGAGTCCGAGCAGTACGAGCATCGCTCGGTCGTGCCCGCCATACGACGAAGCTCAACGATGAGATCGTGACTAGAAGCGGCGCTGCGAAACCTCTTCCATCCTTCTCGGGCTGCCAATGAGTCGCTAACACCTGCCTGCTCGGCCCTAAGTGAGATGCGGGACAGAAACGGCAGCTGGCCTCGGTGCAATCGTCTCATTAGACGGGCGCAACGAAGTCAGTCTTCAAGTCGAAGTCTGCGGAGAACAAGGCGAGGTTAGCGAACTCTGTCTGTTCGACTGTGCTCAGTGCCGCGCCCGCGGCCTGCTTGGCTTTGAGAGATGCGCGCCGAGCTCGGGCCCTGACAGCTCGTGGAGATCTTGTGTGCTCGAGATCGAACGCCGGGGAGAGAAGGATCTCATCTGGCTTGCCAGCTATCACGGTCTCGAAGTCGGCGTTGGAGAGCTGGAACGGTGCCCGCTGCGCCGAAGGTGACGGAATATTGTAGATCCGGCCGCCGTCCGCGGCTTGGCAAACAATCGGACTGTGAGTTGTGACAATGAACTGCACTTTCGGGAAGTGCGACTTTAGCCAGAAGCCAATCTCGCGCTGCCATGCAGGGTGCAAGTGCGCGTCGATCTCGTCGATCAATACGACACCTGGCCGCGCGACTACCGGACCGTCATCCGTAATATCGACGAGGCCCCTGGGGCCATAGGCCGTAAGCATGTGGCGATATACATCGATCAGCATGGCTAGCGCAGAACGGTATCCGTCGCTCATGTCCGACAGAGGCACCACACGTCCGGCCGAGTCCTCCAGGGAGATCCCTTCGGATGTCACCCCCTTGATGCGCACGCCTTCCCGGAGGAAGTCGTGGGCGACCAGTGTAATGAGCCCGTCGAGCGCCTCCGCGGACTCTGAGTTGTTCTCAAGGCGCTCGTAATTTAGTTGTTTGGCCCATTCCTCGCCCTCGCTGAGTGTTGCGTCCTCTTTGAAGAGCGTGGCGAAATGGGGGATCCGACCCGGGATGACCATGAGGCGTTGCGCATCGGGTGAACTTCCGTACATACGTCGGAAGGGGCCATATCCGAGGGTGAACCATCCACTCGTGCTCGGCGCCCACGGACCATTTGTGGCGCTTTTCCGCTTGTTCCGGAAGACGTCTGTAGCAGAGATGGTCCAAACTTGGTCGAGGCGCGCTCCCGGTGCGTCGGCCCGCGAGATTGCGACCTCGGCCCAGAAGGTTGACTGGACCGGCTGACCGCCCTTGGCAGTCCGATCTATGAGGTGGTCCGGCGTTATCTCGACAGAGACCGTTCCCTCGCTCTGCCCTTCGGTGACCCACCCGCGCAGGTCCTGCACGAGCCCACGGGACTGTTCAGGCCCGAGAATCGCTAGCGCGATTGCGCGCAGGAGCGCGGTCTTGCCGGAGCCATTGTCACCCGTGATAACGGCCCATCCTTCATGGACGTCATCCGTCGTGGCGAAGTCGAGGTCGGCTTCGACAAAGCCCTTAATGTTGCGAAGGCTGACGCGATTCACGTACATGTCAGCCTCCCAGGCGGTAGTTAGCGGGCCGGTGTGTTTGTGAAGGTCCGACTGCTGTTGATCGTAGTTCCAGTCCGCCGTGTGATACCGAATTCCTAGATCGATGCGGTGATTGAGCCGAGGAGATACAGAGCCAAGCGTGGACCTGGCGCGCCCTGCGCTTGGCTGCTATGCCAAGGCAGCTAGAAGTGGGCAGTCACCTCGCGAACAGAAGCTCGAGGGTCGGTCGCGCGACCCACTTGCCCCCTTCCGATCGCGATTGAGCCCGAGCCTGTTGTAAAGCTATCCAGCAAATCGTGAGATGTTCGAGACGATGATCCTGACCTGGTTGCTCTCTGATCGAGAGGTCTGCCCGCGACCTCTTGTTGAGCTGAATAGGAGTCAAAGCAACAAGAGCTGCTGATGTAACGTCCCAGTGGCAGAAGGCTGAAATCGTCGAGTCAACTTGGAGGGCGTGAGATCGGGTACAAACAGACCTCGCGCGTCGTATCCGATTGGTGGCTCCGACGGGCGTCGATCCCGTGACCTCACGATTTTCAGTCGTGCGCTCTACCAACTGAGCTACAGAGCCGTACATAGAAGCGCCCCACCCGCGAACGGGCGGGGCGACCTTCCGCGACCCTGACGGGACTTGAACCCGCGACCTCCGCCGTGACAGGGCGGCACGCTAACCAACTGCGCTACAGGGCCTAGATGTTGAGAACCAGGCTATTCAATTAGATGCTCCGTGACCCCAACGGGATTCGAACCCGTGCTACCGCCGTGAAAGGGCGGCGTCCTAGGCCACTAAACGATGGGGCCGAAAGCACGGATCACTCCGGCTACCGGCGTTCAATCATAGGGGCCACCCCGGCAGTTAGCCAAACGCGCGGTGATTCGATGAGGTTCATCTCGGACTTGAGGGTTAGGGTGTCCCGGGCTAGGGAAGGACTGGGCATGCGGCGCAGGGGCAAGCTGTTCATCGGCGCGGTCGTGCTCGCGCTCGCGGGCGCGCTGATCGTACCGGCCACCGTCGCCTACGCCGCCGACTACCCCTCGTGGCAGGACGTCGAGAACGCCCGTGCCAGCGAGCAGGCAAAGCAGCAGCAGATCGCGAACCTCCAGGCACTGCTGGAGCAGCTGCGAGCCGAGGTCGAGCGGACGAAGGCCGACCTCGCCGCGAAGGCCCTGAAGTGGCAGCAGCTCAACACCCTCTACGAGGCGAAGGTGGCGGAAGCCGCACAGCTGCGCCAGCAGGCGGAGAGCGCCGAGGCGGTCGCGCTCGAGTCCGAGCGCCGCGCGGGCCAGTGGGCCGCGCAGGTCGTCCGCATCGGCGGCAGCGATCCGACCCTGAGCCTCTTCGCGGCGTCCGACAAGGCCGACGACCTGCTCAGCGCGATCGGCGTCTCGTCCCGTATCTCCGCGCAGGCGAACACCCTCTACGAGGAGGCGATCCAGCAGCGGAACACCGCGCAGGGCCTCACCGATCAGGCGACGGTCATGGAGGAGGAACTCGGCGTCCTCGAGCAGCAGGCCGCCGTCGCGATGCAGGAGGCGCAGGCCGCTTCCGAGGCGGCGACCGCGGCGGTCGTCGAGCAGCAGGAGAACCAGGCCCGCCTCCAGCAGCAGCTCATCACGCTCACGGAGAACCGCGCGGCGACCGAGGCCGACTACCAGGTCGGTGAGCAGAAGCGCATCGAGGCGGAGCTCGCGAAGCTCGGCGTCGACCTCGGTGCGATCTCGTCGAGCGGCTGGATCCGCCCGGCCGGCGGCTTCGTCAGCGCCTGGTTCGGCTACTCGGACAGCTACGGCGGGACGCACAGCGGCGTCGACCTCGCGCAGGCCTGCTGGAACCCGATCGTCGCGGCGCACGAGGGCGTCGTCGAGTTCGCCGGCTGGAACAGCGGCGGCTACGGCTACCTCACGATCATCGACCACGGCGGCGGGCTCGAGACGTACTACGGCCACCAGCCGTCGGGCGGCATCGAGGTCAGCGTCGGCCAGTACGTCCAGGTCGGTCAGAAGATCGGCTACGTCGGCACGACCGGCAACTCGACCGGCTGCCACCTGCACTTCGAGATGCGGGCGAATGGCCAGCGCATCGACCCCGCCGCGTTCCTCGCTGCGCAGGGCATCTACCTGTAGAACGCGACCGTCGCGGGTCGAGTAGCCCGCAGGGCGTATCGAGACCGCTCCGCCCGAAGGCTCAGTGCCCTTCGGCCTTGAAGCGCTCGAAGCCGTCCTGGATGACCTGCTCCGCGCCGGCGGCGTCGCCCCACTCGCCGAGCTTGACCCACTTGCCCGGCTCGAGGTCCTTGTAGTGCTCGAAGAAGTGCTGGATCTCCTGGCGCGTCTTGGCCGGCACGTCGTCGATGTCCTGGATGTGCGCCCAACGCGGATCCTTGTAGGGGACGGCGATGATCTTGGTGTCGATGCCGCCGTCGTCCTCCATGTCGATGTAGCCGACCGGGCGGACCTTGACGCCGACGCCGGGGAAGACCGGCTCGAAGAGCAGGACGAGCACGTCGACGGGGTCGCCGTCGAGACCGAGGGTGTTTTCGAAGAAGCCGTAGTCGGTCGGGTAGACGAAGGGCGTGAAGAGGTAGCGGTCGAGGAAGACGCGCCCGGTCTCGTGGTCGACTTCGTACTTGTTCCGGCTGCCGGCCGGGATCTCGATGACGGCGTCGTAGTCGCCCATGCGCTCTGCTCCTGAATGTCGTGGAACTCCGGGCACTACCGTAATCGAATGCGACCGCGCCTGACTCCCGCGATGGCGGACGTCCGTCGGGCGGTCCGCGACGCCCTCATCGACTGTGCACTTTTCGACCCCAGAACGCCGGTTTCGGGCTCAGAAGTGCACAGTCGATCACAGGGAGGCGGGGCGCTCGTGCTCGTCGCCCTGAGCGGGGGGCCGGACTCGCTCGCGCTCGCTGCGGCCACGGCGTTCGAGGGGCCGAGGGCCGGGCTCCGCGCCGGCGCGATCATCGTCGACCACGGGCTGCAGCCGGGCTCCGCCCAGGTCGCCGAGCGCGCGGCCACCCAGGCCCGCGACCTCGGACTCGAACCGGTCGTCGTCCGCCGCGTGGACGTCGGCTCCTCGGGCGGTCCCGAGGCCGCCGCCCGCGACGCGAGGTACGCCGCGCTCGAGGCGGCCCGCGGCGAGACGGGCGCCGCCGCGATCCTCCTCGGCCACACGCTCGACGATCAGGCGGAGACCGTCCTCCTCGGCCTCGCGCGCGGCTCGGGTGCGACGAGCCTGCAGGGCATGGCGGCGGCCGCCGGTCCGGGCGGCGCCCACCTCCGGCCGCTCCTCGGCATCCGGCGGGCGACGACCGTCGCGGCATGCGCCGACCAGGGCCTCGAGGCGTGGACCGACCCGCAGAACGCGGACATCGCGTTCTCCCGCGTCCGCGTCCGGGAGCGGGTGCTGCCGATCCTCGAGTCCGAGCTCGGACCGGGGATCGCCGAGGCCCTCGCCCGCACCGCGGAGCAGCTCCGCGAGGACGCCGTCGCGCTGGACGCCATGACGGAGGAGCTCGTCGAGGACCTCGTGCTCGAGGGGGTCGACCCCGTCACGGAGGAGCCCTACCCCGGCGGCGGGATCTCGCTGCCCGTCGCGGGCCTCGCCGCGAACCCGCCCGCGATCCGCCACCGCCTCATCCGGTTCGTCGTGCAGGCCGAGTTCGGGCGCAGCCTCACCCGCGCGCAGACTCTCGAGGTCGCGCGCCTCGTGACCGAGTGGCGCGGTCAGGGGCCGATCGATCTGCCGGGGGTCACGGCCACGCGCATCGGCACGTCGATCGTCTTCACCGCCGCGGGTGTGTGAGCATGCCGCCAACGTCCACGAGAATGGCTGCATGGACTTCTCCGACATCGCGGGCGACATCGACGATGTCCTCTTCACCCCGGACGACATCGCCGACATCGTCACCCGGCTCGCGGCGGAGGTCGACGCCGACTACGCGGGGCGCGACCTGCTGCTCATCGGGGTCCTGAAGGGCGCCGCGCCGTTCATGACCGACCTCGCTCGGCGGCTCAGGCGTCACGTCGAGCTCGATTGGATGGCCGTCTCCTCCTATGGTGCCGGCACGCAGTCCTCCGGCGTCGTGCGCATCCTCAAGGACCTCGACGCCGACATCACGGGCCGACACGTCCTCATCGCGGAGGACATCATCGACTCGGGGCTCACCCTGTCCTGGCTCAAGGAGAACCTCGAGTCGCGCGGCGCGGCCTCCGTGGAGATCTGCGCGCTGCTGCGCAAGCCCGACGCGCTCAAGGTCGAGGTCGACGCGAGATACATCGGCGCCGACATCCCGAACCGCTTCGTCATCGGCTACGGACTCGACTACGCGGAGCGCTACCGGAACCTCCGCGGCATCGCCGTCCTCGCCCCGCACGTGTACAGCTGATGCTCGTTCTGCCCTCAGCGGACACTCTGCTGCCCATTAGCCGTGACGAGTAGCCTGAAACGACCATGAGCTTCAAGCGCCTTTTTCGCGGGCCGATCATCTACATCCTGATCGCCGTCGCCGTCGTGTGGATCGGTACGAGCCTCGTGATGGGCTCGGGGGTTAAGCAGATCACGACCCAGCAGGGCCTCGAGTTCCTGGCGTCGAGCCAGGTGCAGTCGGCGAAGATCATCGACGGCGAGCAGCGCGTCGATCTGACGCTCACGACGCCGGACCCGACCTACGGGCAGAAGGTGCAGTTCTACTACGTCGCCCCGCGCGGCACCGACGTGGTGAACGCCATCGACCGGGCGAACCTGCAGAGCTACGACGACGAGGTCCCGCAGACGAACGTCTTCATGAGCCTGCTCTTCACGCTCGTGCCGTTCATCATCATCGGCATCATCTTCTACTTCCTCCTCACGCGCATGCAGGGCGGCGGCGGCCGGGTCATGCAGTTCGGCAAGTCGCGCGCGAAGCTCGTCGGCAAGGAGGCGCCGAAGGTCACGTTCGCCGACGTCGCCGGCTCGGACGAGGCCGTCGAGGAGCTCGAGGAGATCAAGGACTTCCTCAAGGAGCCGCAGAAGTTCCTCGCCGTCGGGGCGAAGATCCCGAAGGGCGTCCTGCTCTACGGGCCGCCCGGCACGGGCAAGACGCTGCTCGCTCGCGCCACGGCCGGCGAGGCCGGCGTGCCGTTCTACACGATCTCCGGCTCCGACTTCGTCGAGATGTTCGTCGGCGTCGGCGCCTCTCGCGTCCGGGACCTCTTCGAGCAGGCGAAGCAGAACTCGCCCGCGATCATCTTCATCGACGAGATCGACGCCGTCGGCCGCCACCGCGGCGCCGGCATCGGCGGCGGGAACGACGAGCGCGAGCAGACGCTCAACCAGCTCCTCGTCGAGATGGACGGCTTCGACGCGAAGACGAACGTCATCCTCATCGCCGCGACGAACCGTCCCGACGTCCTCGACCCGGCATTGCTGCGCCCCGGCCGCTTCGACCGTCAGATCGGCGTCGATGCGCCCGATCTCCTCGGCCGCAAGCAGATCCTCGAGGTGCACGCCAAGGGCAAGCCGATGGCCGCCTCCGTCGACCTCGAGGTGCTCGCGCGCAAGACGCCCGGCTTCACCGGTGCCGACCTCGCGAACGTGCTCAACGAGGCCGCGCTGCTGACCGCCCGGTCGAACGCGCAGCTCATCGACAACCGCGCGCTCGACGAGGCCGTCGACCGCGTCATGGCCGGTCCGCAGCGCCGTTCGCGGCTCATGAAGGACAAGGAGAAGCTGATCACCGCGTACCACGAGGGCGGACACGCGCTCGCGGCGGCGGCGATGAACTACTCCGACCCCGTGACGAAGATCACGATCCTCCCGCGCGGCCGCGCCCTCGGCTACACGATGGTCATGCCGCTCGAGGACAAGTACTCGATCACGAGGAACGAGCTGCTCGACCAGCTCACCTACGCGATGGGTGGCCGCGTCGCCGAGGAGATCGTCTTCCACGATCCGACGACGGGCGCCGGGAACGACATCGAGAAGGCGACTCGCATCGCCCGCAAGATGGTCACCGAGTACGGCATGAGCGCGAAGGTCGGCGCCGTGAAGCTCGGCACGCAGTCCGCGGAGCCGTTCCTTGGCCGCGACATGGGTCATCAGGCCGACTACTCCGACGAGATCGCCGCGATGATCGACGAGGAGGTGCGCGCGCTCATCGATCAGGCGCACGACGAGGCGTGGACCGTGCTCAACGAGAACCGCGACATCCTCGACCGGCTCGCGACCGAGCTCCTCGAGAAGGAGACGCTCGACCACGTGCAGATCGCCGAGATCTTCACGACGGTCAAGAAGCTCGCGGAGCGCCCCCAGTGGCTCTCCAGCCCGGCGCGGCCGGTCTCGAATCGCCCGCCGGTCGACATGCCCGGTCGCGAGCCGATCGCGGCGAGCGGACAGGCCGAGGACGAGTCCACCGGTCGTCCCGTCAAGAAGCGAGCGCCCCGCGCGCAGACGCGCCCCAAGCCAGCCACCGCCTGACCGGACGAGGTCCGCATGACGATCGACTCCGGCCGCATCGAGGCGGCCGTGAAAGAGCTCCTCGCCGCGATCGGCGACGACCCCGAGCGCGAGGGGCTGCAGCAGACCCCGCGACGGGTCGCGACCGCCTACCACGAGCTGTTCGGCGGGATCGGCCAGGACCCGGCGAGTGCGCTCGCGGCGCGGGCCGACTTCCCCGACTCGGCGGAGCGCGCGGGCGAGATCGTCGTGCTGCGCGGCATCGAGTTCCGCTCGATGTGCGAGCACCACCTGCTCCCGTTCTTCGGCACCGCCCACCTCGCGTACCTGCCGGGGGCCCGGTTCGCCGGGCTCGGCGCGCTCGCCCGCGCGGTCGAGATCGCGGCGGCGCGGCCGCAGCTCCAGGAGCGGCTGACCGAGGACGTCGCCGACGCGCTCATGGGCGGGCTCGAGGCGCGTGGGGCGCTCGTCGTGCTCGAAGCGGCGCACGGCTGCGTGTCGGCGCGCGGCCCGCGGCAGGAGTCGGCGAGGACCGTGACGCTCGCCGCGCGCGGTGCGCTCGAGGACCCGGTCCGGCGCGCGGAGGCGCTCCTCCTCATGGATGTCGGAGACGCATGAATCGTCCCCCGAGCGAGCAGACCCCTCCCCTCCGCCCCCTCGTCTTCGGCGTGCTCAACGTCACACCCGACTCGTTCAGCGACGGCGGCGAGCACTTCGACGCCGAGGCCGCGATCGCGCATGGCCGATCGCTCGTCGCGGAGGGCGCCGACTGGGTCGACGTCGGCGGCGAGTCGACGGCCCCCGGCACGGCGCCCGTCACTCCTGAGGAGGAGCAGCGTCGTGTGCTGCCGGTCATCGCGGCGCTCGCGGGCGACGGGATCCGGGTGAGCATCGACACCTATCACGCGACGACCGCCGCCGCCGCGATCGGCGCGGGGGCGCGGATCGTCAACGACGTCTACGGGATCGACCCCGCGATGCCGGCGGTCATCGCGGACAGCGACGTCCGGTACGTCACGATGCACTCCTTCGGCGAGCCGACGACCCCCCACCACTACGACGACGTCCTGGCCGAGGTGCGTGCTGAGCTGCTGCGCCGGGTCGACGCGCTCCAGGCGGTCGGCGTCGCGCCGGAGCAGATCGTGCTCGACCCGGGCCTCGGCTTCTCGAAGGCCCCCGAGGAGAACTGGGCGCTGCTGCGCGGCACCGCCGTGCTCGCCGCGACCGGCTACCCGGTGCTGATCGGCACCTCGCGGAAGCGCTTCATCCGCCGTCTGGTCGGGGACCCGCTCGCCGATCGTGACCTGGCGACCGCCGTGACGAGCGCGCTCGCGGCCCGGTCCGGCGCGTGGGCGGTGCGCGTGCACGACGTGCGGGCGACGCGGATCGCGCTCGACGTCGAGGGCGCCTGGTCCACCCCGCACCCTGAGCGCGACCCGCAGGACCGAGCCGAAGGGGCGACCACGTGACCCGCCTCGACCGCCTGACCCTCACGGGCCTGCGCGCCTTCGCCCACCACGGCGTCTACGCGCACGAGCGCGAAGCCGGCCAGCCGTTCATCGTCGACGTCACCGTCCACCTCGATCTCTCGACCGCGGGCTCCTCGGATCGGCTCGGCGAGACCATCCACTACGGCGTCCTCGCCGAGGAGATCGTCGGGGCGATCGAACGCGATCCTGTCGATCTGATCGAGACGCTCGCCGAGCGGATCGCGTTGGTCGTCCTCTCCCATCGGGCCGCCCGCATCGTCGATGTCACCGTCCACAAGCCGGAGGCGCCGATCCCCGTCGAGTTCGCGGACGTCACCGTGTCCATTCAGCGGCAGTGGACCCGTGCCGTCGTCGCGATCGGCGCGAACCTCGGGGACCGAGAGGCGACCATCCGGCAGGCGCTCCTCGCGTTCGCCACGAATCCCGCGACCCGCGTCGTCGCAGCGTCGCCGATCGTCGAGACGCCCGCGCTCAAGGTCGAAGGGGTCGACGAGTCCGCGCCCGCGTACCTGAACGCGGTCGTCGAGCTCGACACGGTGCTGCCGCCCCGGGCGCTGCTCGCGGAGCTGCACCGGATCGAGTCCGTGCACGGGCGCACCCGCGAGACCCGCTGGGGCGATCGCACCCTCGACCTCGACATCATCACCTACGGCCGTGAGCGGATCGCCGAGCACGACCTCGTCATCCCGCACCCGCGCGCGCACGACCGGGCGTTCGTCCTCGCGCCGTGGGCCGCGATGGACGAGCAGGCCGTCCTGCCGGGACGCGGCGCCGTCGTCGAGCTCCTCGCCGAGGTCATCGAGCGCACCGGCGAACGGGTCGACCCCTACCCCGCGGAGCCGCTGGCATGAACCGGACCGCGCCCTGGACGCTCGTCTCGATCGGAGTCGGCGGACTCGTCGTCGGATGGCTCATCGAGCTGCTCCTCGTCGCGGTCGGGCGGCCGGTCATCGTGCCGCCGTACCCGCTCGCGGGCGCCCTCGTCGTGCTCGCCGTCGCCGTCGTCGCGGTCGCCGTGCCGGTCCGCCGCGTGGCGAAGGGGGAGCCCGGTGCGCGGGTCGACCCCTTCTACGCGACCCGCGTCCTCGTGCTCGCCAAGAGCGCGAGCATCGCCGCGGCCGGCCTCGCCGGCCTGTTCGGAGGTGCCCTCGTCTTCATCGCGACGCGACCCGTCATCGTCGACGACCTGATGTGGAAGTCGATCGCCGGTCTCGCGGCGAGCGCCGCACTCCTCGTCGCGGGGATCGTCGCCGAGGGCATGTGCCGCATCCCGCCGCGCGACGACGACGAGCGCGGTGGCAGCGAGCTGCCCGGAGGGACGGCGTGACCGGGATCGCGGCCGCCGGGGAGACCTGGCAGCGCGTCTCGCCGCGCTACCTCTGGGTCGACCTCATCACCGTCCTGATCCCCGGCGTCGTCATCACGGGCGGCCTCGTCGTCGCCCCGATCGCGTCGCGGATCGCCTGGCTCTGGGTGCTGCCCGCCGCCTCGTTCGTCATCCTCGTCCTGGTCCTCGCGTTCACGCCGCGCCGCGTCCGCGCGATCGGGTACCGGCTGCGCGAGGACGACCTGATCTTCCGTCGCGGGATCATGTGGCACCGCGTCGTCGCCGTGCCCTATGGGCGCATGCAGCTCGTCGATGTGAACCGCGGCCCGATCGCGCGCGCCTTCGGGCTCGCGGAGCTGAAGTTCGTGACGGCCGCGGTCGCGACGGGCGTCGTGATCCCGGGACTGCCGGAGGCGGAGGCCGAGTCGCTCCGCGACCGCCTCGTCGTGCTCGCGGAGAGCCGCAGGGCCGCCCTGTGACGACCTCCGTCGCCGACGGCGAGTGGCACCGGCTCTACCCCGCGACGCCGTTCCTGCGCGGCGGGATCGTCGTCATCGCGATCCTCGGCTATCTCATCGTGCAGTTCCGCGATGTCTTCATCGGCATCTTCATCGGCACGGTCGCGGGCCGGGAGCCGCACGAGGACCCGATGACACGGTGGCTCCTCGAGCACTCCGCCCTCGCGCTGCTGATCGTGTTCGGGCTCCTCGTCGCGATCATCGGGTTCGGCTGGCTCTCCTGGCGGATGCACACGTACCGCGTGACCGACGAGCTGATCGAGGAGCGCGAGGGCGTCATCTGGCGGCGTCACCGCCGGGGCCGGCTCGATCGCGTTCAGGGCGTGGACATCGTGCGGCCGCTCTTCCCCCGGATCTTCGGCGCGGCCCGGCTCGAGATCTCGATGGCGGGCAGCGACGGCAGCATCCGCCTCTCCTACGTCGCCTCGGCGCGCGCCGACGAGCTCCGCGCGGGGATCCTCGCCGCGGCGTCGCTGCGGCGCAGGACCGAGGCGCAGGAGGACGGCGCCGAGTCGCACCCGCTCCCGGGTCCGCTGCATCCCCCGGAGGACTCCGGCACCCGCACGTCCCGCCTGCAGGGCGCGATCGTCGCCCGCGCGAACGAGTTCCTCACGCCGGAGCTCCGAGAGCCCGTCGCGGCGAGCTCGCTCGTCACGATGCACCCGGGCCGGCTCGTCGGCGCGACCGCGCTGCGCTTCGGGACCGCCATGCTCCTCGTCCTCGCCGGCGCCGTCCTCGCCACGATCTACCGTCCCGAGCTCCTCTTCGTGATCATCCCGATCCTCATCGGCGTGTACGGCTTCGCCGCCCGCGAGGTGCTGCGCTCGCTGCAGTACTCGATCGCCTCGACGCCGGACGGCATCCGCATCGGGTACGGCCTGCTCTCGACGACGAACGAGACCCTCCCGCCCGGTCGCGTCCACGCGATCGAGCTCTCCCAGCCCCTGTTCTGGCGTCCGTTCGGCTGGTGGCGCGTGCGCATCAACCGCGCCTCGGCCTCCGTGCGCGACGGGGGAGCGGCGCAGGCGAACACGACGATCCTCCCCGTCGGCACGATCGAGGAGACGCTGCGGGTGGTGGGCCTGATCCTCCCCGACTGGACGGAGCCGGCCGACTTCACC
>Ga0182739_1001612_pt1 | contig 23052 bp, 21 predicted proteins | sample eDN5th30CBELigBY_FD_128873 | JGI IMG/M metagenome (GOLD analysis project Ga0182739, IMG submission 128873) | Enriched backyard soil microbial communities from Emeryville, California, USA - eDNA 5th pass 30_C BE-Lig BY (version 2) (version 2) | ecosystem: Environmental > Terrestrial > Soil >...
AGTCGTACTGGTTGGTGACCCACGAGGTGTCGGCGAGGTTGGGGCTCGCGACGAGCTTCGTGAACTGCTCACGGAGGGTCTCGGGGTCGTTGCTGCGCGGCAGCGCGCTCGCGGAGTCGTCCTGCAGCGCGTCGATCCAGGTCGGGTAGGCGACCGGGCGCTCGTAGACCGGGCCGTCGACGGCGACCGTGGACGGGTCGACGTTGACGATCTCCTCGCCGTGCCAGAAGATCTGGAGGCGTCCGTCGCCGGTGACCTCGCCGAGGACGCTGGTCTCGACATCCCACTTGCCGGTGACGGCGAGGAAGTCGTCGAGCTTCTCGGGTGCGACGATCGCCATCATGCGCTCCTGGCTCTCGCTCATGAGGATCTCCTCCGGCGTGAGCGTGGGGTCGCGCAGCAGCACCTTCTCGAGGTCGACGCGCATGCCCGAACCGCCGTTGGCGGCGAGCTCGCTCGTGGCGCACGAGATGCCCGCGGCGCCGAGATCCTGGATCGCCTCGACGAGCCCGTCGCGGTACAGCTCGAGGCAGCACTCGATGAGGACCTTCTCGGCGAACGGGTCGCCGACCTGCACCGCGGGGCGCTTGGTCGGGCCGCCGTCGGCGAACGTGTCGGAGGCGAGGATGCTGGCCCCGCCGATGCCGTCGCCGCCGGTGCGGGCGCCGAAGAGCACGACCTTGTTGCCGGCGCCCGATGCGTTGGCGAGCTTGAGGTCCTCGTGGCGGAGGACGCCGACCGCGAGGGCGTTGACCAGCGGGTTGCCCTGGTACACCGGGTCGAACACCGTCTCGCCGCCGATGTTCGGCAGGCCGAGGCAGTTGCCGTAGAACGAGATGCCGGACACGACGCCGTGCACGACGCGCGCCGTGTCGGGGTGGTCGATGGCTCCGAAGCGGAGCTGGTCCATGACGGCGACGGGGCGCGCGCCCATCGAGATGATGTCGCGCACGATGCCGCCCACGCCGGTCGCGGCGCCCTGGAACGGCTCAATGTAGCTGGGGTGGTTGTGCGACTCGACCTTGAAGGTCACCGCCCAGCCCTCGCCCACGTCGACGACGCCGGCGTTCTGGCCCATGCCGACCATGAGGCGCTCGGTCATCTCGTCGGTGACCTTCTTGCCGAACTGGCGGAGGTAGATCTTCGACGACTTGTATGAGCAGTGCTCGGACCACATGACCGAGTACATCGCCAGCTCGCCCGACGTGGGGCGGCGACCGAGGATCTCGCGGATGCGCTGGTACTCGTCGTCCTTGAGCCCGAGAGCCGCGTACGGCTGCTCCTTGTCGGGGGTGGCGACGGCGTGCGAGACGGTGTCTGCGTTAGGGGTGGTCACGCGGCAGAACTCCAGGAATCGAGGGGCGCCGGACGCCTTCCATCCTAGTTTGCGCGGAACCCCTTGACGTCGCCGCCCCCCAGGGCTAACGTACAACCAAATGGTTGTAGAAACTGAGTTGACCGATGACCAGACCGATCGGCTGTTCCATGCGCTCGCCGCGGCGACGCGCCGCGACATCCTGCGCCGCACGCTCGAGCAGGAGCAGTCGATCTCGGCCCTGGCCCGCGCGTACGACATGTCGTTCGCTGCCGTCCAGAAGCACGTGGCCGTGCTCGAGGAGGCTCAGCTCATCATCAAGCGCGCAGAGGGGCGCGAGCGACTCGTCCGGGCGGATCCGGCGATGATCGCGCGAGCCCGCGCGCTGCTGGCACGCTACGAAGATCTGTGGCGCGCCCGCATCGACCGGCTGGACGCCCTGCTGGCCGAACCCGCCGGACCCGACCCCCATCAAGGAGACTGACATGCCCGTCACCGCTGTGAACACCGATCCGGAGAACCTCACGATGAGCCTCGTCGCGGACTTCGCGGCGCCCGTCGAGCGGCTGTGGTCGGTGTTCACCGACCCGCGGCAGCTCGAACGGTTCTGGGGACCTCCGGGGTATCCCGCGACCTTCGTCGAGTTCGACTTCACGGTCGGCGGGCGGGCGCTGTACCGCATGACCAGCCCGCAGGGGGAGCCGTCGACAGGGACATGGGAGTTCCTCGCGATCGACGCACCGCGCCGCTTCGAGGTCCTCGACGCGTTCGCCGAGGCGGACGGGACGCCGATGGAGGGCTTCCCCTCGATGCGCATGGTGTTCTCGTTCGAGGACACGCCCGAGGGCTCGCGCCTGAGCAACACGACGCACTTCACCTCGGCGGAGGCGCTCGAGCAGGTCGTCGCGATGGGCGCCCTCGAGGGGTCGACGATGGCCATGAACCAGCTCGACGCCGTGCTGGCGGGACTGCGCGCCTACGCGGAGGGCAAGGGCACGCGGACCGAGATCCTCGACGACACGCACGTGCGGATCACGCGCCTCATCGACGGACCGCAGGATCTCGTGTGGCGCGCCCACACCGAGCCCGAGCTGCTTCGCCAGTGGATGCTCGGGCCCGATGGCTGGCGCATGACGGTGTGCGAGATCGCCCCCGCCGTCGGGGCCACGTACCGCTTCGGCTGGGAGCCGGTCGACGGCGCGGAGGGACAGGCGTTCGGATTCGACGGCGAGACGCTGCTCGTCGAGGCGCCGAAGCGGCTCGTCCAGACCGAGCACATGACCGACACCGACTACCCCTCGACGCTCAACGACCTGAGCCTCTACGAGGAGGACGGCGCCACCCTCATCACCCTGCTCACCGAGTACCCCGACGCGCAGACGCGCGACGCGGTCCTCGCGACCGGCATGACCGAGGGCATGGAGACGAGCTACCAGCGCCTGGACGGCCTGCTCGCGGCCCAGCCGCGCTGAGTCCCGTCCGGACAGCGGATGCCGGGGCGTGCCGACCTGTTCGGTGCGCCCCGTTCGCGTCGCCAGTCCGTCCGCGGGACTACGAGTCGTACGTGCCGAACAGCCCCGCGCCGTAGTTCACGATCGCGTCGTACGCCTCGCCGTACGTCTCCGGCGCCTTGACGCCGGGGCTGAACCGCGCGAGCAGGAGTCCCATGAGCCCGCGCGCGGGCGCCGTGAGCGGGCGGTGCTTGTGCTTCGACGCGGCCGCCGAGGCATCCGACTCCTCGGGGTTCGCGGGGACGTACAGCGCGGTCGGCTGCGGCCACGTGTACGGCTGGCGCGGATCCGTGAGGTTGATCGCGTTGAAGATGGGGTTCGCGCTCTGGTCGCGGAACGTGAGCGGCCGCAGGCCGTGCTGGCGGCACAGCGTGTTGATGACCGAGCCGTGGTGCATCTCGTCGTGGATGACGGTGTTGCGCGCCGTGTAGGCGCTCACCACGATGGCCGGCACCCGTACGCCCAGGCGGTCGAACATGAAGCCCATCTCGCCCGGTCCGCTCCGGTCGGGCGGGATCACGGAGGGCGGCGGCACGTGGTCGTACGTGCCGCCGTGCTCGTCGAAGGTGATCACGAGCGCCGTGTTCATCGCGTTGGAGCCGCGCGTCGTGCGGCTCTTGCGGATCGCGTCGTAGATGTCCTGCACGAGGGCGTCGCCGGCGCGCACGTCCGACAGTGCGCTGTTGTAGACCTCGACCTTCGTGCCGTCGTCGAGCTGGAGGTTCGACTCGCGCACGTGCTCGCCCCACGGCGGGTGCATGTCGTTGTGGTTGAACGTCATGCGCGGCTCGATGAAGGCGTACGCGGGCAGGTTGCCGTGCTCGACGTCCCAGTAGAACTGCTCCATGACGCGGAAGTTGGACTTCCAGTACTGCTGGAGCACCGGCGCATGCAGCATCCCGGTGAGCGACACCAGCTGCGACGCGTCGTAGTAGACGCGCCACGAGATGCCGGCCTCCTCGAGGCGGTTGAAGATCGTGGCGGCGGCCGGGCCGTTGATCCACTTGTAGTAGCCGTCACCGCCGTGGTTGGTGACGAACCCGTTCGACGTCGACGCGTGGAAGAACATGCGGTTGCAGAACGTCTGCGACGGCACCCCCGCGAACCAGCGGTCGTACACCCCGAACTCGCGCGCGAGCGTCGAGACGACCGGCATCATCGCCGGGCTGAACCCGCCCATGATGACCCGATACTCCTCGGGCGTCGGCATCCGGCCCTTCTCGAGCCGGAAGTTGATGATGTAGTCCTCGACGAAGCCGGAGTTGTCGGGCACGGCGCCGACGGGCGGCGTGTTGAACGGCGGCTGCAGTCCGTTCGCGCGGATGTCCACGTTGCCCGGCGGATCGACGGTGCCGAACAGCTGCGTGTTGACGTGCGGGTAGTGCTCGCCGGGGTCCGGCTGCGGCGACTGCATGATCTTGTCGGTCGGACCGCTGTAGATGTGCGCGGGGATGCGCTCGCCGTCCGGCCCGAGGTTGAAGTAGTCGCCCTGGGGGATGCCGTCGAACTCCTCCTGCGACTTCTCGTGCGCGCCGTAGAGGTGCCCGAGCAGGTTGTCGAAGCTGCGGTTCTCGAACATGACCACGACGACGTGGTCGAACCCGGGCGTCGCGCGCTTCGGAAGCGGGGCGAACTCGGGCGGATGCGCCGTCGCCGCCGCGGTGACCGCCGCGCCCGCTGCGCCGCCGATCGCGAGGCCCGCCGCGCCCAGCCCCGCGCGCTTGAGGAAGTCGCGCCGCGACGTCGAGCGCTGATCGTCGCTCGATGCGTCGTCCCCGGGCCGTTCCACTGCGCGTCGTCCCCCTCTGGAATCGCACGTGAAGGTGCGGCAAGTCTATCGGCGCTGCACGGGCGCACCCGCCCGCGACGCTAGGGTCGATCCCATGGCCGAACCGCTGCGATTCGACCGTGGCGCGCGCTACGGGGCGGCTCTCGTGGGCACGCTGTTCGCGGGCTACCTGTGCATCGCGACGAGCTTCGACGCGTTCATCCAGGCGTCGAACTACGCGGGCGCCCTGGGCACGGATGTCCCGCTCGTCGACCTCGTCGAGTTCATCCTCATCCTCGGCCTGTTCATCGCGTCGTTCTCGATCATGCCCGGCAGTCCCGCACGCCGGATCGGCGCTGTGACGCTGGCGTGCGTGGTGCTGCTGCTGTGGGCGACGGTGGGCATCGAGCGCGGCATCGGCAACATCACCGATCCGGTCTGGCTGTGGACGTTCGTCCTCAACCAGGGCTTCATCACCCTCATCGTGAGCCTGGGCGGCTGGCTGCTCGTGCGCGGGCGGCATCCGCTCACGTTCGTCGTGCTGCTGCTCGCGCTCGTGCCCCCCTTCGTGAGCCAGGCGCTCGTCAACGCCAACGTGACCTCCGGGTCGTACACGCTCGTCACCGAGGGAATGGTGGTCGTTTTCGGCGTGGGCGGCGCGTGGCTCGCCGTCCTCATCGAGCGACAGCTGGGCCGCCGCCGCGCCCGGGCCGAGGTCACGACCGGCTGAGCACAGCCGAGGTCACGACCGGCTGAGCACGTCCTCCAGGGCGACCCACGGGAGCATCGCGCACTTGACCCGCGCGGTGTACTTGGAGACGCCGGAGAGGGCCGCCGCGTCGCTGAACGTCTCCTCGTCGAGGGCGACGGTGCCGCGCGAGCGCAGCGCGGTGCGGAAGCCGTCGATGAGCGAGGCGGCCTGCTCGCGCGGGATGCCGCCGTCCTCCTCGATGAGCGCGGCGAGCATCGACGCGGACGCCTGCGAGATCGAGCATCCCGCACCGTCCCACGTGACGTCCTTCACGACGCCGTCCTCGACCCGCGCGCGCAGCGTGATCTCGTCGCCGCAGATGGGATTGCGCTGGTGGGATGTCGGGGCGGAGTCGTCGCCGCGCAGGCCCTTGCCGTGCGGGTGCTTGGAGTGATCCAGGATCAGCTCCTGGTACAGCGACTCGAGACCGCTCATGCGCCCACCCCGAAGAATCCGCGCACGCCCGAGACGGCGTCGAGGAACACGTCGACCTCGTCCGCGGTCGTGTAGAGCGCGGCGCTGGCGCGCACCGTCGCCGTCACCCCGAACCGGCGGTGCAGCGGCTGCGCGCAGTGGTGTCCGACCCGCACGGCGATCCCGCGGGCGTCGAGGAACTGCCCGGCGTCGTGGGCGTGCACACCCTCGACGTCGAACGCGCTGAGCGCGACCCGCTCGGCGTCGGCGTCGCCGAGGAGACGGATGCCGGGGATGCTGCGCAGCCCGTCGCGCAGACGCCGCTCGAGCTCCTGCTCGTGCGCGTGCACGGCGTCCATGCCGACGGCGTCGAGGTAGCGCACCGCGGCCGCGAGGGCGATCGCCTGCGAGACCGGCTGGGTCCCCGCCTCGAAGCGCTGCGGGGGCGGCAGGTACTCGGCGCCGTCGAGCGTCACCGTCGTGATCATGGAGCCGCCGAGGAGGAACGGCGGGAGCGCCTCGAGCACGTCGCTGCGGCCGTAGAGACCGCCGATCGCGTTCGGGCCGAGCATCTTGTGCCCGGAGAAGACGGCGAGGTCGACGCCGAGGGCGGGGAGGTCCAGCGGGAGGTGGGGGGCGGACTGGCACGCGTCCAGGACGGTCAGCGCCCCGGCATCCTGCGCCAGCCGGACCAGCGCCTCGACGGGGTTGACGATGCCCAGGACGTTCGAGACGTGCGTGAAGGCGACGATCCGCGTGCGCTCGCCGATGATGTCGGCCGCGGCGTCGAGGTCGAGCGCCCCGTCGTCGTGCACGGGGATGTGGCGCAGGACCGCGCCGGTGCGCAGCGCGAGCTCCTGCCACGGGATGAGGTTGGCGTGGTGCTCGGCCTCGGTCACGACGATCTCGTCGCCCGGCCGCAGCGCCACGCGGGCGCTCGCGGGTGCGCCGCGCCCGGCGCTGCCGTTCCCGATCGCATACGCGACGAGGTTCAGCCCCGCGGTCGCCCCGCTCGTCCAGACGAGCTGCTCGGGCTGCGCGCCGACGAAGGATGCCACGGCGGCCCGGGCGTCCTCGAACAGCTCGGTCGCCTCGGCGGCGAGCGTGTGCGCGCCGCGATGGACGGCCGAGTTGGTCCGTGTCACGAAGTCGATCTCGGCGTCGATGACCGCCTGCGGCCGCTGGCTCGTGGCCGCCGAGTCGAGATAGACCAGCGGCGCGTCGTTGACACGCTGGGCGAGAAGAGGGAAGTCCGCCTGGAGAGCCGTGGGATCGAGGGCGACGGAGGTCATCCCTCCAGGCTACGCGGGGCCGGCGCCCCCGGGGTCGCTGTGACGGATCGTGCGGAGGGTGCGGAACGCGCCCGGGGGCGGGAGCGGGAAGCGCCCGGGGCGGGGAGGGACGGAGCGCCGTGCCGGTCGCCTCTAGAATCTCGGCGTGCTGCTGCAGTTCGAACTGGGGGTCCTCGCGCTCGTCATCGGCGTGCTGGCCGGCGTGGTCCTGTTCGTGCCGTTCGTCGCGATCAGCTATCGGCGGCGGGGTGGGCTGACCTTCTGGCGCTTCGTCGCGTGGGCGGCAGCCCTCGTCTACTTCTGGGCGATCTGGACCTACACGCTCCTGCCCCTGCCCGACCCCGACCGCATCCGCTGCACGACCCCGAACCTCGACCCGCTGTCGTTCGTGCGCGACATCGCGCGGGCTGTCGCGAACCCGGGCAACACGCTCACGGATCCGCTCGTGCTGCAGCTCGTCCTCAACGTCGCGCTGTTCCTGCCGCTGGGATTCTTCGTCAGGGTCCTCGCCGGGCGCGGCGTGCTGGTGGCGACCCTCGTCGGATTCGGGGTGTCCCTCTTCGTCGAGACGACGCAGCTGACCGGGGTCTGGGGGCTCTACTCGTGCGCGTACCGCGTCTTCGATGTCGTCGACCTCATGACGAACACCGCCGGCGCCCTGCTCGGATCGCTCCTCGCATTCGCCGTCCCCGCGCAGCACCGCGGGATGGGCCGGACGCTCGACGCGGACGAGCCGGATCCGGTCACGCGGGGGCGCCGGGCCCTCGTCATGCTGTGCGATGCGATCGGGGCGGGCGTCATCGGGGCTGTGGCCGGCATCGCCGTGGATCTCGCGCTCAGGGTGCTCGGGCGTGGCGAGGGCGAGGCGTCGGCGCGCATCGTGGATCTCGCCGGCACGCTCGTGCCCGTCGCGATCTGGCTCGTCGTGATCCTCGCGACCGGCCGCAGCATCGGCGACCTCGCGGTGCAGCTGCGCTATGCGGGAGGCCGGATGCCCGAGGCGATCGCCCGTGTGCTGCGGTTCGCCGGCGGGATCGGCGGCTACCTCCTTCTGGGCCTGCTCCCCGATCCGTGGGACGGCCTGACCTTCGTGTTCCTCGTCGTCACGGCGGTGATGTTCTTCGCGACGCAGAAGGGGCGGGGTCTCCCCGGCCTGCTCACCGGCCGCCGCCTCGTCGACGCCCGCGAGCGGACGAAGGAGGATGCCGCGGCCTGACGCCGCGCGGCGGCGCGCGGGTGCGGGGGCGGGCACGTCCATCCGCCTCTTCGCCGAGTGCACGACGTCGCGCCGAGTGGACGGCATCCGTGCGCGTCTATGTCGTGCAGTCGGCGGCAACCCGTGCACTCGGCGCCGGGCGGCGGCATCCCGCGTCGAGCGGTGCGCTCGGGCGAGGAACAGCGTGGGGCGCGCGGCGCGGGGGCGGCTACGTGCCTCCGCCTCCTCGGCGAGTGCACGAGTTCGCGTCGAGTGGACGGCATCCGTGCGCGTCTATGTCGTGCAGTCGGCGGCAACCCGTGCACTCGGCGCCGGGCGGCGGCATCCCGCGTCGAGGGGGCGCGGTCGGACGAGGAACAGCGCGGGGCGCATGGCGCGGGTGCGCGGCGCGGCTACGTGCCTCCGCCTCCTCGGCGAGTGCACGAGTTCGCGTCGAGTGGACGGCATCCGTGCGCGTCTATATCGTGCAGTCGGCGGCAGGTCGTGCACTCGGCCCGGGCGGCGGCATCTCGCGCGTCGAGGATGCGGTCGGGCGGGGCGCGGAAGGGCCGGGGCGCGGAGGCCCCGCCGCGCCGGGCGCGCGGCGCGCACGCCGCGCCGGCTCAGGCGAGGAACTCGCGCGCGGCCACCACGAGGGCCTCGACGCCGCGGTCGATGGTCGGGTGGATGACCGGTGCGAAGAACGGCGAGTGGTTGGTCGGGATGTCGTGCTCGACCGTGCCGCGGGCCTGCGCATCCGCGTAGAGGGCCGGGTCGATGCCGCCCCAGAACCAGAACACGAGGGGCACGCCGGCCTCGCGGGCGAACCACGACACGTCCTCGCTGCCGGTGAACATGCCGGGGTCGATGACCGAGCCGTCGCCGAACGAGCGCTCGAACGCCGCGACGAGCCGCGCCGTGGCGTCGGCGTCGTTGATCGTGGGCGGGAGGGTGTGGTCGGTCACGATCTCGGGCGTGCGCTCGGCGCCGGACGCGTCGGCCTCGGCGCGCACGATCCGCTCCACCTTGGCGAGCACGCGGTCCCGTGCGGCGTCGTCGGGGTAGCGCAGGCTCAGCTCGAGCTTCGCCTCGGCGGGGATGATGTTGTTCTTCAGGCCCGCGTGGATCGATCCGACGGTCACGACGGCGACGTCGCGCGGATCCACCTCCCGCGACACGATCGTCTGCAGGCGCATGACGGTGGCGGCGGCCATGACGACGGGGTCGATCGTCGACTGCGGGCGCGACCCGTGGCCTCCGCGGCCGAAGAGGGTCACGGTGAGGCCGTCGGACGCGGCCATCTGCGTCCCGGGGCGCACGCCGATGAGACCCGCGGGCAGCGGCGTGACGTGCTGGCCGAGGACGACGTCGGGCTTCGGGAAGCGGTCGAGGACGCCGTCCGCGATCATCGCCTGCGATCCGGCGCCGTGCTCCTCGGCAGGCTGGAAGACGGCCACGATGGTGCCGCGCCACTCGTCCCGCGTCGCGGAGAGCTGCTCGAGGGCGCCGAGGAGGGCGGTCACGTGCATGTCGTGTCCGCACGCGTGCATGACCGGGACGTCGTTGCCGGCGGGGTCGGTGCCCCGCGCCGTGCTCGCGTAGTCGAGGCCGGTCTGCTCCGGCACCGGCAGCGCGTCCATGTCGGCGCGCAGCCACACCGTGGGCCCGTCGTCCGGGGCCGTGCTCTCCAGCACCGCGACCACGCCGGTCTTGCCGACCCCCTCCTCGAACGGGATGCCGAGCTCCGTCAGGGTCGAGGCGATGACGCCCGCCGTGCGGGTCTCCTGGAAGGAGAGCTCGGGGTGGCGGTGCAGGTCGATGTACAGCGATTCGAGATCGAGGGCCATGGACGAGAGCCTAACGCCGCGCCTCCGGCGCCCCGTGGCTCCGCGGCTCAGCCGCCCAGTCGCGCCGTCGTGCCGCGGACGACCAGCTCGAACGGGAGACGGCCGTGCACGGGGCGCTCGTCCGCCGGGCGCTCATCGAGCTCCTCGAGGATCGCTTCGGCCGCACGCTCGCCCTGCCCGCGGGGGAACTGGTCCACGGTGGTGAGGCGGAAGAACTCGCCCAGCTCGTGCCCGTCGATCCCGATGATCGACAGGTCCCCCGGGACGCGGAAGCCGAGCTCCCGGGCCGCGAGGACGGCTCCGATGGCCATCTCGTCGGATGCCGCGAAGATCGCCGTGGGCACGGTGCCCGGGCGCCCGAGCAGCTGCTTGGCGGCGCGGAAGCCGCCCTCGATCGTGAAGTCGGCCGGCTCGTAGAGCGACGGATGCACGGGGATGCCGGCATCCGCCAGCGCCTGCTCGAACCCGTGACGTCGCCGCGTGGGGATGTGGAAGTCGATGTCGAACTCCGGGCTGGCCCCGATGTGGGCGATCTCGCGGTGCCCGAGCGCGAGGAGGTGCTCGGTGGCCAGGCGCGCCACCGCGACGTCGTCGACGGTGAGCGTCGTGAGGCGCGGGTTCGGTCCGCCGATCGCGATGACGGGCAGGTCGAGCTCGCTCAGCCGCTCCATCTCGTCGTCGCCGAGCTCGATCGAGATCGCGATCACGCCGTCCACGCGCTGGCGGCGCAGGAACGTCTCGAACACCGTCTGCCGCTCGGCGAGATCCGCCGTCAGGCTGTACAGCGTGATGTCGTAGCCGCGCCGCATGAGCGCCGCGGAGACGCCCGCGAGCACCGTGCTGAAGAACCAGCGGTCGAGATACGGGACGAGGACGCCGATGTTGCGCGTGCGCCCCGACGCGAGGCTCGACGCCGAGGCCGACACCACGTAGCCGAGGCTGTCGGCGGCGGCGAGCACCCGGTCGCGGGTCGCGGTGGAGACGTGACCGCGACCGCTCAGGGCGCGGGAAACCGTGGCGGTGGACACGCCGGCCAGGCGCGCGACCTCATCGATGCTGACCACGGCTCCATCGCCTCCTTCGTGCTGCGGCCCCGGGGCCGTGCGGCTCAGTCGCGCGCGACCCACACGGTCGTGTCGGGCGGCAGCACATCCCCGGCGAGGGGGCTGCTCGCCACGATCACGTCACCGGTCGGCAGCGGCACGGCGTCGGTCCCCAGGTTGGCGACGACCGTCACATTCCCATTGTGGAATGAAAGGACGTCGTCCGCCACTTCCGCGGCCCACTCGAGGGTTCCGGTGCCGAGGCCGCGCGCGCGGCGCTCGGCGAGGAGGACGCGGTAGAGGTTCAGCGTCGAGGTGGGGTCGTCGACCTGCACGGCACGCGCGTGCACCGCCCACTCGCCCGGCTGGGGCAGCCACGAGGCGCCCGTCGGGCTGAAGCCGTAGGCGGGGGCGTCCGCCTCCCAGGGCAGCGGGACGCGGCATCCGTCCCGTCCGTACCGCTCGCCGTTCGTGCGGAACCAGGTGGGGTCCTGACGCGCCTCGCCGGGGATGTCGACGACCTCGGGAAGCCCGAGCTCCTCGCCCTGGTAGAGGTACGCCGAGCCGGGAAGGGCGAGCATGACCGCCGTCGCGGCGCGGGCGCGGCGCAGACCGAGCTCGGGGATCGGCTGACCGGGGGAGTCCGGTCCGAGGCCGTGGCCCTGCGGGTTCTCGGCCGTGAGGGCGAGGCGCGTCGCGTGACGCACGACGTCGTGGTTCGACAGCACCCACGTGCTGGGGGCGCCGACCGCGGAGTACGCCCGCAGGGACTCGGCGATCACACCGCGGAGCTTCGCGGCGTTCCACTCGGTCTCGAGGTACTCGAAGTTGAAGGCCTGGTGCATCTCGTCGGGCCGCACCCACAGGGCGGTCTTCTCGATGGTGGGCAACCACGCCTCGGCGCACAGCGCGCGGTCGCCGTCGTACTCGGCGAGGACCGCATGCCAATCGCGGTACACGTCGTGCACGCCCGGCTGGCCCCAGTAGGGGACGTCCGCCTCGTCGCCGCCCATCGACCCTGCCTCGGGGTCGGGCGTGTAGTCGGGGAGGCCCTCGGCCTTCACGAGACCGTGCGCGACGTCCACGCGGAAGCCGTCGACACCGCGGTCGAGCCAGAAGCGCAGGATGCGACGGAACTCCTCGCGCACCTCGGGGTTCGACCAGTCGAAGTCGGGCTGGCTGGGGTCGAACAGGTGCAGATACCACTGTCCGGGGGTGCCGTCGGGCTCCTGGATGCGCGTCCACGCCGGGCCGCCGAACACCGACTCCCAGTTGTTGGGCGGCAGCTCGCCGTTCTCGCCGCGTCCGTCGCGGAACATGTAGCGGGCGCGCTCGGGGCTGCCGGGAGCGGCGGCGAGGGCGGCCTGGAACCAGACGTGCTGGTCGGAGGAGTGGTTCGGGACGAGGTCGACGATGACGCGGATGCCGCGGTCGTGCGCCGCCTCGAGCATGTCGTCGAAGTCCGCGAGCGTGCCGAACAGCGGGTCGACGTCGCAGTAGTCGGCGACGTCGTAGCCGGCGTCCTTCTGCGGGCTGCGCATGAACGGGGACAGCCAGATCGCGTCGACGCCGAGGGTCTTCAGATCGCCGAGGTGCGAGGTGATGCCGGGCAGGTCGCCGATACCGTCGCCGCTCGCGTCCGCGAACGAGCGCGGGTAGATCTGGTAGATGACGGCGGAGCGCCACCATTCGGCGCCTCGCGCGCTGCGCGGGAAGGCCGCGTCGGAGGCAGGGGCGAGCGTGGGCGAAGTCATGCCCACAGGATACTGCAAGCGCTTACATGCACGGCCCGGCGCGGGACCGCGGCGATGGCGGCGCGCTCGCGCGGGTAAGGTGGGATGCCGTGCCTGCGACCGAACTCGAGCGTGCCGAAGCGCTGATCCGCACCATCCCGGACTACCCCGAACAGGGGGTCCTCTTCCGCGACATCACGCCGCTCCTGGCGGACGCCGCCGCTCTGCGCACCGTCATCGACGCGCTCGCGGAGCCGTTCGCGGGCGGCTTCGACGTCGTCGCGGGAGTCGAGGCGCGCGGCTTCCTCCTCGCGGGGGCCGTCGCCATCTCCGCCGGCGTGGGTCTCGTCCCGATCCGCAAGGCCGGGAAGCTGCCGCGCCCTGCGGCATCCGTCGACTATGCGCTCGAGTACGGCACCGCCACGATCGAGGCCCACGACGACATCGCTCCCGGCGCGCGCGTTCTGCTCGTGGACGACGTGCTCGCCACCGGGGGCACCCTCGTCGCCGCGCACGACCTCGTCGCGCGCCTGGGCGGCGTCGTGGTCGGCACCTCGGTGCTCATGGAGCTGGAGGCGCTGGGCGGGCGCGACGCCGTCGGCGACGTGCACGCGGTCTTCCGCGCCTGACGGAAGCGGGTCGGGGCGTCAGGACTCGGCTCGGGGCGTCAGGACTCGATCACGACGTTGAGCGGCGGCTCGCCGCGCAGCATCCGCTCGATCTGCCTCTTCACCAGACGGGCGATGCGCGGGCGCATGGCGCTCGACGCCCCGCCGACGTGCGGCGCGATGAGCACGCCCGGCAGTGTCCACAGCGGGTGGTCGGCCGGCAGCGGCTCGGGGTCCGTGACGTCGAGGGCCGCGCGGATGCGCCCCGCCTGGACGTGTCGCACGAGCGCGTCCGTGTCGATGAGTGGACCGCGGCCGACGTTGACGACGAGTGCACCGTCCGGCAGCGCCGACAGGACGCCGTCGTCGACGATGTGCCGCGTCGCGTCGCCGCCGGGAAGCGTGAGGATCACGATGTCGGCATCCGGCAGGAGAGCAGGCAGCTCGTCGACGCCGTGCACGTGGACGCCGTCCTCCGTGCGCGCGCGGCTCGCGACGGGGACGACGGTCACCTCGAACGGGGCGAGGCGCGCCGCGACCGCCTTGCCGACGCCGCCGTAGCCGAGCAGCAGGACCCGCCGGTCCGCGAGGCTGTCCGCGAAGACGGGCTCCCACGCGCCGCGCTCCTGCGACCGCACGAAGTCCGGGAGATGCCGCTGCGCCGCGAGCGTGAGGGCCAGGGCCAGCTCGGAGGTGGAGGTCTCATGGACGGATGCCGCGTTCGCGAACGTGCTGCCGGCGGGGAGCCAATCGGCGATCCCGTCGTAGCCGATCGACTGCCCCTGCACGAGGCGCGTCGGCACGCCCTCCAGTGCCGTGAGGACGCGGCCGCCGTTCATGTAGGGCGGCACGACGATGTCGATGCGCTCGCGGGGCGGGGCGGTCTTCATGTCCCACACCGCGACCTCGACGCCCTCGGGGAGGGGAGCGAGGTCGGCCGCGAGCTGCTCGGTGGGCACGGTGACGAAGAGATTCGAGGAGCCGGAGGAGGTCACGCGTCGAGCCTAGCCAGCCCCGGGGTGGGGCCGGAGTAGCGTTCCGCTCAACGAAAGATCGAGGAGACGACGATGATTCCGGAGATCAACTACTGGACGGTTCTGCTGGCGACCCTGTCGACGATGATCGTCGGCTCGATCTGGTACACCCCGAAGGTGTTCGGCACCCGCTGGGCGCGGCTCGCGAACGTCGACATGGACAGGCCGGGCGCCACGGCGGTGATGCCCATCCTCACGACCGTGATCGTGAGCTTCATCACGGCGTGGGTGCTCGCCGGTGCGACGGCGATCGCCTGGCACTTCTACGAGGGGTCGTTCTTCTGGTCCGCGATCGTGACCGGCGTCGCGCTGTGGGCGGGGTTCACGGCGGCGCGCTTCATCACGCACGACGCGTTCGAGGGGCGCCCCACCTCGCTGACCGTGCTGAACATCGCGCACGAGCTCGTGACCGTGCTCGTGATGGCGGTGATCATCGGCGTGTGGCCGCCCGCCGGCACGGTCTGACCCCGGCGGCGGGGGGCATTGCCGTTGAGACGCACCTTCCCCGCTCAGACGCGCGCTGCGCGCAGGCGTCTCGGCGCAGGACGTGCGTCTCGCGCACGCGAGGGGCCCGGCGGTCCCTACGCCGCGGCGGCGACGACGGCGGAGATCGCCGACGTGAAGAACGGCACGCCGTCCACACCGGAGCGCATGGCCGCGGACGTGTCGGGGCCGAAGCCGGGCTCGGTCGCGTGCTCAGGATGGGGCATGAGGCCGACGACGTTGCCGCGCTCGTTCGCGATGCCGGCGATGTCGCGCAGCGAGCCGTTCGGGTTGACGCCGAGGTAGCGGAACGCGACGAGCCCCTCGCCCTCGAGACGGTCGAGCTCGGACTCGGAGGCGATGTAGCCGCCATCCGCGTTCTTCAGCGGGATGACGATCTCCTGGCCGGACTCGAAGTCGCTCGTCCAGGCCGTCGAGGTGCTCTCCACCCGCAGGCGCTGGTCGCGGCGGATGAACTGCTGATGGGCGTTGCGGATGAGACCACCCGGAAGCAGGTGCGCCTCGACGAGCATCTGGAAGCCGTTGCAGATGCCGAGCACCGGCATCCCCTTCGCCGCGGCGTCCTTCACCTCGGACATGATCGGCGCGAGGGCCGCGATCGCGCCCGCGCGCAGGTAGTCGCCGTAGCTGAAGCCGCCGGGCAGGACGAGCGCGTCGACGCCTTCGAGGTCGTGCGAGCCGTGCCACAGGGCGACGGGCTCGGCGCCGGCGATGCGGACGGCGCGCTGGGCGTCGCCGTCGTCCAGCGAACCGGGGAAGGTGATGACCCCGATCCGGACCGTCACTCGACGACCTCGACGCTCACGACGTCCTCGATGACCGAGTTCGACAGGATCTCGTCGGCGACCTGACGCGCGGTCGCGAGGACCTCGTCGGTGACCTCGCCGTCCACGGTGAGCTCGAACCGCTTGCCGATGCGCACGCCGCTGAAGGCCGAGACGCCCAGACGCGTGAATGCGCCGGCGACCGCCTTCCCCTGCGGATCCAGCAGCTCGGCCTTGGGCATGACGTCGACGACGATGGTGGGCATTCGAGGTGGCTCCGAAGCGGCGAGGGGACGAGGGCGCCTCCAGTCTACCGGCGGGGTGAGGAGGGTCCGTCGTCGCCCTGGCGGGATGCCGCCGGCACCGCGTGCCCCCGCGAGACGCACCTTCCGCGCCGAGACGCCGGCGCAGCACGGGCGTCTCGCCGCGAAGGGTGCGTCTCGGCGGGGAAGGCGCCGCGGCCCCCCACCGCGCATTTTCGCCGTGACGCAACTGTGACCGTTCCATGGGAGCGCTCCCTTGACATGCGCGGGAGCGCTCCCATAGAGTCCTGGACGTCCGATGAGAGCGCTCCCACACGCGGGACCCATGTCCCGTCCGGAGGGAATCAGTCCCGTCCCGACGGGGGATCGCTCGGCAGCAAACAGCCTCGGCAGCAAACAGCTCTACCCACACCCACAAAGGAGTGCACTGTGAAGTCACCCGCTGCGCGGAGGATCGCGATCGTCGCGGCCGCCGCCTCCACGTCCGCTCTCGTCCTGGCCGGCTGCGCCGGCGGCGGCGGGACCCCTGCCACGCAGGACCCCAACGAGAAGATCACGCTCACGGTCGCGACGTTCAACGACTTCGGCTACACGCAGGAGCTCGTCGACGAGTACACCAAGGAGCACCCGAACGTCACGGTCGAGCTGACCAAGGCGGCCACCTCGAACGACGCCCGCGCCAACTACTTCCAGAAGCTGGGCAAGACCGGCCTCGCCGACATCGAGGCCATCGAGGTCGACTGGCTGCCCGAGGTCATGAAGTACGCCGACCTGCTGCAGCCGGTCCCGAAGGACCTCGAGAGCCGCTGGCTCGACTGGAAGGTCGAGGCGGCGAAGGACGCCGAGGGCAACCTCATCGGCTACGGCACCGACATCGGCCCCGAGGGCATCTGCTACCGCTCCGACCTGTTCAAGGCCGCGGGCCTGCCCACCGACCGCGACGAGGTCGCCAAGCTCATCGAGGGCGACTGGGCCAAGTACTTCTCCGTCGGCGACCAGTACGTCAAGGCCACGGGCAAGGCGTGGTTCGACTCGGCCGGTGGCACCTACCAGGGCATGATCAACCAGGTCGAGGCCGCATACGAGGACCCCGAGAGCGGTGAGATCATCGCGACCGAGAACCCCGAGGTCAAGGCGATCTACGACCAGGTCCTCGCCGCCAGCGCGACGCAGTCGGCGCACCTCGGCCAGTGGTCGGACGACTGGTTCGCCGGTCTCACCAACGGCGCGTACGCCACGATGCTCTGCCCCGGCTGGATGCTCGGCGTCATCTCCGGCAACGCCAAGGACGTCACCACGTGGGACGTCGCGAACGTCTTCCCCAACGGCGGCGGCAACTGGGGCGGCTCGTACCTGACCGTCCCCGCCAACGGCAAGCACGTCGCCGCGGCGTCGGAGCTGGCCGCGTGGCTGACCGCTCCTGAGCAGCAGATCAAGGCGTTCGTGAACGCGGGCACGTTCCCCAGCCAGAACGAGGCGCTGACCGACCCGACGCTGCTCGACTACAAGAACGAGTACTTCAACAACGCGCCGGTCGGCCAGATCTTCTCCGAGCGCGCCACGGCCGTCACGGTCGCTCCGTTCAAGGGCCAGTTCTACTTCCAGATCAACGACGCGATGCAGAAGGCGCTGACGCGCGTCGAGGACGGAACGCAGAACGCGACGCAGTCGTGGGACCAGTGGGTCTCCGAGGTGAACGCGATCAAGTGATCGGATGCCGCGGGGTCGGCCGGCCCGGCCCCGCGGCACCCCTTCGCAGCACACCCCACCCGCCGCCCCACCGACCGACCCGAGGAGCCCTGTCGTGACCGCGACCGTCAGCCCGCCGACCACGAAGGGCGGATCCGGCGCCACCCGCGCGCCGAAGCGCATCGGCTTCGGCAAGAGCCTCAGCAGCTGGGACCTGAAGCTCTCGCCGTACCTCTACATCTCGCCGTTCTTCATCCTGTTCCTCATCGTCGGGCTGTTCCCGATCGCCTACACGGCGGTCATCTCCTTCATGGACTGGGACCTGGTCCGCAACAGCGGCACCTTCATCGGGTTCGGCCAGTACGAGTACGTGCTGAGCAACCCGAAGTTCTGGATCGCTCTGCGCAACACGTTCAGCATCTTCCTGCTGTCGACCGTCCCGCAGCTGATCCTCGCGATCTTCATCGCGGCGATGCTCGACCAGAACATCCGCGCCAAGACCTTCTGGCGCATGGGCGTCCTCGTCCCCTACGTCATGGCCCCCGTCGCCGTCGCCCTCATCTTCAGCAACATGTTCGGCGACAAGTACGGCATCATCAACACGCTCCTGTCGAACATCGGCATCCCCGCCATCGGCTGGCACTCCAACGCGTTCGCGAGCCACATCGCCATCGCGACGATGGTGAACTTCCGCTGGACCGGCTACAACGCCCTCATCCTCCTCGCCGCGATGCAGGCCATCCCGCGCGACTACTACGAGGCCGCGACCGTCGACGGCGCCGGCAAGGTCCGCCAGTTCTTCGCGATCACGGTGCCGAGCCTGCGCCCCACCCTCATCTTCGTCATCATCACCTCGACGATCGGCGGACTGCAGATCTTCGACGAGCCGCGCATGTACGACCAGTACGGCACCGGCGGCGCGAACTACCAGTGGCTGACCATCACCCTGTGGCTCTACGACATCGGCTGGGGCGAGTGGAACTTCGGCCGCGCCGCGGCGCTGGCCTGGATCCTGTTCATCATCATCCTGCTCATCGGTGTCATCAACCTGTTCGTCACGAGATCCCTCGTGCGCGACGAAGGCAGCCGCAGCTCCATGACGCGCGCGGAGCGCCGTGCCGCGGCGCGCAACGCCCGGCGCGCCGTCGCGGCGGACTCCGCCCAGCAAGCCCGCACCCGTGAGGAGGCCGCACGATGACCGCTGTGGACCAGCCCCCGATCATCATCCCGGATGCCGCCGAGGCGCCCGAGGAGAAGCGTCGGCGCCGCCCCCGCCACATCCGCGGGTCGCGCCCCGGGTGGTTCGTCTACGCGAGCCTCGGCGTCGTGCTCCTGGCCGCGTTCTTCCCCTACTACTGGTCGCTGCTGATCGGGTCGGGCGACGCCTACACGATCCGCGACCCCAACATGTCGTGGCTGCCCGGCGGCAACTTCTTCGCCAATGCGGCGTCGGTCGTCAACGACCCCGCCGTGAACTTCTGGCCGGCGCTGTGGAACTCGATCTACAGCTCCGCGCTCATCGCGATCTCGGTGGTCTTCTTCTCGACCCTCGCCGGGTGGGCGTTCGCCAAGCTCAAGTTCCGCGGCAGCAGCATCCTGCTCGTCTTCGTCATCGCGACGATGGCCGTCCCGACCCAGCTCGCGGTCGTCCCGCTCTACATCGTCATGGCCAACCTGCAACTCGCCGGCACGCTCTGGGCAGTCATCGTCCCGGCCCTCACGAGCGCGTTCGGCGTCTTCTGGATGACGCAGTACCTCGAGCAGACGCTGCCGCCCGAGCTCATCGAGGCCGCGCGGATCGACGGGGCGAACATGCTCCAGGTGTTCTGGTACGTCGGCCTGCCGGCCGCGCGGCCGGCCGCCGCGATGCTCGCGCTCTTCACGTTCATCCAGACCTGGACGAACTTCTTCTGGCCGTTCATCGTCCTCGACAAGGACAGCCGGACGCTGCCGGTCGCGCTCCAGGCGCTGGCGAACAACTTCTTCGACGACTACTCGCTGATCATGGCCGGTGTCGTGCTGTCGATCATCCCCCTGCTGATCCTGTTCGTCCTCGCAGGCAAGCAGCTCGTCGCGGGGATCATGTCCGGGGCGGTGAAGGGCTGAGCATGAGCAGATTTCCTGGGGACTTCATCTGGGGGTCCGCCACGGCGGCCGCGCAGATCGAAGGCGCGGCCCACGAGGACGGCAAGGACGACTCGATCTGGGACGCGTTCGCGCGAGTGCCCGGGGCGATCGCGAACGGGGACACCCCCGAGGTCGCCGTCGACCACTACCACCGGATCGCCGAGGACGTCGCGATCATGCGCGACCTCGGACTCCAGGCGTACCGCTTCTCCGTGAGCTGGCCGCGGGTGCGGCCGGGGGGAGGCGCCCCCAATCCGGCGGGGATCGACTTCTACAGCCGTCTCGTCGACGAGCTGCTCGGCGCGGACATCCTGCCCTGGCTCACGCTGTACCACTGGGACCTGCCCCAGGCGCTCCAGGAGCGCGGCGGGTGGGCGGATCGCGACACCGCGCTGCGATTCGCCGAATACGCGGTGACGGTGCATGAGGCGCTCGGGGATCGGGTCACCCATTGGACGACGTTCAACGAGCCGTGGTGCTCCTCGATGCTCGGCTATGCGAGCGGCGAGCACGCACCGGGCCGGCAATCCCCCGCCGAGGCCTTCGCGGCGCTCCACCACCAGCACCTCGCGCACGGTCTCGCGGTGCGTGCACTGCGCGAGCGAGGCGTCGAGTCGATCGGCATCACGCTCAACCTCACGACCGCCGTGCCGCGCGATCCGGCCGACCTGGCCGACCTCGACGCAGCCCGCCGGATCGACGGCCTCTTCAACCGGATGTACCTCGAGCCGCTGCTGCTCGGGCGCTACCCGGATGACGTCCTCGCGGACATCGGCGCCGCGGGGTGGAGCGTGCCGGTCCAGGACGGCGACCTCGCCGCGATCCGGCAGCCGATCGACCTCCTCGGCGTGAACCACTACCACGACGACCAGGTGAGCGGGCATCCGGATGGCGGCAACGACGGGAGCACGGCGCGACCCGGTCGCGACTACGCGTCGCCCTATCCCGGGTCCGAGTTCGTGACGTTCCCCGGTCGCGACCTGCCGCGGACCGGGATGGGCTGGGAGGTCAATCCGGCCGGCCTCACGCGCCTGCTCGTCCGGCTCGGGCAGGAGTACGGCGACGCACTGCCGCCGCTCTACGTCACGGAGAACGGCGCCGCCTACGACGACATCGTCACGGGGGACGGCCTCGTCCACGACGCGCAGCGGACGGAGTTCATCCTCGACCACGTCGCGGCGATCGGCGACGCGATCGAGCAGGGGGCCGACGTGCGCGGCTACTTCGTCTGGTCGCTGCTCGACAACTTCGAGTGGGCCTGGGGCTACGACGAGCGATTCGGGATCGTGCGAGTCGACTACGACAGTCTCGTGCGGACCGTGAAGGACAGCGGTCGCGCCTACGCCGCGCTCATCGCGGCCGAGGTCGCCGTCCGCGGCTAGCCTGGTGCCTGCCCCCGAACCCGAGGATCGCATGACCATCCGCCCCTCCGCCGATCGCACCGCACCGACCCTCGAGGCGGTTGCGGAGCGGGCCGGTGTCTCGCGATCGACGGTGTCCCGGGTGGTCAACGGCTCGCCGAAGGTGACCGACGAGGCGCGGGCAGCCGTGGAGCGCGCCATCGCGGAGCTCGGGTACGCGCCGAACCTCGCCGCACGCAGTCTCGCGAGCCGGCGTTCTCATTCGATCGCGCTCGTCATCCCGGAAGGCACGAGCCGATTCTTCGCCGACCCGTACTTCGCGGCGGTCGTCGAAGGCGTCGCCGACCATCTCGCGCGCAGCCCGTACACGCTGACCCTCCTCGTCGCGTCCGAGACGGACCCGGGCAGGACCGCGCGCTACCTGCGGGGCGGCGGCGTCGACGGCGCGCTCATCCTCTCCACCCACAGCGACGACCGCTCCTACGTCGAGCTCGCCGGACGCCTGCCGATCGTCTTCAGCGGCCGACCGACCGTGACCCACGACGACGACGCGGTCATCGTCGACGTCGACAACACGGCGGCCGCGAAGACCGCGACCGAGTACCTGATCGAACGCGGTCGGCGCCGGATCGCGACGATCGCCGGCCCGCAGGACATGGCGGCGGGCATCGACCGTCTCGCGGGATGGCTCGACGCGATCGTCACGGCGGGGCTCGAGCCGGGTCCCATCGAGGTCGGCGACTTCACCCCCGAGGCGGGCGCCGAAGCGCTCAAGCGGCTGCTCGCCCGCGATGAGGAGTTCGACGGGCTGTTCGTCGCATCGGCCCAGATGGCGAACGCCGCGCTCATCGAGCTCAAGGCGCACGGCATCGCCGTGCCGAGGGACGTGTCCGTGATCGCGATCGACAACGACCGCTTCGCGGTGGAGGCCGACCCGCCGCTCACGACGATGGAGCAGCCGACGACGGCCCAGGGCGCCAAGATCGCCGAGGTGCTCGTGCGCCTGATCGAGGGGCGACCGGTCCAGCGCAAGACGATCATGGCCACCCGCCTCATCGAGCGCGAGTCGGTCTGACGGCCAACCCGGCTCAGCCCGCGTAGTCGGCTGCTGGGCCGGTCCGGTAGTACTCCTCCAGCGTCGCGATGCCCGCGTCATGCATCGTCGCGGCGACCTGCGGACCGACGTAGCGCAAGTGCCACGGCTCCCAGATGTATCCCGTCATCCACTCGTATCCCTGCGGGTAGCGGACGATGAAGCCGAAACGCCACGCGTTCTGGGCGACCCACTCGCCCTCGGGGGTATAGCCGAACGGCTCGTCGGTGCAACCGCAACTGGATGCCCCCACGTCCATCGCGAGTCCCGTCTGATGCTCGCTGTGACCCGGCCGGGCGCTGTACGTGTCGGCGACCGCCTGCCCGTCCTGCTCGACCCAGCCGCCGTACGTCGAGATCTGCGTGTCGTAGCTGCGGAACGCGCTCGCCGAGAAGAGCCAGAGGCCCGTCTCCGCCTCGAGCGCCGCGTTCATCGCGTTCATCGCGTTCGCGGCCTCCGGACGCAGCTCTCCGCCCGTGCTGTCGACGGAGGCGAGCTCGGGATAGTAGTCCAGGGGGCAGAGCGGGTGGTGCTTGTTCACGAGCACGGTGACGTCGCCCGGGTCACCCCAGCAAGTGCCGATCGCGGGCAACGGCGGCGGGGTCTCAGCCTCGACTTCCTCCGCTGCTGCCGGCGTCGGGGTCGCACTCGGCGCGGAACTCGGCGCCGGTGGGGAGGTCGCCTCTCCCGTCTCTACTCCGCCGATCCCGCGCGCGACGAGGACGACCGCCGTCACGATG
>Ga0182739_1001613_pt1 | contig 23040 bp, 28 predicted proteins | sample eDN5th30CBELigBY_FD_128873 | JGI IMG/M metagenome (GOLD analysis project Ga0182739, IMG submission 128873) | Enriched backyard soil microbial communities from Emeryville, California, USA - eDNA 5th pass 30_C BE-Lig BY (version 2) (version 2) | ecosystem: Environmental > Terrestrial > Soil >...
AGCCAGGCGCCGTCGAACTTGCCGTTGCCCAGGTCGCTGGTCAGCGCGGTGAGCCAGCTTCCGCCCAGCAGGCCGCCGGCATAGCGCATGGGGTTCATGCCGCGCCAGCCCGCCCAATACGACAAGGGGGCGCCGGCCACGATGATGGGGCCGAAGAGCTCGGGATGCACGGCGGCGGTCATCATGATCTGCCAGCCCGCCTGGCAATTGGCCACGACGACCGGCTTGCCTTCCGCGTCGGGGTGCAGGGCGATGATTTCTTCCAGGAAGCGGGCCTCGGCCATCATCACGTCTTCGACGGTCTGCGTGGGCATGGGCTGGGGCAGGAACGTCGCGAAGTAGCAGGGGTGTCCCGCCCGCACGGCGACGCCGATTTCGCTTTCGGGTTTGAAGCCGCCGATGCCCGGCCCGTGGCCGGCCCGCGGGTCCACCACCAGGAAGGGGCGCTTGATCGGGTCCACTTCCACGCCTTCCGGGGGCGTGATGCGCAAGAGGCCGTAGTTGACGGGACGCGGCAGCTCGCGGCCGTCGAGCACCAGCTCAAATTCCATGCTGAGCACATTGGGCGCGCGCTTGGCCATGTGATCGTGGTACTGATTGCCGCGCTGGCGCATCACGTCAGCGTAAAGCACGCCGCGCTGCCAGGCGTCCACCGCATATTCATAAGCGGCCGTCCAGGGGTTGAAGGACGGGACGGGCGTGTGATCGGTGCCGGATTCGGCCATGGCGATCTCCTGTAAATTGCTGCCGGCGGCAAAGCGCCGCCTGGCAAGCCGGTCCCAGTGGAACCGGCGGAGTTGACCTCCCCATTACACCGCAATGGATGCTGCGGTGCAACATCCGATCGCTTGCTCGGCGTCAAGCCGGGCCGGATCGGCCCGCTTCCGGTTGAGCCGCTTCAACCTGGTCAGCGGGCGGCGGCGTTGTGCTCCAGCCATTTCTGCACGCCCGGCCGCTGCCACTGGGCATCGACGTAGGCGCGCAGCGTGTCCGGCAGGTCGTCCTGCTCCAGGCGCTTGAGCATGGCCGCAAGGTCCGTGTCGGCAATACACCACTCGTCGAACAGCGTGGTCTGGTGGACGCCCACCAGATGGCTGGCCACCAGGATCAGCTTGGCCGCGGCGGCATGGCCGGCGTCGGACAGGGGCTGGCCGGCTTCTCCGTAGAACACGGTTTCGGTGGGGCGTTCCTGGCGCAGGGCCGTGAGGTCGCTGCGCAGCCAGGCCTGGAGCTGGCGGGCGCGGGCGCGCTCGCGCAGGCCGGCCGGAAACAAGGCGGCGTGTTCGGGCGCGGGAAAGGCTTCGTCCAGGTATTCGGCGATGGCGCTCGATTCGGTCAGGTTGAAATCCGCGTGCGTCATGGCCGGCACCCGCGAGGTGAGCGCGCGGCACTGGAACGGCTGCATGCGCTGCTCGCCGGCGTCCAGGTCGATGGGACGCACTTCGAACGGCAGGCGCTTTTCGGTCAGCGCCACATAGACCGACATGGCGAAGGGGCTGAGGAACAGGGAGTCGACGTATAGCGTAATCGGGGCGCCCAAGGCTTGTCTCCGGGTCAGGCGGGTAACGTATGGTCAGGCTGCGCGGGGCGCCTGCGTTTGCAAAGCGTAACGCAACGGCAACCCGGACGTGTCGCGCCGGCGCGTCAGTCCACGATGAAAAGCTTGGCGCCGGTGGCGGTGGACGAGCGGTGCGGTTCGGCCTGGTCTGCCACCTGGTAGCTCATGCCCGGCGTCAGCACGAACTGGCGGCCGTCTTCCAGCTCGGTGTGCAGTTCGCCTTCGAGGCAGAACAGGATATGGCCCTTGGTGCACCAGTGGTCGGCCAGGTAGCCGGCCGTGTACTCCACCATGCGTACCCGAAGATCGCCAAAATGGCGGGTCCGCCAGTACGCCATCCCGGTGTCGCCGGCGTGTTCGGTGCGTTCCACTTCGGACCAGTCGGTGGTGCCGAAGGGGATGTTGCTCATCTTCATCGTGATTCCTGCGGTGTGGGTGCTGGCCCCGGTCATCCGGGGCGAAAACAGAAAACACATACTACGCCATTCAGGCGGCCAGCTTTTTCTGCCAGAACATGGCGCGTCCGGTGGTCTCGTCCAGCGCATAACCCTCGAAGCCCTGCTTGCGGTACAGGCCCTGGGCGACGGCGTTGCCTTCCAGCACTTCCAGCGTGATCTTGCAGCAGCCCATCTGGCGCGCCCGATCCTCCAGCGCGGCCAGCAGTTGCTTGCCCACGCCGCGGCCCTGAAACGCCGGCGCCACCGCCAGATCGTGCAGGTTGAGCAGCGGACGGCATGCAAAGGTGGAGAATCCCTCGAGGTAGATCGCCACGCCGGCGGCCTGGCCATCGATGCGGGCCAGCAGGGCGTGGGCGGTGGGGCGGCGGGCCAGTTCCGCGATCAGGTTGGCCTGCGCATGGGCGGGCAGGGGCGTGTTGCCGCCCATGGGTCCGCTGGCGTATTCGTTCAGCATGGCCAGCACCTGGCGGCCGTGTTCCGGGTCGTTGAAGTCGACGTCGATGATGTCCAGCACGTTCGGTTTCCTTCGCGCGGGCACGCGGGGCCCGCGATGGATGATGTCGGGAAGCGGCGCGACCGGGGCGGACGCGCGCCAAACCGACCATTATGCGCCGTTTCCAACCTGGCAAATTGCATTGAAAAATCGGTCCATAGCCCCTATCTTTTGGCTATTCAAGGCCGGATCCGGCTGTGCCGGACGCGGCCTCAACCCTCTACGTGAGCTGGAACATGGAGTTCAAGGACTACTACAGCATTCTCGGGGTGGAACAGGGCGCGTCCGACGACGACATCCGCAAGGCCTACCGCAAGCTGGCCCGCAAATATCACCCCGACGTCAGCAAGGAAAGCGATGCCGAGTCGCGCATGCGCGACGTCAACGAGGCCTATGACGTGCTGCGCGACGCCGAAAAGCGCCAGGCCTATGACAACCTGGCGGCGGGCGTATCGCCCGATGGGGGCTTCCAGCCGCCGCCGGGCTGGGACGAAGGCTTCGAATTCCACCGCGGCGCGGCGCCCGGCGACGAAGCGCAATTCAGCGAATTCTTCTCGTCGCTGTTCGGTGGCCACGGCGGGCGGCGCGGGGCGCGCCAGCAGGAGTTCCGCGCGCGCGGCGAAGACCACCATGCCGCCATCGAAGTCGACCTGGAAGACGCGTTCAAGGGCGCAACGCGCGACATCAGCCTGCGCTCCATGCAGATGGACGCCCAGGGCCGGCCGCAGATGCAGAGCCGCACGCTCAGCGTCAGGATCCCGGCTGGCGTGCGCGAAGGCCAGTACATCCGGCTGGTCGGACAAGGCATGCCCGGTTATGGCGGCGCCGAAAACGGCGACCTGTACCTGGAAGTGCGCTTCAAGCCGCACCCGCGCTATCGCGCCGATGGCCGCGATCTCTACATGACGCTGCCGGTCGCGCCCTGGGAAGCCGCGCTGGGCGCGCATGTCCAGGCGCCCACGCCCGCGGGCACGGTCGAGGTGTCGGTGCCGCCGGGGTCCGGCAACGGCCGCAAGCTCCGGCTGCGGGGGCGCGGCATCCCGGGCGATCCGCCCGGCGACCTGTACCTGGTCCTGGACCTGGTCCTGCCGCCGGCCGACAGCGACGCCGCCAAGGCCGCCTACCGCAAGCTGCAGCAGGATCTGCCCTTCAACCCGCGCCGCAACCTGGGGGTCTGACCATGAAGAAGATCGTGATCGCCAGCGCCACCGTCGTGGGCAAGTCGCAACCGCTCAGCGCGGATGACCTTGCCCGCGCCTGCGGGGCGGAAGTGGAATGGGTGGCCCGTCTGGTGGAAGTGGGCATCGTCAACGCCAGCGGCGGCGGCCCGTCGGAATGGCGCTTCTACAGCGTGGACCTGCAGCGCGCCCTGCACGCGCGGCGGCTGGAACGCGACTTTGGCGCGGGGCTGGATGCCGTGGCCCTCATCCTGGACCTGAGCCAGGAGGTGCGCCGCCTCAGGGCGCAATTGCGGGCGCTGGGGGGGCTGCCCTGACTCGCGGGAGGGGGTAGGTAAAATGGGCGCCCGCCGCCTGCTGCAGAAACAATGAGCGCCCAGCAAACTCCCCCCGCCGCCGCGCGCGCCATGTCTGGCAGCGCACGCATCGACGGACTGAAATCCTGCCTGCCGGTCATGATCGGCTACTTTCCGGTGGCCGTGACCTTCGGCATCGCCGGCGTCGCGGCCGGCTTGACCCCGTTGCAGGTCGTCCTGATTTCCGTGCTGGTCTACGCCGGCGCCAGCCAGTTCCTGCTGCTCGCCTCCATCAAGGCCGGCACGCCGTGGCTCTGGGTGGTGGCGCTGTGCTCGCTGCTCAATGCCCGGCACCTGCTCTACGGCCCGCTCCTGTCGCGCTTCCTGCCGCCCGCGCTGCGGCAACGGCTGCAGGTGGCGTTCCTGCTGACCGACGAGGTCTTTGCCACCGCCTTCAACCGCCTGCAGGCCGTGGAACCCGGCGGGCGCCACGGATGGATGATCGCGCTGGGCGTGGGCGCGTGGCTGACGTGGATCGCCGGCACCGCCGTGGGCGTGTATGCGGGCGACGGGCTCGAACGCCACTACCCGATGCTGTCCCAGGTAATGCGCTTTGCGCTGCCGGCGCTCTTCATGGCGCTGGTGTGCCAGGGGGCGCGGCGCGGCATGGGCCTGCCCATCGTGGCTGCCGTCGCCGGCGCCGGGCTGATCGCAGCCCTGGGCCACACCAGCCTTGCAATCCTGGCCGGCGCGGTCATCGGCTGCGCGGCCTATCGCCTGAGGAGGCCGGCATGAACGCCAGCGGACTGGAGTTCTGGGGCGCCGTCATCGCCATGGCGGTCATCACGTATTTCACGCGCGCCTTGCCCTTCATGCTGTCTGAACGCAGCCGGCTGCTGCGGCGCCTGTCGCGCGAAGGGTCGGCGCTGGCGGCGCTGGGACCGTCGCTGCTGGCGGGCATCGCGGCGGCGGTCATCGTGCCGGACCTGCTGGGCGCGGGCGCGCAGGCCGCCCGCATCGCGCCCTACGTGGGCGGCCTGGTCGTCACCGGCGTCGCCGCGCGCCTGGTCAGCAACACGGGCGTCGCGGTGCTGGTCGGCATGGCCGGCTACGGGATATTGCTGGCCTTGGCGGCGTAGCGATCCGCAAGGCAAAATGGTCCGATCCCCCCAAGGAGTCCGACCATGCTTACGCTCTATCACGCGCCGCGATCGCGGTCGTTCCGGATACTGTGGCTGCTCGAGGAACTGGGCGTGCCTTACGACACCGAAATGGTGTCGATCCGCGGGCACGACAGCACGGGGCACATGCCGGCCGATTACATCGACATCCATCCGCATCGCAAGGTGCCGGCGCTGGTGCATGACGGCGTGCCTGTATTCGAGACGCCGGCCATCGCGCTGTACCTGACGGACCTGCACCCCGAGGCGGGCCTCGGGCCGCTCATTGGCGACCGGCAGCGCGGCCCCTACCTGACCTGGCTGGCCTATTCCACGGGCGTGTTCGAGCCGGCCATGGTCGAGCGGGCCTACAAGACGCCGCACCAGGCGGCGCTGGGGTGGGGATCGGCGGATGAGGTCGAGCAGGTGCTGGCCCGGGTGCTGCAGGCGCGGCCCTTCTTCCTGGGCGACAAGTTTTCCGCCGTCGACATCGTGCTGGGCGGCTCGCTGCAGTACATGATGCAGATGAAAGTCGTGCCCGAAACGCCCGTCTTCACCGCCTACGTCGAGCGGCTGGGCGACCGCCCGGCCATGCACCGCGCGTTGCAGCGCGACGGCGACATCGAAGAGTCCTGACGCCCGGCGCGCGAAGTCAGCGCGGGCCTGCGATGCGCGCCTGCAGGTGGTCCCGCCATTGTTCCGGACGGCCCAGGTAGCGGCTGGGTTCCAGCAGGGTGTAGACGCCGCCCTGCTCCAGCGCCAGCGTGGGAAAGCCCGTGCCGCCCACCTGGGCCAGCAGCCGGCGGCTGGCGGCGATGTGCGCGGCCGTCTCGGCGCCCTGCGCGGCCGCATACGCCGCGTCGAAGGCGCCGGCGTCCAGGCCGATGTCCGTTGCCAGCGTCCTGAGGACCGCCGGGTCGGCGATGCGCCGGCCTTCCACATAGTGCGCGTGCTGCATCCGGCGCAGCAGGTCCAGGCCGCGGCCCGCCATTGTCTGCGCGGCCAGGATGGCCGTGGTGGGCGGTTCGGAATCGAACACGGCCCCGCCGTCACGCAGCAGGCCGTCGAAATAGCCCGGACCGAACGGCTGCCCCGTCAGCCCGGCGATGCGCTCGTCGTGCGGCATGACGTAGCGGCGCAGGGCCTCGGTGACCGGCTGGCGGTTGGCGCCGGTCATCATGCCGCCGCCGTGGGGCTCGATGGACAGGCCCGCAATGCCGCGGGCGGCCTCCACCAGCGGCGCGGCGCCATAGCACCAGCCGCAGAGCGGATCAAAAACATAATGCAGAGTGGGAAGAGAGGTCGTCATGGCGCCATGGTAGACGGCGCCCGGCGCGGGCGCATAGGCCGGCGCGATACCCAGAGTGTTGCAGCGGCCGTGCAGATTGCCTGCACGGCCGGGCGATCAGCCTGCGATCTGCACGCCGATCCAGAACAGGCCGGCGGCCAGTAGCATGGACGCGGGCAGGGTCAGCACCCAGGCCAGCAGGATGTTGCGCACGGTGTTGCCCTGCAGGCCGGTTTTATTGGCGATCATGGTGCCCGCCACGCCCGAGGACAGCACGTGCGTGGTCGATACCGGCAGGCTGAAGACGTTGGCCAGTCCGATGGCGCCCACGGCGGTCAATTGCGCCGACATGCCCTGCGCGTAGGTCATGCCCTGCTTGCCGATCTTTTCGCCCACGGTCAGGACGACGCGGCGCCAGCCCACCATGGTGCCCGCGCCCAGCGCCAGCGCCACGGCCACGATCACCCAGAACGGCGCGTATTCCGTGGTGGCGGTCAGGTCCGCGCGCAGGCGCTGCAGGTCGGCGGCTTCGCGCGCGGGCAGGCCCTCCAGGCGAGCCACCTTCTTGGCCGTATCGTCCAGGCACAGCAGGTAGCGGCGCACGTCGATGCGCTTCTGGGCCGACAGGTCGGCGTAGTTGGCCACGCCGTGCAGGTCGTTCTGCAGCGCCATGATGGTCGGCACCGTCAGGGTCGGATCGCAGCGGAAATTGGCGGGCAGGTCTTCCTGTATGTCGACGCGGCGCAGCGCCAGGTAGTCGCCCAGCAGCGCTTCATTGCGCTGATAGAACACCAGCAGGTGGTTGGCGGCGTCGCGGGTGCGTTCGATCTGGTAGGTGGTGCTGTGGGTGTCCAGCACGAAGTTGGCCGGCACGATCCCGATCAGCACCAGCATGATCAGGCCGATACCCTTCTGGCCGTCGTTGGAGCCGTGCACGAAGCTCACGCCCATGGCCGACAGCACCAGCACCAGGCGGTTCCAGAACGGCGGATGCTTTTTGTTGTCGATGGCGCGGCGCTGCTCGGGCGTCTTGTGCATCTTGGACAGGGGCAGCCAGCGCTTGAGCGCCAGCAGGAGCACCCCCGCCACCATGAAGCCGGCGATGGGCGAGGCCACCAGCGACAGGCCGATGTCGATGGCCTTGCCCCAGTTCACTCCGTCCCCCAGGGGCAGATCGGTAATGAGCGCGTTGGCCAGGCCCACGCCCAGGATCGATCCGATCAAGGTGTGCGAGCTGGACGCCGGGATGCCGAAATACCAGGTGCCGAGATTCCAGGCGATGGCGGCGGCCAGCATGGCGAACACCATGGCCAGGCCGCGGCCGGTATCCACGTTGATCAGCAATTCGACGGGGAGCAGATGGACGATGGCGTAGGCGACGCCCACGCCGCCCAGCAGCACGCCCAGGAAGTTGAAGATTCCGGACAGGACCACCGCGAGGTGCGGCGGCATGGCCTTGGTATAGATGACGGTTGCGACGGCGTTTGCCGTGTCGTGAAAGCCGTTGATGAATTCGAAGGCCAGGACGAAGGTCAGGGCCAGCACGAGGCTGAGGCCGACCCAAAGGTCTAGGCCATGGAAGAGGTCGAACATGGGGAAGGGGGCGAGGTTCCGGCGAGAGGCCCCGATTATTGCAGATTTGTGACCTGTCCCTGAATGACCAGGCCCCAATTCAGAACTTCGAATACTGGAATTCGATCTCCATGGGCTTACCCAGATTGGCGGAGGTGTCCGCCTGGATCACCATCACGGCCAGCAGGCCCAGATACAGCAGGCAGAGCCAGAGCGTTCTTTTCATGGGCGGAATTCCTCGGCGATCCTCTGGTTGACGCGCAGCCAGCCCAGTTCGCCCAGGTGCTGGACGTCGCGCAGCGTGCCCACCTCGAAGGGGGCGTCGTACATGTCCATGCAGCGCATGGCGTAGCGCTGGCACAGGTCGGCCACCTGTCGCTGGATGGGCTCGAAGCGGTCCAGATCCTTGAACACCATGGGATGCAGCGGCTGCATCACGAAGAGCGCCTCGACCCCGTGCTGGTGCAGCAGCGCCATCAGGGCGGCGAGCTCGCGAAGTTCATCGCGGCCGGTCAGCGGCTGGGGCTGGTAGGCGGTCTTGCCGCCTTCGGGGATGGTGCGCAGGTACTTGTTGAAGAACTCGTCGCGCACCGCATAGCGGTTGTCCTGCATGAGCGCCTGTTCGGCCGCCTGCGCCTCGCCCGCCAGCGCGTCCCAGTCCACCACGCGGGCGGCGGCCGGCGGGCCCTCGCGCTCCGGTTCGGGGGCGGGCGCGGCGTGGGCCGGCGCCCACAGGCTTGCAAGCCGTTGGCGAAACACATACGCCTGCTCGGCCGCCATGGACCAGAAGACCCCGGCGTCGGCCTTCGCATCCAGCCACCGCAGGACTTCGGCCCGGCCTTCCGGCTGGCGCATCAGGCGCGGCAGCAGCGGGTTGGCATGTTCCTTGAACTCGTCCGGTCCCAGCCCGCCGTCGCCGTCGAACCAGCCGGGCGACAGCATCACGACCACGCGCGACGCCGGCGACAGGTCATCGGCCAGCGCGGCCAGCACGAACTGCATGCCCAGGGACTGAAAACCCGAATGGCCGTAGGCCAGCACGGGCATTTGCAGTTCGTCGGCCAGGTAGCGGTACGGCACGAAGCGCAGATCGTTGCTGGTGAGTTCGGACGACCCCAGGATCACGAGACGGTCGCCCGTGCGCAGCGCCTGGCTCAGGCGCGACAGGTTGCGGGTCTGCTCGTCCAGCGTGTTGCCCAGATTGGGGATATAGATGCCTGGCGCGGCGGCGGGCACCGCCTCTGTCTTCAGGGCCAGCAGGTGCACGGCCGCCCAGCCGGCGGCCGCGGCAACGGACAGGGCCAGCGCCGCGGCGAGCGCATGCTGCCCGAGAGTGCGTTTGAACATGGGAAATCCGATAGTGCGCCGCGCCACGAACGGGGCGGGATTGTTAGCGGATGTTATCCAGCGTCCCCGGCCCGAACAAGCGCGGGAAACCCTCGGCGGCGCGCCGATTCCCCTTTTTGCCACACCCGGCAGGGGGGAAGGGCGGGCGTGCCCGGTCAAGGAATGCGATAGCATCGATGTCGCGCGCCCGCCCGGTGCCCGGCAGGGCATCCAGGCAGGTATCCCACGACCGACCGCGCCGCCCGCCGCCGCCGTCGCGGCGTTTCATCGCCAGAACCTCATTCTTTCGCCATGACCGACATTGCCCGTATCGTCCGCAGCCATCCCGATGAACTGATCGTCGGCCTGGTGTCCATTTCCGATCGCGCCTCCACCGGCGCCTACCAGGATCAGGGACTGCCCGCGCTGCGCGAGTGGCTGGGCGGCGCGCTGGTCTCGCCCTGGCAGGCGGTGGACCGGCTGATTCCCGACGAGCCCGCGCGCATCTCCGACACCCTGATCGAACTGGTCGACCGCTGCGGCTGCGATCTCGTCCTGACCACCGGCGGCACCGGCCCGGCCCGGCGCGACGTCACGCCCGAGGCGACCCTGGCCGTCGGCACCAAGGAAATGCCGGGCTTTGGCGAGCAGATGCGCCAGATCAGCCTGCGCTTCGTGCCCACGGCCATCCTGTCGCGGCAGGTGGCCGTCATCCGCGAAACGGACGGCCATGCCGCCCTGATCGTGAACCTTCCCGGCCAGCCCAAGTCCATCCGCGAGACCCTCGAAGGGCTGAAAGGGGACGACGGCGCCGTGCTGGTGCCGGGCATCTTCGCCGCCATTCCCTATTGCATCGACCTCATCGGCGGTCCCTACGCCGAGACCCGTCCCGAGGTCATCGCGGCCTTCCGCCCGAAGTCCGCCCGCCGCCCTGAAAAGGCGTGAACCCCGGCTTGAACCCCGGCCTGAACCCCGGCCTGAACCCCGCGCCGGCGGCCGGTCCCCGCCCGGGGGCGGCAAGGACCGTGCGGTATAGTTGGCCGCCCCGATCAACCCCTATTGACCAAGAGTTCCCATCGTCATGAAGGTTCGTACCATTTTGTCCCTCGCCGCCCTGGCCGCCCTGTCGGCCTGCGCCAACGTCAAGGACGTGCGCGACCGCGAGCCCGTCTTCTACGGTTCTACCCAGCGCACTCCCGAGGATTACACGCAATGCGTGGCGCAAGCCTGGAAAGGCCTGGGCGTGGACTTCGAGCAGAAGCCGGTGCGCAACGGCTACGAGCTCATCCTGCACGGCAGCCTGGGCGTCGAAGCCGTCCTGACGACCACGCACTGGAAGGGCAAGACCGAGGCGCGTCTGTCCACGCGCATCGCGCGCCGCGACCAGTCCATCATCGAACCGGCCAACCTGTGCCGTTGAGCACCATCATCCACCGGCGCGACCTCCTGCGCACCGGCCTGGCGGCGGCAGCCCTGTGCCTGGGGTGGCCCGCACGGGGGCAGGCGGCCGCGGGCTACATCAGCCGCAAGCTCGACGCGCGCGTGCCCGGCGGCGTGGCGGTGCTGGGCCTGGGCGACGCCGAAAGCGCGCCAGAGGTCACGTATCTGGACCGGCGCGTGCTGGTGGTGCGGGAAGAAGGCAAACAGTGGATCGCCGTGGTCGGCATCCCGCTCAGCGTGAAGCCGGGCCAGGAGCACATCCAGGTCAAGGATGCCGCCGGCCAGCGCAAGGTGGCCTTCACGGTGGGCGCCAAGGAATACGTGGCGCAGCACATCACCCTGAAGAACCGCCGCCAGGTCGACCCGAATCCCGACGACCTGAAGCGCATCGAGCGTGAACTGGCCGAGCAGCTCGCCGCCTACGCCCGCTATCGCGCGGGCGTCACGCCGAGCAACCTGCTGCTGGACCGTCCGGTCGACGGCGGGCGGCTGTCCAGCCCCTTCGGCCTGCGCCGCTTTTTCAATGGCCAGGAGCGCAACCCGCATTCAGGGCTGGATTTCGCCGTGCCCGCGGGCACGCCGATCAAGGCGCCGGCGGCCGGCGTGGTCGTGCTGGTGGGGGATTATTTCTTCAACGGCAAGACCGTGTTCCTGGATCATGGCCAGGGCCTGGTCAGCATGTTCTGCCACATGTCGGCCATCGACGTGAAGGTGGGCGACGAGGTGCCGCGCGGCGGGGTGGTGGGCAAGGTGGGCGCGACCGGGCGGGCGACCGGCCCGCATCTGCACTGGAATGTCAGCCTGAACGATGCGCGCATCGATCCGGCGATCTTCATCGGCGCGTTCAAGCCCTGACGGGCAGGCAGGACAGAGGCCGGACGGGTCGGACAGGATGGGCGCGTCAGGCCTGGTTGGCTTGATTGGCCTGTTTGGCCTGCATCGCAATGCGGTTCAGCACGTACTGGTGCATGCGCTCGGCATACTCCATCTGCTGCCGCACGTTGCGCTGCTCGGCTTCCTGGTCATCCAGGCAATTGTCGTACTTGGTCTTGGCGTCGGCGTAGGTCAGGCCGGTATTGCGCAGGCTGTTGATGAATGCCTCGCGCGACTGGCGCAGCAGGCGCAGGCCTTCCTCGCCCTTCGCGAAACGTCTGCGCGCCAGGGCAAGCTGGTCTGCGGCGGCTTGCAATTCTTCTTTCAGGTCCATCGTGCTTCGTGCGTATCCGACCCGGCGTTGCGCCAGGCGGGGAGCGCCATTCTTTCATGAACGCGCGTTCCACGCATTACGGCAGTTCGCGAGCCGGGCTTAATGACTCGCGGAAAAGAGAGCCGGGCGCCGGCGTGAAGCCGGCCCGGGCAGCCGGATCAGCGGCGGTACTGCTGGGGACGGTGCGGCGCGGGAGCGCGTTCGTCCTTGTGGCGGAAGTTGATGCGGCCCTTGGTCAGGTCATACGGCGACATTTCCAGGGTGACGCGGTCGCCCGCCAGGATGCGGATGCGGTGCTTGCGGATGCGGCCCGACGCGTAGGCGCCGACTTCGATGCCGTTGTCCAGTTTGACGCGGTAGCGGCTATCGGGCAGCACTTCGTCAACGATGCCATCCAATTCGATGAGTTCTTCTTTAGCCATGCTCTACTCCTTGATCAAAACGCGCAGCCATGCCTGCGGCATGACCCGCCGCCCAAGGCGGCAAGCGCGTCGGACTCGGATAAACCGGTCCAGCGGTTTGAACGTAAAAAACGTCCGGGCAAGCGTGGGTATGGCCACGGCATCCGGGTGGATGTCTGAAATGGCGGATACTCGCGCCCCGAGGTAAGTGCGCGCGATGCGCGCGTAGGTCGCGGCGTTGGTGCTGCGGGCACCTTTGCCGGAAGAAGCGGGGTTGCAGCGTCTGCGGCAATGCTTGGCGCCACGCGGATTGCGGCGGCGCGTTGGGCTGTGACGGGGGTCGCCCAAAGGAAAAACCGGATGCAGTCTGCGGCGCTGACGCTCATTCAATAGCGCCCTTGTGTGGGCGCTACAGGTTGGCACGCAGAATGACCGAAGTCCGGTTTTTGCGGAAAAATCACGGACTTATGTTACTGCAAAGCTGGCCATTTAGCCAGTTTTTATGCTTGGTTCGGCCATGATAGTTGTGCTTGAACGACTCTAGCGGTGCGGAATGCGGCGCTGGTAGTCGGCCTCCCAGGCCGCGTTGGCGGACCAGAAGGGGCCGGGCTCGCGTCCGGCCAGCCGGGCGGCCAGCACGTTCAGATGGGTATGCCAGCCGCCAGCGACGTCCACCATGTCGTCGCGGCTGGCCAGCTTGCGATGGGTCAGCACCAGCAGCGCGCCGTCGTCCTCCTGCGAGACCTCGAAAATCACTTCGGACGGCGATCCGGCCGATCCGCCCCAGGTGTAGCCCAGCAGGTGGGGCGGTTCGCAGCGCGTGATCAGGCCCTGGGTCGTGAGCCCTTCTTCAAAGGGCTTGTAGGCCTCGGGCGTCGGTTCGCGCACGGAAGACAGGTCTGCATGCAGGAACCGCAGGGTCACGCCGCCGCCCTCGATCAGCTCCATGTCCCCGGATGCCAGCCACCGGCCGCGTTTGTCGGATTCCGTCAGCCAGGCCCACACCTCCTGCACGCTGGCGGGCAGCCGGCGCGTGAAACGCAATGTGGTCGGATCCAGTACGACGCCATAGTCGTTCATGTCGATCTCCTGTGAAGTCCGCCGCCCAACGCGGGTCTTACCTGCCGTGCGAAAAGGTCAGGGGCGGGATTTGCGGGTCGTGGTCCGGCGCGCTTTCCATGGCGCCCTCGTGCTGGGGCAGCGCGTCGGTGATGTCGTACCACGGCGCTTTGCTCGACACGTGATAGTGCGCTTCGGGTTTGACGCCCGGGTCGTCGTCCAGGGCCCCCAGCGGCAGGCCGTAGATATCCGGGGTCTGGTCGAACCGGCTGAGCAAGGGCGAGCCGCAGGCCTCGCAGAAGCCGCGGTAGCAACCGGGCGACGAGGCGTACCAGGTGATGTGGTTCTCGCCCCGCGTCCAGGCGAAGTCCTTGGCCTGCACCGTCGCGCGGCTGCGGAAAGCCGCGCCGTGCGACTTGCGGCACATGATGCAATGGCAGTTGAGTGCGTGGGTGAGCGGGCCGGTGATCTCGTAGGCAACGCGGCCGCACAGGCAGGAACCTTTGATCATGATGGGCGTCGGGTAAGTGGGCAATAAGTCCAATATACCCGCGCGCCGCCTCAATCGGGCCGCTGCAGCCCCTGGAATGCCGGCAATGCCAGCAGCCCCGCCAGCCGCGCGGCGTGGATGTCGGCATCCGACACGGCCGGCCGCGGCATCAGGAAGTTGACGGTGCCCAGGCACCGGCCGCCATCCACCACCGGCACGTTGATCACCGACTGCAACCCCAATTTCCGGATCGCGTCGTGATCGTCGAAGAATTCGCGGATCGCGTCCTCGCCCTGCCCGACGAAGACCTGCTGCTCCAGCAGGACGTGCCGGCCCCATGCCGTGCCCGTCTTGTCCTTGCTGCCCCCAGGCGGATAGGCTTGCGGGTTCGAGCTGTACAGGCGGACCACGCGCATGGCCTGGGCATCGTAGCGATTGACGGTGCACAGGGTGTGCGCGAGCCGCAGGCGGATGTAGTCGTCGATGGCCTGCAAGGCGGCCTCGGGATCGCCCGTCGCGTAGGCGCGGGAGATGGCCTGTACGCCGGCCAGCTCCGCGCTGGGGGAAGCATTCGTCATTCCGCCGTGATTCCCAGTTCTTTGATCAGCTTGCCGTACTTGTCCGCATCGCGCGCCAGGATCTGGCCAAACTGGTCCGGTGTGGTTTCGGTCAGCAGCACGCCCATGTCCCCCATTTTCTTGACCACCTCGGGCCGCTTCAGGATCAGATTGATCTCGCGGTTCAGACGGGCGGTCAATTCAGGCGGCATGCCGGCCGGGCCGAAAGCGCCATACCAGACCGACAGTTCATAGCCGGGGAGGGTTTCGGCCACGGTGGGCACGTTGGGCAGCAGCGGCGAGCGCTTGTCTTCGGTGACGGCCAGCAGCTTGAGCTTGTCGGACTGCACGTGCGGCAGCGTCTGCGTCCCGGCGCTGAACAACACCTGCGTGCGGCCAGCCACCGTGTCCAGCACCGCGGGCGCGCCGCCGCGGTAGGGGATGTGCATCATCTTCACCCCGGCGGCCTTTTCAAACAGCACCGCGCTCAGGTGATTGGTCGAGCCCTGGCCCGCCGAGGCGTAGGCCACCGTGTCGGGATTGGCCTTCACGTAGGCGATGAATTCCTTCACGTTCGAGGCCGGTACCGACGGGTGGACCACCATGGTGTTGGTGACGAGGGCCAGCTCGGCGATGGGCGTGAAATCCTTCACGCCGTCGAACGGCATGTTGGGATAAAGCGCCTGGTTCATCGTGTGCGTGCTCATCGACCCGACCAGCAGCGTGTAGCCGTCCGGCTTGGCGCGCGCGACGAACGCCGTGCCGATGTTGCCGGACGCGCCCGAGCGGTTTTCCACGATGACCGGCTGGCCCAGCGATTGGGTCAGGCCTTCCGACAGGACACGCGCCAGGATGTCGGTGGAGCCGCCCGCGGCCCACGGCACGACCAGCGTGATGGGCTTTTCGGGCCAGGCGGCGTGGGAGATCGCGGGCGCGGCCATGGCCACTCCCAGCGCGAACGTGCGCAGCAGTCGTTTGAATTGCAGTTTCATGGTGCGGTTACCCCTTGCGTAGTGTCCGGCTTCTCAGAGCCGGTCGGATGGAAATCGATTCAGCGGCCGACGGCATATCCCTGCATCCCGCGCGGATTGGCCGCCGCGCGCAGCAGCAGCCCGCCGCCCTCGGCCGGCTCGCGCGTACAGGCGCTGATGCGGCCTTCGGACCAATCCGGTCCGACCTTGACGTCGTGGCCGGCGGCGCGCAGCGCGTCCAGGGTGGCGGCGGGCATGCGCGACTCCACGGTCAGGCGGTTCAGCGTCTGCGAGCGCGGCCAGAACGAACCCGGGAAGTGATCGATGTGCCAGGAAGGCGCGTCGATGGCCTCCTGCAGGTTCATGCCCATCGCGTGGCGCAGGAAGAACGCGACGGTCCATTGGTCCTGCTGGTCGCCGCCGGGCGTGCCGAAGGCCATGTAGGGCAGCCCGTCGCGCAGCGCCAGGCCGGGCGACAGCGTCGTGCAGGGCCGCTTGCCGGGCTGCAGGCGTCCGGGGACGTCCTCGTCCAGCCAGGTCATCTGCAGCCGGGTCGTGAGCGAAAAGCCCAGCGCGGGCACCACCGGACTGGATGACAGCCAGCCGCCCGAAGGCGTGGCCGCCACCATGTTGCCGTCGCGGTCGATGACGTCGATCTGGCAGGTGTCGCCCACGAACAGCTCGCGCGCGGCCCATTCGGTCACGGGCGGCAACGCGGCGAAGGTCGGTTCGCCCACGCCGTAGCGGGTATCGGAGGCGGCCAGGGTGCGGATCGCCGCGTCCAGGTCGGGCAGGCGCGGCGTCAGGCCACCCGGGCTGCCGGGCTGCAGCGCGGCCGAGGCGCGCTCTCCGATGCTGGCGGCGCGCGCCCGCGCATACGTGTCGCTGAGCAGGGCCTCGATCGGCACCTGCACGAAATCCGGGTCGCCGTACCACGCGGTGCGGTCCGCGAAGGCCAGCTTGGCCGCCTCGGCCACGCGATGCACGAACTGCGGGGACAGCGGATCCAGCCCGCCGACGTCCAGGTGACGCAGCAGCGCGAGCTGTTGCAGGTGCACCGGACCTTGCGACCACACGCCGCATTTGGCGACGGTGTAGCGGCCATATTGGGTGGTGAGCGGTTCGTCGTAGGCGGCGCGCCAATCGGCAAGATCGGATTTGCGCAGCAGGCCGCGATTGCGCTGCCCGGTCGTGTCCAGCACGGCCTGGTTCGTGTAGTAGTCGTCGATCGCATCGGCGACGAAGCCGCGATACCAGACGTCCAGCGCCGCATCGATGCGGCCGCGCCGGTCGGTGCTGGCGGCGTGCGCTTCGTCCAGGATGCGGATATAGGTGGCGGCGATGGCCGGCGTGCGGAACAACGCGTCCGGGGCGGGCACGCGCCCGCCCGGCAGCCAGACCTGGCCCGAACTCGTCCATTCGTCGCGGAACAGCGCCTGCACCGCAAGAATGGCCTGCGATATGCGCGGCACCAGCGGAAAGCCGTTGCGCGCGTAGTCGATGGCTGGCTGCAGCACGTCGGCCAGCTCCCACGTGCCGTAGTCGCGCAGCAGGGTCAGCCAGGCGCCGAACGCGCCGGGCACGGTGGCGGGCAGCAGGCCGATCCCGGGCACCAGATCCAGTCCCAGCCCGCGGAAGTAATCGGGCGTCGCCAGCGCGGGCGCCGTGCCCTGTCCGCACAGCGCGCGCATGCGCTGTTCGCGCTCGCTCCAGAACAGGATGGGCACTTCGCCGCCGGGTCCGTTCAGGTGCGGTTCCACGATCTGCAGCACGAAGCCGCCGGCCACGGCGGCATCATAGGCATTGCCGCCGCGCTCCAGCACGCTCATGGCCACTTGCGACGCCAGCCAGTGCGTGGACGAGACCACGCCGTAGGTGCCGCGAATTTCGGGTCGGGTGGTGAATGAGGGAGTCATCGAGCGTATCCGGACGGCGGGGAGATGCCTGCAGTATAGGATCCTGAAATAACTGGTTTTATCTTTATTGGCATAATTCGATAACTAAATGGTTATTCGGAGCATGCCATGACCTGGGACGCAGTCCGGCTCGTCAACCGCCTGAAGCCCCGGCATCTGACGCTGCTGGTCAACATCGACCGCCACCGATCGCTGACGCGTGTGGCGGCCGCAACCGGCATCAGCCAGCCGGCGGTGACCAAGGCGCTCGCCGAGCTGGAGGACATCTTTGGCGCGCCCCTGTTCCAGCGCACCGGCAGCGGCCTGCAGCCCACTTTGCTCGGGAACCTGGCGCTGGTGCGGGCAAGGCACCTGCTCAGCGACCTGGACCTGTGGGCGCGCGAGGTCGAGGCGCTGCATGCCGGCCATTCCGCCCACCTGCAGGTGGGCGTGGTGCCCTACGTGTCCAGCGCGTTGCTGACCGCCGCCATCAGCAGCCTGCATCAGCGTCATGGCGTGACCCTGAGCCTGCACCGCGCCACCACGGATCACCTGGTGCCGATGCTGCGCCACCATGAGCTGGACTGCATCATCAGCCGGGCCACATCCACGGTGACGCACGAGGATCTGATCCATCGCGTGCTGTATCGCCAGCGCCCGCGCCTGATCGCGCATGGCCGCCTGGCCCAGCGGCTGGCTCGGCGCCAGCCGGACTGGGCCGCCGTGGCCGCCATGGACTGGGTGCTGCCCGCGGCCAATACGCCGACGCGGCAACTGATCGTGGAGCATTTCATCCGCGCGGAGCTGCAACCGCCGTCGCCGGTGCTGGAAGCCTATTCGACGGACGTGATCGAAGGGATCCTCACCATGAACGACACGCTGATTTCGGTGGTGCCCGAAGACATCGCGCGCGAGCTGTGCCAGCGCGGCAGGCTGGGCATGGTGCCCTGGGATTTCGGCTGGGAGCTGCCGCCGATCAACCTGATCCGGCGCAGGCGGGACCAGGCCCTGGCGGCGGAGGAGCGGTTTTCGGAGATTCTGCTGGGTCTTTGCGGCGACGCGGCCGCGCCCTGGCGCCAGGGCGAGGCGGGCGCACCGTGAGGCAGCGCCCGCCTGGCGCGACCTGCGCATGTCCTAGGCGCAAAAACGTCGCGTGCCCCCACAGACGCGGGAGCCTGCATCTGGTTAAATGGCTGAAAGGCCAGACGGCCTAGGGCGAGCCATGGCCTTTTCCGGCTCGCCATTACAAATCACGGAGCCCCAGATGGCACGATTCAATTTCACCCAGGACCTCGAAGAACCCGATTTGTGGGCGGCGGAAAACGTCCCCGCAGGAGAGGGCCGGCCGCCCATCCACGTCATGATCCAGACCGATGGCGAGGAGCCCGGCGGCGACGCCTCCAAGGTGGTCAAGGCCATCATCGACGACCTGGACGAACAGATCCTGGCCGCTGCCGAGTTCCTGCTCGACAACTATTCGTATGAGCACTACAAGAAGCTGGGCATCGAAGACGACCAGCTCCTGGCCGAGGAAACCCCCGAAGCCATGGCGGAAAAGGCCGTGCTGCGCGCCCTGTGGCTGTTCGATGAAGACGGCGACGGCTATGAACTCTGGTTCACGCTGCCCTGGGATCCGGTGCACACCTACGACGTTGAGTTCGAGGACGGTTCGCCCGTGTCGTGCTCGGTCAACGACTAGCGGCCGCGACGTCGGCAAGGCGTCAGGGCGTCAGCTCGTACTTTGTCGACATCGCCTGCCCCAGCGATTCGTCATACCGGTAGCGCACGTTCAGCGGCTTGCCTCGCTGGATCCTGCGGGCCGGCACGTTCTCCAGCGCCACATCGACATCCTTGCCCACGAACTGCGAGCAGTCGGTGTCGGCGCGCTCCCCGTCCGGGATCTCGGCGGCTTTCACTTTCAGCTTGAACAACACCTGGACCAGTTCCGAGCCATCGGTGCGGAATTGCCGGAAGGTGGTGGGCAAGGTGGCGACGGTGCCGTGCAGGTCGCAGGAGACGAGTGTCCATGCGTGCGCGGCAGGCATGGCGGCAAAGACGCCGCCGGCAAGCGCGGCGGCGGCCGCCGCGGTGCGAAAGGGCGGTAGGTTCATGGCGTGCGGGCCGGGCGTGGCGCCCATGCGCGCCGCGCCGGTACTTGTCGGAAGGGGCCTTTATGTTGCGCCCGCTCCCCGCGCCGGGTCAAGCTGGCGCGCACCATGAAAAATCGGGCCCTTGTGGCCCGATTTTTCATGCGTTCTGGGTGGCGGCCGCGCCCGTCTTCGGGGCGTCCTCGGCGGCCTGCGCGGGCAGGTCCTCCTCGTTGCCTTCAAGCTTGGCGATCACGGCCGTGGCCAGGCTGTTGCCGACCACGTTCGTGGCGGTGCGGCCCATGTCGAAGAACTGGTCGATGCCCATGATCAGCAGCAGGCCGGCTTCCGGCAGATGGAACATCGGCAGCGTCGCCGCCACCACGACCAGCGACGCGCGCGCCACGCCGGCCATGCCTTTGCTGGTCACCATCAGCACCAGCAGCAGGGTGAGCTGCTGCGTGAAGCTCATCTCGATGTTGTAGGCCTGGGCGATGAACAGCACCGCGAAAGACTGGTACATCATCGAGCCGTCCAGGTTGAACGAGTAGCCCAGCGGCAGCACGAATCCGGAAATGCGCTTGGACACCCCGAAACGCGCCAGCGCCTCGATGGTCTTGGGATACGCCGATTCGCTGCTCGCGGTCGAGAACGCCAGCAGGGTCGGTTCCTTGATCAGGCCGCCCAGGCGGAAGGTGGACTTGCCCAGGAACAGGTAGCCGACGCCGAACAGGACCGCCCACAACAGGGCCAGGCCCATGTAGAACTCCCCGATCAGCTTGCCGTAGCTGACCAGTACGCCCAGGCCTTCGGTGGTGATCGCGGCGGCCATGGCGGCGAATACGCCCAGCGGCGCGAAGCGCATCACATAGTCAGTCACGCGGAACATGATCTTGGCCAGCTCGTCGATCATGTTGTAGATCGTGTTGTGGCCCTTGCCGCGGATGAAGGAGAGCGCCGCGCCGAAGAACAGCGAGAACACCAGGATCTGCAGGATCTCGTTGTTCGCCATGGCTTCGGCGATGCTCTTGGGAAACACGTGCGCGATGAAGGCCTTGAGCGTGAAATCGCCCGTCTTCAGTCCCGAGGTCAGGCCCGCGTCGGGGATCGCCAGGTTCATGTGCGCGCCGGGCTGGAAGATGTTGACGAGCGCCAGGCCCAGCAACAGGGAGATCGCGGAGGCGGCGATGAACCAGATCATGGCGCGCATGCCGATGCGGCCCACGGCGCTGGCATCGCTCATGCTGGCCAGTCCGGTCACCAGGGTGGCGAACACGAGGGGCGCAATGATCATCTTGATCATGCGCAGGAAGATGTCGGTGACGAGGCTGAAGTACGAGGCGATGTGCGCCGCCTCCTGCTGGTTCTGCGCGAACTTGTTGCAGAAGTAGCCCACCACGATGCCCAGCACCATGGCGATGCCGATATAACGCGTCAGCTTCTTAGTGTTCATGTTCAAAACGGGATAACGGGGAGCCGCCGCTCGGCCCGAAGGGCCAGGCCCGCCGGCATGGGGGCGGTGCAGGGCGGTCCGATGACGGACATGCCAGGGCCCGGGGAAAGCACGGGTTAACCCTTGGGGCGCGATGTTAACGCCGTGAAGCTGACAGCCAGTTGTCAGTTTGGGGACGGATCAACCATGCCAGAATGACCGCGCCGGCCTCGACGACAAAGGCTGCGCGCCACCCAGGGAACCGGCCCCGAGCGGGGCGATAAAGGAGACAAAGCAATGCCGAATCGCGAGCTGTCCGTACTGGCCTCCGGCTACACCTATCTGGAAGGATTGCGCTGGCATGACAACCGTCTGTGGGCGTCGGATTTCTACACCGGGCAGGTCATCACCGTGACTGAGCAAGGCGCCGTCGACCGCGTCTGCCTGGTCCCGCAGCAGCCGTCCGGCCTGGGCTGGCTGCCCGACGGCCGCCTACTGATCTCGTCCATGAAAGACCGCAAGCTGCTGCGCCGCGAGGCCGACGGCACCTTGTCGGTCCATGCCGATCTGTCCGCCCTGACCGGCGGCCACATCAATGACATGGTGGTGGACGCGCAGGGCAGGGCTTATGTCGGCAACTTCGGCTTCGACATCATGGCGGGCGAGCCGGTCCGCACCACGACGCTGGTGCGCGTCGATCCGGACGGTGTCGCACAGGTCGTGGCGGACGACCTGTGCTTTCCCAACGGGTCGTTCATCACGCCCGACGGCAAGACCCTGATCGTCAACGAGACTTTCGCCAATCGCATTTCGGAATTCGACATCCAGCCCAACGGCGTGCTGGGTCCGCGCCGGGACTGGGCCAACTTTGGCGAGCTGCCCGACACCGATGACCTGTCCACGCTGATCGCCGCCTCCGCCATCGCCCCTGACGGCGGCGCGCTGGACGAGGAGGGCGCCCTGTGGGTCGCGGACGCCATCGGCAAGCGCATCGTGCGCGTCGAACGCGGCGGCCGGATCCTCGAACAGATCGACACGGGGGAATTCGGCATCTTCGCGGCTGCCCTGGGCGGCCCGGATGGCCGGACCCTGTTCATGGCGGCCGCGCCGGACTTCATCGAGGCCAACCGCCGGGCCAAGCCCCAGGCGCGCATCCTGGCGACCCGCGTGGACGTGCCGCACGCTGGGCGGCCCTAGGCCAGAGGCGGGATGGAATCAGGCCGGCCAACGCAAAGCGCCGGCCAGACAGGCTGGGCCGCCGGGACGGATGTAAGCCGTCCTAGGCCTTGCGGTTTCACCTGAATGGTTAGGATACCGGCCGTTGCAAGACCTTTCTTCGATTCCCCCGTAAAATCACGCCATTCAGCAAGGCTTCAACCATCTCTCAATAGACAGTACCTAAGGAGGACCACTCATGGCCCTAGTCTCCATGCGCCAGTTGCTCGACCACGCCGCCGAGCACGGCTACGGCATTCCGGCTTTCAACGTCAACAACCTGGAACAGGTCCAGGCCATCATGGAAGCCGCGGCGGAGACCGATAGCCCGGTGATCATGCAGGCCTCGGCCGGCGCGCGCAAATACGCGGGCGAAGGCTTCCTGAAGTACCTGATCCAGGCCGCCGTTGAGTCCTACCCGCACATTCCCGTGGTCATGCACCAGGACCACGGCCAGTCGCCCAAGGTCTGCCAAGGCGCCATCGACCTGGGCTTCTCCAGCGTCATGATGGACGGTTCGCTCAAGGAAGACGGCAAGACCATCGCCGACTACGACTACAACGTCGAAGTCACCAAGAAGGTCGTGGACATCGCGCACAAGCTGGGCGTGACCGTCGAAGGCGAACTGGGCTGCCTGGGTTCCCTGGAAACCATGGAAGGCGACAAGGAAGACGGCCACGGCGCCGACGGCAAGCTGACCATGGACCAACTGCTGACCGATCCGGAGCAGGCCGCCGACTTCGTGCGCCGCACCCAGCTCGACGCCCTGGCCATCGCCATCGGCACCAGCCACGGCGCCTACAAGTTCACGCGCAAGCCCACCGGCGACATCCTGTCGATCTCCCGCATCAAGGAAATCCACGCCCGCCTGCCCAACACCCACCTGGTGATGCACGGCAGCTCCAGCGTGCCGCAGGAACTGCTGGCCGAGATCCGCGAATTCGGCGGCAACATGAA
>Ga0182739_1001615_pt1 | contig 23023 bp, 21 predicted proteins | sample eDN5th30CBELigBY_FD_128873 | JGI IMG/M metagenome (GOLD analysis project Ga0182739, IMG submission 128873) | Enriched backyard soil microbial communities from Emeryville, California, USA - eDNA 5th pass 30_C BE-Lig BY (version 2) (version 2) | ecosystem: Environmental > Terrestrial > Soil >...
ATGGCATTTCACTCCTTATCTCAAAGTCTTAGATAAGAAGTAATTCGACATTAAGAGGGTCAATTCCTTTAAAATTTCAAAGTAGGGGCAATTTATTTTTCAGCTACCTAAGTAGTAACAAATAAAAGCCAGTTCGTTCGTATATTATTATGAAAACTATCATTAATTAGGGGGTGGGTCGTGTGAAGCAGGATGTCATTATATTAGAAGGAATACATAAAAGCTACGGTGAAGTGAAGGCAGTTAACAATCTTTCCTTAACGGTTAAGCGGGGAGAAGTGCTCGGCATTATAGGTGCCAACGGTGCTGGGAAATCTACCACATTAGAAATTATGATGGGCTTACGTAATCCAGATGTTGGGTCCGTTGAGGTGCTCGGCTTGGATATGAAGAATGCGACCAATGAGATCAAGCAGCGGATCGGGATTCAGCTGCAGCAAACGGCGTTGTACGACAGAATTAAGGTGAAGGAAGCATTGCAGCTATTCAGCTCGTATTACGACAAAAAGCGAGATTTGCAGGAAATTATTGATACGCTTGGATTAGCACCTTATTTGAACAAGTATGTTAAAAACCTATCTGGAGGCTGGCAGCAACGCACTTCGTTGGCACTTGCATTAGTCAATGATCCGGAAATTATTTTCCTAGATGAGCCGACGACAGGACTAGACCCACAAGCACGTCTTGAGCTATGGGGCTGTATTAATAAATACCGCGCTGAAGGGAAGACGATTATTCTTACGACACATTATATGGATGAAGCACAGCGGCATTGTGATCGAATCGCGATCATTAAAAAAGGAGAGCTAGTTGCTTGTGATGAACCGAAAAAGCTGATTAGCACGCTTACTGATGGTGGAGAAACGTTAGAGGATGTCTATATGAAGTACGCAATAGGCTATTAACTTAGGGAGGAATCACAATTGCAATCGGTAATCGCTCATACAAAAATGGAGTTGAAGTTATTTTTCAGAGAGACGCTAGCGGTCTTATTTACATTAATTGTACCAGCGGCCAGCTTCGTCATCTTCGGCATGATGTTTAAGTCGCAATCCTATGATGGCTTAGATTTTTTTCAGGCCTACATCCCAAGTATGCTAGCAATCATTATTTTTACAACGGCATTTTTCTCATTAGGTCTGCAAATTGTAATTGATCGTGAGAAGGGTGTTTATAAGCGCTTAAAGGGAACGCCAATTAATCAAAATGCGATCTTCACCGCTACGATCATTAAAGGCTTTTTCGCTATTTATCTCGGTACGATTGAAATCTTGCTCATTGCTAAGCTAGGGTTTGACTCTGCATTAACGAAGCATCCACTGCAGTTTTTCCTTGCATTAACGCTTTGTGCAGTTACCTTTTTTGCATTGGGCTTTGTCATTTCAAGCTTGGCTAAGCGTATGCAGACGGCTTTAGGTATCGCTATGGTATCGATGTATCCGATGCTATTCCTTTCTGGTGCAACGCTGCCACTTAATGTTTTTCCTGAATTTCTGCAGAAGCTAGCTGCAATTATTCCATTGACCTACGTTGTCAATGTGCTGCGATACGGCTGGAACGGTACTATGTTCACTGCGGATGCAGTACTGGATTTAGCTGTTCTTGTCGGGATGCTAATTGTTGCAGCAGTAATCGGTACTAAGTTTTTCCGCTGGACGGATTAAATGAAGTAGTAATTACGTCAAATGCCCTCAGTTCGTTAGTGCTCACTAACAGCTGAGGGCATTTTGCATAGTTACAGCTTGGCGGCTGAATTATTTAGGCTTTGTCTTGCAGACATTCTCTTAATTACAAGCTGATAGATCATGCTTATACCAAATGAAATGAATGTTCCTGCGACGATAACAATACCGACCTTAAAGCTCGTGGACAAATTGACGTCGGCTAATCCATATTGCAGCAGCACAAGCACAGGAACATGAATAATATATACGCCAAATGCAGCATTAGCCATTTTCTTAAGTATAGGACTGCTAACATTACATAGATTGTGGAATAACCAGGTAAGCCCTATACATAACCCAACACAGAGCGTCGTTTCCAGCAAAGCGTACTGCAATGCTTCAATACTCCAGCCTCCACCAGCATACACCGTAATGAGCCCACTATATCGTGCAATCGTTAGTGCTACCCCTACAAGCAGAGCGGTCAAACCAATTTTATGAGATAAATGATTTATCCAATTCCGTTGATAGGCGAGTAAACCTGCGATAAACAGTGCAGCGTACTGTGGCACATGAGCAAACTCTGTTTGAATAAAGCCTAGAAAGCCAACCCATGTATCGATTGGATACCAAATTCTTACGATAAACGTGATGAATGCAAGGATCAAGGTGAAGAGGAACACGGGAAGGGCACGTAGCGGGTTGACCGTTTGATCCTTAGCCGTTAGCATTCCCGCTGTTGATATTGCTGTACCCCCCAACCTCGCTGGCTGAATTCTATCGACCACGAAGCGGAAACCACCATACAACACCGTGTACAGCAGTAGATGCTGAATAAACCACAGATGAGCGAACTGCATGTCTGGCCATGAAGGTCCCGTCCAATTAGAGGGCATATCGCCTACTCCGAAATAAATCGTGGCATAATATGTCCAAAAGCTTATGTACTGATATGGTCTGAAATGGATATAGTAGCCATACATCATCAGTGGAACAAGGATTAGAAAGCCAAACACGAGAGGAATACCGAATCGCTTCATACGATCTAATATAAAGTCTTTTGTTCCCTTACGATGGTAGGAGGCAGGCATGAAGTATGCTGAGATAAAAAAGAATAGACTCATAAAAAAGCCTGCATTGGTTGAGAAAAAGGTCCCGAGATTAATCGGAGAATCGTGGCTGTCGAAATACCAGAAGCCGCCCGACCCTCCATAGGGCTGCCCAGCATGATGAGCAACTACCAGGATCGTCAGTGCAATTTTTAAGTTATCTAGACCATATAGTCGTGCATTTTTGTTAATCATTATCCCCTCCTTAAGCAGGCAGCTTATTAAGCTTTGTCAGCAATTTGCGGACGTTCGGCAATACGGCAAATCTAAGATCGATTAAAATATGTACAATAATAGGGATCCATAGACTTTCAAAGGAAATGAATAATCTAGCCATAGCAAACCCTACTAGCATCGTGAAGATGACATTTTTCCAGCCTTGATAGAAATGAGCTAGTCCAAAAATGATGCTTGTAATAATAGCGATAGTTAACGGAGTTAGACCCCAATCTAGTCGTTCAAGGTAATAGAACATAAAGCCTCTATAGATCACTTCCTCACAGAAGCCCGCTGTAACTGCAAGCGCGGCAAACAGTAGACGTTCCTTCCAGCCGTTAGGAAGCAAAACCTCGATTGCATCAAACATCGCAAGCACACGTTTTCTGCCGACAGGTATGAATAAGGCAACGGTGAAAAGTATAATAATGTTTAGCATTAGGCCAACAGTAAAGCCGCCAAGCGCAGATACATCGAGTGCTGATCTAACAAATTTTAACTCAGTTAGCGAAATATTCATAGAGGTAAATCCAATAATGATACAGCCAGCTATAAGCCATTGATAAAGCATAACTAACGAGTAGGTTTTTACTTTGTTATGATTGTGTAAATCCTTTTTGATCGACTTGTCCCAAAACCAGTCTACTATTGGAAAAATGAATCCTGTAATTAGAAAAATAACTGTAAACCAGAGCATGTGTTGTCCCCCTAGACAATAAGTTATGTAAAGCAAACTTTGCGAATTTAGTATAGTATCCTGTACATGAAATGTAAAGTGGACTTTTCATTTTTTTGTACTAATTAATTTCTTTACATGCCACAGAACAAATACTACACTTAATATGTATAGTTAACTTTGCTTTGGAAGGGAGTTGAGAGTAAGAGAATGAAGTCAAGGATTCAAGAATTAAGGAAAAAAAATAAGATCAGTCAAGAGGAATTGGCAAACGCAGTTGGTGTAACACGGCAAACCATTACATCACTAGAAAATGAGAAATATGTAGCCTCTCTTGTGCTAGCATATAAAATTGCGAAGTACTTCCATTTAACGATAGAAGACGTGTTTGATTTTAGCGACGAGGAGATTAATACTTTATGAATGAATTCAAAGGAGTTATATCACGTAGGTTTAAATTGTTAATTTCAGTGGTAGTATTATTCGTATTGATTGTGTTGGCCTTTTTCTTGTACGGCTATGAAACAGAAAGTAACCTGGGTGATTTCGTATTAGGGATGCAAACTGGTATTTTTATTGGAACGCTCGCTTTGATTTGCGTTAAGATTAACGCATTACGTTTAGCGCTGCGTGACGAAGCAGCATTGAAGAAGCTATACATAGAGGAGAAGGACGAACGCAAGCAGCTCATTGAGCAGAGCACCAATTCACTAAGCCTGCAGATCATCCTACTGCTAACATCATTGGCTGCGGTCGTTTCTGGCTTTTTCAGTGTAACCGTCTCTATCACTTTGTTTGCTGTACTCACTGTGTTGTCCTTAGTTATGGTTATTACAAAATGGTATTACAACAGAAAATACTAATCCAAACGAACAAATGAGCCTTCCTAATACGAAGGCTCAGACTTGCTTTAAAGACTTATTTTTATTAATGATATGATGGCAAGGATGATGCTAGTTTGTGCTCTTTTTGCTACGGATCATGTCGTAGCTCGTTTTTGCTAGCATGATTAATGAAAGTCCTAACATCAATCCAGATAAGAAGTTTGAGTATTCTCTGACTTGTATTGATAAGAACGCCATTAGAATTAACATAAATACATTTCTTGTTTGAGTTGTTTTCATTTGAATTTCCCCTTTGCGTTATGTATAGTTCGCTTTACAAATTTAGTATAGCTTGCTTTGCAAGTTTTGTAAAGTGAACTTTGCAAAAAAAGTTTTAAACTTTAACCAATAGTTATCAGAATTCTCCCACTTCTAAAGTGGTGAGATGAATGATAACGGTCTCTCATCACTGGCGCTTAACCCTCTAAAATGTTATTATTACCTTATTATGCAATCGAACTAAATCATAAGGGAATCCCTATGATTCGTAAGCAACTGTGGAAGGAATACTTCTGGTCGAGAAGCTATTGTCTTCTCATTACTGGTGGAGCACCTATGGATGCAATCAAAAACTATAGTGAAACGCAAGGTCAGAAATGAGGTGGAAACGTGTTGAAAGCCTTATAAATACCGCATCTACCCCAACCAGGAACAACAACACTATTTGGAAAAGGTATTCGGTTGCGTTCGCTTCATCTTCAATAAGATGCTGGCTGACAAGATCGAGCATTATAACCAAACGAAAACGATGCTAAGGACTACGCCTGCTGTATACAAAAAGAAATTCGACTGGTTGAAAGAAGTGGATAGCCTTGCATTAGCCAATGCACAACTCAACCTAGAAAAGGCCTATAAGCATTTCTTTCGTAATCCTACCGTTGGTTTCCCTAAGTTCAAGCGTAAGAAGACCACTCCTCCTCGTTTTACAACGAACAATCAAAAAGGAACCGTTGCGATTCAAGATGGATTCCTGCGAATTCCAAAGCTAAAAAGTACCATTCGCATCAAGTTGCACCGTCCATTCTCTGGAGTTATCAAGTCTTGCACGATATCCAAAACACCGACAGGGAAGTATTATGCTTCCGTATTGGTAGAAACAGACATCCAGCTGTTGCCTCCACTAGCTACGAAAATAGGGGTTGACCTTGGACTGAAGGCATTCGCCGTTACGTCTAGTGGTGAAGTCACGTCCAATCCTAAGCACCTTCGCAAGTCTGAAAAGCGTTTAGCCAAGTTGCAGAAAGACTTATCACGCAAGAAAAAGGGAAGTCATAATCGTCATAAGGCTAGAATGAAAGTTGCAAAGCTACATGAGAAAATCCGAAATCAGCGTCAGGACTTTTTGCACAAAGTGTCTTCCAAGATGATTAGCGAAAACCAAGTCATTGTCATGGAAAACCTTAGCGTAAAAACCATGATGCAGAATCATAAGCTTGCAAAGGCAATCAGCGAAGTGTCCTGGAGCATGTTCCGTTCGATGATGGAATACAAAGCGCAATGGTACGGTAGAGAACTGATGATTGCCCCTAAAAACTATGCAAGCAGTCAGCTATGCTCAAGTTGCGGTTATCAACATGCAGAAGTGAAGCATCTTGCCTTGCGTGAATGGACATGCCCCGCATGTAACGTGCATCATGACAGAGACATCAATGCCGCACAAAATCTTCTAAAACTGGCCAGGTAATGGTGCATCCTATGGGTTAGGAACTAGCCTATGAGCTTGGGTAAACTTGGAGCAGTAGCTCTATTGACCAAGAAGCCTCCACCTCTTAGGTGGTTGGTAGTTCACTATTCTCCAATACTTTAGTATGATAAGACTTTATAGCAATTAGGAAATGATTAAGGGAGAGTATGACAATATGCTTGATAACATAAAACGATTGGCGGAGCTTCTGAGGGAGAAAAATCCTGAGCTATCTGAGGAAAAAGCGATGCTATGGGTGGAGCTGCTTTGGAGCGATTACGAAGCAACCTCTGCCAAGGCTGGCTACACCTTTCAAGGTGCAGATTATACAGAAAATCTAATTCGCCAGTTAATTGTTAGCTATGGCGATAAGCTGCATCTGTTTATAGCGAAAAATAAAAAGTATGCGGATTTGTTAAGTGATCCAATCGATGAATAAGAAAAGTCGGGCGTTCAACTGCAATAACAATGCAGTGAATTCCCGACTTTTTCTATGCCACCTAATCTTCACTTAATTTTCCTTAATAGAGCATCTCCATTGACCAGTCACCGTATCTCGGTACATCTGGCAGCAGCGGCAGCTTTAATTGCTCGACTGCGCGCTGTAAGTAATAGGGCTGAATGTCCATAGTGCTGGATTTAGGCTGCAATAGCGACTGAGTAGGAGCTGAAATACTTTGCTTCAGACGGATTAATGCTTCGACGTCACGTTGATAGATGGAAGCATCCCACAAAATTCGCGATAACGATTGATGCACAACTTCAACGGGATAACCGCTGTTACGATGAATAATAAATGCTGCCTGCTCAGTGTTATCTCGAATATATTGATGAGCTTTTAAGTGTGCTTTAAGATAACATATGACAATGCCCTCATGCTGCTCGACCCAATGCTGGTTCGTAATGACACCTGCCAAATAATCCGAGCTATAGCCATCATCCTCGATCAAGCGACCTGCATTAAGCTGCTGCATCCAGCTTAAATACGGCTCCCACAGCATACTGGCACTAATCGAACCAGCCATAATATCCTGCAAGCATAGGCCCATTGTGCGGTGCACAATCGCATCGGATTGTAAGCGATGCTGCTGCATCCAACGATCTAAGCGATAAGCGGAGCTAGAGCCACTAACTGCAGATAATGTTTCATGGATAAGCTGATCTGGATAATGAATGTTCGAACCCTTCGGTACGACTAGAGAAATGCCGCTATTGCCAGCAGTTTTTCCGTCAAATGCGAGAAAGACCGGCTTGAAGGAGGGCAGCAGCTGATTAAGGCACCAGCTTGCTGAGATAGGATAGTCTCCGACCGATGCGATGTGAACATTGCCAGCAATTAATCGCTCAACCAGCTCCATTCCGTTTGGGGCATTTACCCAACTGATGTTAAAGCTATGCCTAGGAAATTCGTTAGTTAGCTCCTCTTCGAATAACGCTAGCTCCTTCATGATGATTGGACTCCATAATTGGGCTGCGCCAGTCTGAAAGCCAATCGATATTTGTATAGGTTGCTGAAAGCTTGGCGAAGCTTGCATCCTCTGATTAGTCTGAGCTTGAAGCGGCTGCTGCTCTTGCTTGTAGTTCAACATCCAATGCTTGATTTGCTCCTCATCAAAAAATACTTCCTTACCAATTTTAATCGAAGGTAGTTGCTTATCTTTTCGCCAGCGATCGATCGTTGCTCTGCTCACACCTAGTAAGCTCATTGCTTCATGTATCGTTAAATAGTGAAATGGACCGTTGGCCACAAGACTCACCTCAATTAAACTTTATTATTCTGATATGATTAGTATGAATTGTAATTAAGCTCATATTACTGAAACTTTTACCAAAAATCAATAAAAATTATATCTGAAATACGATTTTCCTCCTCACTCTTCCTCATTCGTCCTCATATTCACTCGTTTTTCCTCAAGTTATTGACAGTAAAAGGTTGAAGGTGGTAACTTCTGTATAGAAAAACAAAGTAAACAGGTAGGAAAAAGATGAATTAATTCCATGAATGAAAGGGTAGTGGTTGAGATGAAAAATACGAAAGCAGGAAAACGTTGGAGCCAAAGGGGGCTGCTCGGACTACTTATTATCTCTTTATTTTTAGTAGCGGCATGCAGTAGTAACGGTAAAAGCAGCAAGGAAGGTCAAACGGTTCGCATTGGTTATCAGAAATATGCTTCCGTTAACATTTTGAAGGAAAAAGGCGGTCTAGAAGACAAACTGGCAGAGAAGGACATCAAGGTTGAGTGGATTGAGTTTCCTGGAGGCCCGCAATTGTTAGAAGCGTTAAATGTAGGCAGTATTGATTTTGGTCATACAGGTGAGGCACCTCCGATCTTTGCTCAAGCAGCAGGTGCACCACTAGTGTATCTAGCTCATTCACCTGAAAGCCCAAAGGCAGAAAGTATTCTTGTTCCAAAGGATTCTAGCATTCAATCTGCGAAAGATCTTGTCGGGAAGAAGGTAGCTCTTAACAAAGGATCTAACGTGCATTATTTGCTAGTGAAGTATTTGCAGCGTGAAGGTGTAAAGTATTCCGATGTTGAGGTTGTATTTTTACCGCCAGCAGATGTGAGAGCTGCATTTGAAAGTGGCAATGTTGATGCTTGGGTCATTTGGGAGCCGTTTTACTCTGCTGCTCAGCTAGCAACAGAAGCAAGAGTACTAGCTGATGGTGAAGGCTTAGTAAGCAATTATGAATTTTATTTAGCTGCTAGAAATTATGCTGAGAAAAATCAAGATGTGATCGACATCATCTTAGAGCAAATTCATGAGATTGACCAATGGGCAGAGCATAACCAAGGTGAAGTAGCCAAAATCCTGTCTCCTGCATTGGGAATTGATGAAGCAGCGCTTGTCCAAGCATTAGCTCATCGTTCTTGGGGCGTTGTATCCGTTAGCGATGCAACACTTGCGGCACAACAGGATATTGCAGATACATTTTTTGAGCTCGAGCTTATTCCAGAAGCGATTGATGTGAAGGAAGCTACTTTGAAGTAATAGACCTGCGCAGTACAGTGCGTTAAGGCATACCTAACTAATAGATTGCTATGATATGGAGGCGTTAGAATGGATATTTTATGGTTTATTCCTTTACACGGTGATAGCCGATATTTAGGAACGCACAAGGGTGCTCGTGCTGTAGATTATGGCTATATTAAGCAAATTGCACAAGCTGTTGATTCTCTCGGCTATCAAGGGGTACTTATTCCAACTGGAAAGGCGTGCGAGGATGCCTGGATTACAGCATCCTCTTTAATCCCTGTTACGAAGAAGCTTAAATTTTTAGTGGCGATTCGCCCAGGTTTAACGAGCCCAACGTTGGCAGCGCGCATGGCAGCTACGTTTGATCGCTTATCTGATGGCAGGCTGCTCGTTAATGTCGTAACAGGTGGAGATCCGCATGAGCTTGCCGGAGACGGTATCTTCTTGAATCATTCTGAACGCTACGAGCAAACGGATGAGTTTCTAAACCTATGGAGAAGACTGATCCAAGGTGAGCAGATCGATCACGAAGGAAAATATTATCGAATTAAGGAGGGAGAGGTATTATTCCCTTCCTTACAAAAGCCGTACCCACCACTATATTTTGGAGGTTCTTCTCCTGCAGCGATTGAAATTGCTGCCGAGCATGTTGATTATTATCTCACATGGGGGGAGCCACCTGCAGAGGTTGCCAAAAAAATTGCTGCGGTCAAGCAATTAGCAGAGCAGCGGGGAACGAAGGTGAGGTTTGGTATTCGTCTGCATATTATTGTGCGTGAAACAGAAGAGGAAGCATGGAAGGCAGCCAATGATTTAATTCAATATGTTGATGACGAGACGATTCAGCAGGCTCAAGAAATTCTCTCAAGATACGATTCTGTTGGGCAACAACGAATGAGCCAGCTTCACAATGGAGATCGCTCGGCACTTGAAATATCTCCGAATTTATGGTCTGGCATCGGTTTAGTACGAGGTGGAGCTGGAACTGCATTAGTGGGTGATCCACAGACAGTTGCTGCTCGAATGAAGGAATATGCAGACCTCGGGATTGAAACCTTCGTATTATCGGGCTATCCGCATTTGGAAGAGTCGTATCGAGTTGCTGAGTTATTATTCCCGTTATTGCCTGTTAATCCACAGCGTGGAGGGGAAGCTGTTGAGCAGGTGAAGGCAGACGGTGAAATTGTTGCGTATAATAAATTTTTGAAAATCTAGTTCTAGCATGTGGAGGGCAAGCGATGAAGTGGCTTCGTAAAATCGTAGACAGTCCAATTGCACCAGCGATTATTCCGATCGTGGTATTAGTTGTCTGGCAACTGCTTGGTCAATTGGGCTGGATTTCAACTCGAATATTGCCAACACCTTTAGCAGTAGCTAAAGCAGCGGTTAAGCTGACCTTGTCAGGGGAGCTCATTCAATATATTGGCAGCAGCACGATGCGCGCGTTAATTGGTTTTGGGATAGGTGGTGCGATAGGATTTATACTAGGAATTTTGAATGGATTATCTCATACGGCGAATCGTTTATTAGACAGCTCGGTGCAAATGGTTCGAAATGTGCCGCATCTTGCGCTAATTCCGCTTGTTATTATATGGTTTGGAATTGGCGAAACGGCGAAAATTTTTCTCGTTGCGTTAGGAACGTTTTTCCCGATCTATATGAACACATTGCATGGGATACGGTCAATTGACCCAGGACTTATTGAAATGGCTAAAGTATATCGATTGCAAGGGAAAGATTTGTACCGCCACGTGATTTTTCCAGGTGCAGTTTCTTCTATATTAGTAGGGGTTAGATATGCGCTTGGCTTTATGTGGTTAACACTAATTGTTTCGGAAACAATCTCCTCTAATTCGGGGATCGGATATATGGCGATGAATGCGCGTGAATTTATGAGACTGGATGTTGTTGTGCTAGCGATTATTATTTATGCTTTACTCGGTAAGCTCTCTGATACTATTGCGAAGCTGCTAGAGCAAAAGCTACTGCAATGGCATCCTAACTATTCAAAGCAATGATAAGGAGGTGACTTCACAAATGAGTCATTCACCGCAAGGAGCAATCAAAGAGGCGAAAGGAGCCTATGTTTCAATCGATTCAGTTGGCAAGAGCTTTGGCGATAAGCAGGTGTTAAGCGATATCAATCTTAGCATCGCTTCAGGGCAGTTTGTTGCTATTGTCGGTCGCAGCGGATGTGGGAAAAGCACATTGCTTCGCTTGCTAGCTGGCTTAGAGGAAGTTAGTTCAGGTGAGATATTACTAGATGGTATAGCGGTTAACGGGATTAGAGAGGATACTAGAATGCTCTTTCAAGATGCACGGCTGCTGCCATGGAAACGTTGTGTAGAGAATGTTCAGCTTGGTATGAAGTCTCGCAGCTATGAGCAGGCGCTCGCTTCATTAGAACAAGTTGGCTTACATGAACGAGCTAATGAATGGCCGAGTGTGTTATCTGGTGGACAACGTCAGAGAGTTTCGCTGGCGCGTGCCTTGGTTTCCTCACCAAGATTGCTATTATTAGATGAGCCGCTTGGCGCTTTGGATGCATTAACACGAATCGATATGCAGAACTTAATTGAAAATTTGTGGCTTGAGCAAAAGTTTACAACTGTGCTTGTCACACATGATGTTGACGAAGCTGTAGCGCTTGCTGATCGTGTCATATTAATTGAAAACGGCTTGATTGCGTTTGATATTCAAATCACATTGGCTCGTCCACGTGAGCGTAACAATGATTTTATTTACTTTGAAAAGCTTATTCTTGACCGCATATTGCAGCGTGGTGAGCATGAGCAACAAGATAAGGTATATGCAATCTAATTTAATGAAAATAGTAGTTACTATATAAGACTCGTTAAGCTACGGGTCTTTTTCCTATTTTTTTCAGCAACATTCCCGCCAGGGGCTTCGTCTGTTAAGTAAGAAAAGCTGTAGAAAAGGGGTGTTGGTTTGAAGAAACTGCTTATTGTTATCGTGTCACTATTACTATTATCAGCCTGTGGAGAAGGTGAATTGAATAGCTCAACTCCACCAGCCAGTGGAGCAGGAGGTAAAAATAGCGTGGATCAAGCAGGTCAAGGTCAAGTAGCACCAAGTCCGTCACCAGCATTTAATGAAGATGATTTACAGCTAAGTACGAAAGCAACTGAAGGTGATTTCGAGCTTATTCTCCATACGAGCAAAACACATTATGAGGTTGATGAGCCAATTCAAGTATATGCGGAGTTAATTTATGTAGGCGAACAGGATGAGCTCGAGATTGGTCATGCGATGTATCCGGTAGGCTTCGATATTAGAGAGCATTCGCGCGACATTCACATTGAAGGTGTGATGGCAGAGCCATATGTCGTTACACAATTAAAACGTAATGAGCCTGTGCGCTATGACTATACCTTCACCGGAGGATATTCTGAGGAGGATGGCGAGGATTATCTCGCATTTATCGAGGAAATTAAAGACAATGCACTTCCTGAAGGTCAGTATACCATAACTGCTTATGCGAGCTTTGGTGAGCATTTGCCAAATGAGACAGAGAAGGACCCAGAGCAATTCCAATTCAGCACTGCAATTTCATTTGTCGTAGGATCTAATTAGGCTATTAAAGGAGTGAAGCTGCGATGTCCAAAGGCTACGCGCTAGGTAAATACTTTGTGCTTTGGTTCTGTTACATTATACTCTTTGTTGTTTCCGTTATGGCAGTAGAGCTAATTGAAGCCAGCAAAATACCGATAAGCGAACTAGATGGAATGCACGCAATGGGGTTTGTTTTTATCTTTATCGTGCTAGCAGCTGGAATCGCGTTATATATCGTTACCTTTTTACCATTGTCACTATTATGTAATTGGCTACTGCGCAATCATATCATTCGAGTTATCATTTATGTTATTGTCGCAATCGCAGGTGGGCTGTTGCTCTTTGTAACTCAATATGGCACTTATTTACTCGATGGTCGTGGCTATGGCCTTAACGCTTGGACACCGTGTATCGTTTTTGGAATTGCGGCTTTAATTTATGGATATGTTGAGCACCTATTAAACAACAAAATTAAAGCTCAGAAAACCATCGAATAGTATAATACCTATAAGAAGCTTTGCTCTTGTGAACATTTTGTCGCAGATGCAAAGCTTTTTTATTGGCAAATTAAATCTCCTAATCTATGAAAAATATGGTATGCTATTAACTGTTGCAATTATACAATATATACTAGATTTAGGAGAGTGCTATAGTGTACAGATTTTGGTTAATCGCAATTAGCTTGATTCTACTCATCATGTCGGGAACTGTTGCTGCAGCTGAAGGCGTTGCAAAGGATGTTGTGAAAGGAAAGCAGAAATATTCGTATCTAATGATGGAGCGGGATTTAATAGCTTTAGAGAAAGCGTATCCGCAGCTAGTTTCGCTTCATAGCATTGGAAAAAGTGAGTACGGTCGCGACATTTATGCTTTGAAAATTGGTAAGGGCAGTGCAACTTTGTTCATCAACGCTTCACATCATGCGCGTGAATTTTTTACGACAGCAATTGTGATGAATCAAATACAAGATTTGTTGACAAGACAAACCAAAGAAGATGAGCTTGCAGATTTGTTGCAGCATGTCAGTATATGGGTAGTGCCTATGGTCAATCCAGATGGAGTGTCACTCGTTCAAAATGGACTACAGTCATTTCCAGAGGAAGTACATAATAAAATATTAGCGATTAATGACGGTAGCACTATTTTTAGAGCGTGGAAAGCCAATGGAAAAGGGATAGACTTAAACCGTCAATATCCCGCTGATTGGGAAAATATTATTGATAATCCCGGAAAAGCAAGTCCGTCTAACTATAAAGGCAGTAAGCCACTGCAAAGTAAGGAAAATCAAGCAATTGTAACACTTACATATGAAATTAATCCGCAGCTAGCGATATCTAATCATTCAACGGGTCGAGTTATTTATTGGAACTTCCATACGTTACAGGAGAATCTTGAACGAGATCGCAAGCTTGCCCAGCAGCTATCGGGTCTTACAGGCTATTCATTAATACCGCCAAGACCTAATCCTTCAGGAGGCGGCTATACCGATTGGTTTATTCAAACCTTTGCTAAACCAGCGTTCACACCAGAAATGGCACCCTCTAATGGGGGCAAGCCCGTTGACCTAAAATACTTTAATGAAGAATGGTCGCGTAACCGTGATGTGATGGTTTGGGCAGCGAAGTCTGCATACGATGTATGGGTTAACGAGCAGAAGCTAGAGTTCCAGGAGGTTAATCGAGATATTAACCTAACGTCAGCGGTGAAGCTGTATAAGGAGCCGAAGCGTTCCAGCTATACTTATGCGAAGCTTGAGCAAAAGAGTGTAAAGGTTAAAGCACAGTGGGATCATTGGTTTCTTGTTGATACGTGGCTGGGCGAGCGTTATATTTATTTGCCTGATGAGCCGCTGCTTACTGAAATTCAATCCATTGAGCTGCAGCGGGATACTCCACTTTATCCTTATCCATATGAGGGAGCAACGCCAGTTGCCACGCTATCGCCACAACGAATTAACATAATAAAGCAAACATTAGACTGGGCCAAGGTAGATACTTGGTTAGGTGAGAAGTGGATTCATGTGCCTTCTATTTACAAATGACATTCAATAGTTGTACGATGATTACAGAACAATTGTCAGAAGTATACGGGAAGGATCGAAGTTGATGATAGAGGCAAATACGGATAAAAAATGGCTACCTCTCTATGAAGCATTAGCAAGCGAAGTTCGTCTGGAAATTATTAAGCTGCTTTCTAAGGAATCAATGAATGTGAAACAGCTCGCTGCTGCCCTTCAGCTTAGCAGTGCGATTATTACGATGCATGTGAAAAAGCTGGAGAAGGCTGGTCTAGTTGCGACGCAGATGGTTCGTAAAGATGGCGGTACGCATAAAATGTGTTCACTTGCCGAATATGATATCCATATTGAATTGCCATCGCATAGCAGCGCACAGTACAAATGCCATGAGGTAACGATACCAATCGGTCATTATACGGAGTTTGAAATTCATCCAACCTGTGGGCTTGCTACGCCTGATCGTGTTATTGGTCAGTTTGATGATCCGCGATATTTCTATACGCCTGATCGAGTCAATGCAGGGATTTTATGGCTTGGTCATGGGTATCTAGAATATAAGGTACCTAATTACTTATTGCCTTCACAACGAATTACAGCACTTGAAATTTCGTTAGAGCTAGGCTCAGAGGCGCCAGGCTATAATGAAAACTGGCCATCAGATATTTTCTTTGAAATAAATGATACGGAAATCGGCGTGTGGACGAGCCCGGGCGATTTCGGTGCTGAGCGCGGTAGATTTTCGCCATCGTGGTGGACTGATCCTCTCAATCAGTATGGATTATTAAAGGTGCTTCGTATTGATGAGGCTGGCAGTTGGGTAGATGGGGACAAAATTTCAGACGTGACATTGGATATGCTTAGCATTCATCGCAATGTATGGAGCTTTAAGCTTGGCGTACATGAGAATGCACAGCATGTCGGTGGTTTAACGCTGTTTGGCAAAGGCTTCGGTAATTACAGCCGCGATATATCGTTCCGTATGTATTATGAATAAATGTTGCCGTCACGGCTAACATCGCAATCAATTGTCTTTATTGGGAATACGCTAATAACGTAGAGCTTTGAAGGATGATTGTTTGCGATGTTTTTTTGTGAGAATGGTTCAAATTTAAGATATTTACATCTATAAAAAAGTATTCAAATTATAGTCTCTCTTCGCTTATAATAACTTTAGAAGGAGGGAAAAGCTTGCGAACATTTACTAAGTATTTATTCCGATATCGAGGCTATGTTATTTTAGCGATTATTTTAATGCTAGTTGAGCTTGCAGTAGAAGTGATTCAACCATTGTTGATGTCCAAAATTATAGACGAGGGCATCGTGGCTGGAAATGTTGATTCAATATTGCTATGGGGCGGTTTACTTGTCGGAACAACCATATTTGCATTTGCCATCGGGATCGTAAGCTCCTTTTATTCTTCATATGTTAGCCAGAACTTTGGCTTTGATCTTAGACAAGGGATTTATGAAAGCGTTCAACGGATGAGCTACAATGCGTTTGGTAAGTTTCAGGAAGCATCTTTACTAACCCGAATTAGCAATGATGTCAATCAGGTGCAAAATGCGGTATTTATGGGTATGAGGATATTGCTTCGTGCACCATTACTAGTGATTACTAGCTTAATTATGGCGTTAGCGATAAACGCCAAGCTCGCTTTATATTTAGTCATTGCATTTCCGTTTCTATCCTTCTTCCTTGGGTGGCTAATGGTTCGAAACAATAAATTGTTTCGCGCAGTTCAGCAAAAGCTTGACCAAGTGAATAAGGTGATGCAGCAAAGCTTAATGAGCGTACGGCTTATTCGTGTCTTTGGACGGATGAGTCATGAGAATAAACAGTTTCAACAGCAAAATGAGCAGCTTCGAGCACGTACCGTGACAACGATGATTTTCGCCGAGCTTGCCAATCCAGTCGTTATAATTCTAATTAATGGCTGTATTTTACTTATGCTATGGGCAGCGCGCCATCAGCTACAAATGGGCTCGCCAATTACCGTTGGGGAAATTGTCGCTGTCGTTAACTATGCAATGAGAATTACAGGTGCGTTATCGATGATTTCCTGGATTGTTACTGCTCTAGCTCGAGCATCGGCTTCCATGCAACGAATTGATGAAGTATTCCATGTGAAGGATCACGAGCAGACGGATGCACCTAGCGCACAGAAGCCTTTACATTTGAAAGGAGATATTTCCTTTTCGGGTGTATGCTTTACGTATCCAGAATCTAATATGAAAACGTTAACCGACGTTAGCTTTAAGGTGAAGCCTGGGCAATTACTGGCGATGATGGGCGCAACAGGCTCGGGCAAGAGCAGCATCCTGCAGCTAGTAACAAGGATGTATCATAGTGATGCGGGAGTAATAACGATCGATGGTAAAAACATTGACGATTACGATCTCCACCAGCTGCGTATTAATATCGGTTATGTCCCGCAAGAAATAATGCTGTTTACAGGTACTGTTGCCGACAATATTCGTTGGGGTAAGTTAGATGCTAGCCTTGAAGAAGTGATTGAAGCTGCCAAGCTCGCACAAATTCACGAAACGATCATGGAGCTGCCGCAAGGCTACGATACGTTGATCGGACAGAAGGGGGTAAATTTGTCTGGTGGTCAGAAGCAACGGCTAAGTATTGCTAGGGCACTTGTGCGTAAGCCTTCGATTCTGTTACTTGACGATTGCACGAGTGCGCTCGACGTCGAAACAGAAAACAAATTGCTCGACGCCATTAATAAGCTTTCATGTACAGTACTGCTCGTCACTCAGAAAATGAGTACCACCACACGTGCTGATTCTGTGCTTATCGTTGATGACGGTAAAGTAATTAAGCAAGGTACGCACGAGCAGCTGCTTCAGCTATCGACTCTTTACCGTAAAATTTATCAGTCTCAAAGAGGGAAGGAGGCGACTGAATGGAGCAACAAAACAGAACAGAAGCTAATGACTCCTTAAAGGGAATATCTCGCTGGCTGCACTTTTTTGTACTACCGTTTCGTTACGAAAAGCCAAGCTCCTTCCTTAAGGATAGTGGAGAAGCTCGTCAGTATAAGGGGTTAGGGCTCGGTGGTGCTCCAGGTCGCGCACCTCAGCAGGTAAAGCGTTCAGAAAATATGTGGGGTACGTTGATGAGAATTTGGAGTTACCTCGCACAATACAGAGTTCGCTTAATCGCCGTATTAGTGATGATCGTTATTGCAACAGGAATGACCTTACTGGGTCCTTACCTAATTGGACATATCGTTGACCATTACATCGTTGAATCGAAGGATGGCCTGCTATTCATGCTGCTGCTTACTGCTGCTGTATACGTGGTGCAAGCGATAAGCGCTTGGCTGCAAAATATATGGATGATTCAAGTTTCGCAGCAGACGGTATACAAGCTGCGTACAGATCTGTTTGCACAGTTTCATCGCTTGCCGATTGCTTTCTTTACGAAGCGTCAGCAGGGAGATTTGATGAGTCGTGCCAGTAACGATATCGAAAATATTAGCTCCTCGATGAATAGCTCATTTATTCAAGTGTTCTCCAGTACATTAACGTTAATTGGAATTGTGGTCGTTATGCTTAGCTTAAGTCCGCTGCTGACCCTGTTAACCTTTACCGTCATTCCACTAATGTTTATGGGGATGAAGTGGATTTCTAATCGTACCAGTCGTTTATTTCGAATGCAGCAACGAAGTATTGGCGCGTTAAATGGCTTTGTCGAGGAAACATTGTCTGGTCAGAAAATAATAAAAGCATTTGGTCAAGAGGAAGAGGTTATAAAAGGGTTTACGTCTCGTAATGAAAATATTAGACTAGCAGGCTTTTGGGCACAGGCGATTTCAGGCTTTATCCCTAAGCTAATGAATGGACTGAACTCGCTTAGCTTCGCATTAATAGTTGGTGTCGGTGCGCTTATGACCATTTGGACAGATAGCGTGACAGTTGGGATCATTATCATTTTCGCAGAATATGCAAGGCAATTTACACGACCGCTCAATGATTTGGCGAATCAATGGAACACGCTGCTTAGTGCCATTGCAGGAGCAGAGCGAGTATTTCAGATTTTAGATGAGCCGCTAGAAGTGCAGGACGAATCAAATGCGAAGCCGTTAACCTCAGTTGTTGGCGATGTTGAGTTTCACAATGTGAACTTCCATTACGATCAAGGACAGCCGATCATTCAACATGCTAGCTTTCAAGTGAAGGCGGGGGAGATGGTTGCATTCGTCGGGCCAACAGGTGCTGGTAAGACGACGTTAATTTCGCTGCTTTCACGTTTTTATGAACCAAGCTCTGGCGCAATATTGATTGATGGACAAAATATTGCCCAGTATACGAGAGAAAGTCTGCGTTCTCATATGGCATTTGTATTGCAGGACCCTTATCTGTCAGAAGGCACCATTATGGAGAATATCCGTTATGGTCGCTTAAATGCAACGGACGAGGAAGTGTACGAGGCTGCAATGCTTGCGAATGCTCATTCATTTATTATGCGATTAAAGGATGGCTATCAGACAGAGCTTAAGCTAGGTGGAGTAGGGATTTCTCAAGGGCAGAAGCAGTTAATCGCAATTGCAAGAGCGCTCATCGCCGATCCAGCTATCTTAATTCTTGATGAGGCGACAAGCAGTATTGATACCGTTACAGAAATAAAGATTCAAGAAGCGCTGCAGCGTTTGATGAAGGGCAGAACATCATTCGTGATCGCCCATCGTCTTAATACGATCACGCAAGCGAATAAAATAATCGTGCTGGAAAAAGGTAAAATCTCGCAAATTGGTTCGCATGAGGAGTTATCCCAGCAGGAGGGCTTATATCGTAAGCTTGTTCAAGGCCAAGTTGTACTAGAGGCATAGCTCGTAACTATCGTAACAATTAAAAGTAAAAGCTGTCGGTCAGTTCGAGAATAGTGTGAAGAAACACTGCTCTTGCTGCACGACAGCTTTTATTTGCTATGAAAGAAAATTGATTTACTAGAAAATACTTAGATCATAAAAGGAGGACAGCTTTTCTAACAAATTTACTCCTGCGATACTATTTCCTTTACTGTTAAGTGCAGGACCAATGACTCCGATTCCTGCTGCACCTGGAACAAGCGTCAAAATACCGCCAGACACACCACTTTTAGCAGGAAGTCCAACCTCGATAGCAAATTGCCCCGATGCATTGTACATTCCACATGTCACCATAAACGATTTTGCGATCTGCACGTAGCGCTTAGGAACAATCTCCTCGCCAGTGATAGGATCGGTACCATTATAAGCGAGCAGTAAACCCATTCGCGCTAAGTCTTTCACTGTAACATCGATCGAGCAGTGGTGGAAGTAAACGTCAAGCACATCATCGACAGCATGCTCTAGCACACCATTGTCCTTAAGGAAATAGGCCATTGAACGATTAAGATCAGCGGATTCCAGCTCGGAACGATATACAAGCTCATTATATTGAAGCTGATCGTTTTGAGCGCATTTACGGAAAAATTGCAGTGTGCGTGCTAGCTTATCTTCTGTGTCCTTTCCTTTAATGAGAGAGGATATCGCAATCGCTCCAGCGTTGATTAACGGATTAAATGGGATGCCAGGCTGAACTAGCTCTAATTTGAGCATGGAATTGAAGCTATCTCCTGTCGGCTCCATCCCTACTTTATGAAACACGACCTCTTCACCATTGTCCATTAACGCAAGCAATAAAGTGAATACTTTCGAAATACTCTGCAATGTAAAAACTGTGTCGATATCACCTGCGCTAGTATGTCCACCGTGAGCATCCATAATATAGATGCCTAGTGCCGATTTATTCCCTTTAGCTAGCTCCGGTATATAGGAGGCAACTTTACCATGAGTACATTGCTCCTTACTTTGCTCCAACCAAAGCTTTAAGTGCTGTTGGATGTCTGGCAGACGTTCCTCTAACTTTGTATGTCCCATAATAGCTTCTCCTCCACAACATTTCGTTTTTCTTTAATTTTACCTAAAACTTCAACGTTTATCATTATGATGAAGTCAATTACCTAAAAAAATGATATACTTTCAACAAACCATATTTTTCATCTGGAGGGAAATTAGTGAAGAGAATTTACTTGACGTTACTTACAACAGTGCTGTGTTTATTGCTTGGCACCACCGTCGTTGCCGCTGCAGATAATAAATCTGTGACTGCTTCGCCCGCATCTTCTTCATATTTATTGGTAGATGGAGTATCACTAAGCTTCGAAGCTTATGAGATTAAAGGAAATAACTATTTTAAATTGAGAGATATTGCATATGTATTGTCGCATACCTCTAAAAAGTTTGACGTTAAATTTGACTCAAAAAATAATGCAATTAATCTAGTTAGCGGTAAAAAATATGCTAGTACAGCTACAAAAGAGGATTCGTATGGGTGGTATTCCAAAAAAGCAACGCCATCCAACACTAAGGTGTATCTTGATGGTAAGTTAGCGAATGTAACCTCATACAGTATTGATAATACTACTTATTTTAAATTACGTGATCTTGGAAGTTTACTAGATTTCTATGTGGGCTGGGATGAAGAAGAGTATTCTCTAGTGATCGAGTCTGGTCTTCGTTATGGTCAGAGTATTAACGGCTACTCCTATAAAAGAAATGTTCCGTTAATTGATACTCAAGTAGTTAACTTCTGGAACTGGGCTGAAGTGTCATCAGTTCAGCAATTTTCTTATAAAAGTGATGGATTGGCTTACGCATTTGCTAATGAGAAAGATAAAAAGCTAATAATCTCGACACCGAAAAAAGAGTTTAAAGTCGATTTGCTCTATCCGATATTAGGGGATGTCATCGCAGATGAGACTGGTAACTTTTATGTGATCTGGGGAAGAGAAAGTACATCTAATACGAAAGAAACTGTATTTATTACTAAATATTCACCCGAAGGTAAGCTAATCAAAACAACTGGATTCGTTGGCGCATCTCCTATGAAGGCAGACGGTAATACAAAAATTCCATTTGATGCAGGGAAAGCAGAATCAGCAATTCACGATGGTATATTAATGGTGAATTATGCTCGAACAATGTACAACGGTCATCAATCCAACAATGTTGTTGGTGTAAATATAGCGGATATGTCAGCTTATCTATTTGAGACAAGATTCTGGGATAAAAGCACACCGAATATTCCGTATGTCAGTCATTCCTTTAATCAGTCAGTCATTTATTCAGAAAAAGCAAACGGCTTTGTCTTCGCGAATCATGGGGATGCATACTCTCGCGCATTTGTAATCGACAGAATGACGAAGGTAGCAGATGAAGAGACGGGTAAGCCACTGTATACATTGAACTTACCGTCGTTAGATGTTTTTAATTTTTATCTTCAAGCAAATGCGAACTACGATATGTATGTTGTTAATCAAACATTTGCTCAGCTAGGTGGACTTGTAGAAACAAGTAAAGGCGTCGTGCTAGTCGGTGCATCTGCCAAATCAATAAGTGAAGCAGCTAAAAAGGAAAAGCATAATTTATTCATTCAAATTTTTGATCCGTTAGCACAAGAGGTTTCCCAATCGATGTTTGTTGGTGGAACGACTCGCAGTGGTGCTACTTCGTTCGATATTAATGACAACAAGAACAGTCCGTTAACGAAGGTAACTAATTATGGAGTAAGATGGCTTACCAACAATACAGATGTCGATGTTGTTGCTCCGCAGGTTGTTGTTGCAGATGACCGCATCGTTATTCTATGGTCTGAAAATAAGAATTATAATTCACAAGCTTATTATATGGTGTTATCAGCAAGCGGAGAAATCCTTACTCCGAAAACCTCACTAGGTATTTGGCAATTGAACTCATATGAAATGCCGATCTATCATAATGGCGTTATTCAATGGGCGTATGCAGCTAATCGTTCAGTCAGAGTAGTAAGTATTAAGATTTAATAGTGAACACCCTCAAGCTATACATTCATGTCATTAGATGATGTGAGTGGGCTTGAGGGTATTTTTTTGGATCAGTTAATAATTGTATATTTAAAATAATAAAAAAAGCTTGCATTATATTTTTAATCTGTGGTATATTATTTCTTGTCGCTCCGAGACATCGGCTGAGACACACATTGATCTTTGAAAACTGAACAACGAGTAAGAACTGCCATTCATCATTTTCACCCCGTGAAAATGATGAATAAAAAGCGAAATAAATGAGCAATCAAACACTTTAATGGAGAGTTTGATCCTGGCTCAGGACGAACGCTGGCGGCGTGCCTAATACATGCAAGTCGAGCG
>Ga0182739_1001616_pt1 | contig 22984 bp, 19 predicted proteins | sample eDN5th30CBELigBY_FD_128873 | JGI IMG/M metagenome (GOLD analysis project Ga0182739, IMG submission 128873) | Enriched backyard soil microbial communities from Emeryville, California, USA - eDNA 5th pass 30_C BE-Lig BY (version 2) (version 2) | ecosystem: Environmental > Terrestrial > Soil >...
TGCTGTTACCCAAACTAGATACTCGTTCTACCAAACCCTTAGCAGACATTATCCAGCCTCTACTTACTAAGGACGTAGAGATCATGGGCTACTATCATTATTATCAAGACTTGCCAGTTTACTTACAAAGGCGGCTCACGGTAATCAATACCCAAGAAGAATTAGCAGATGGCATGCGTTATCAAGACGCTAGCCCTTGGATGATTAATAGTGCCGAATTGCAAAAACGCTGGCAAAATCATACTAGAATTTTTCTCATCGCTAACAAGAAACATTCGGCTTTACTACAAGCAGAAAATTTACACCCCTGCTATATCTTAGGACAAACCAAGCGCGATATATTAATCAGTAATAAACCCTAAGTCTTAACATAGAAACAACTAGTCAATATAGGGTAAGAATGGTATATTTCGCTGCATTTGTAATCATAACTAACTAATTCATTATTATGAATGTACTATTCTTCACTTTCTATATAGGTACCTAATGAGCCAGGATTTTTTACCCTTTGCTAAACCAAGCTTAAGTCAAGCTGCCATTGATGAAGTAGTGGCCTGTTTAAAATCGGGCTGGATAACCACAGGTCCCAGAGTACAACGTTTTGAAGAAATGTTGCAAGCATACTTGCAAGCACCCCACGTATTGGCGTTATCAACGGCAACGGCGGGTTTACACTTAGCTCTGTTGGCTCTTGATCTTAAACCAGGCGATGAGGTTATTACCACTCCCTATACCTTTGTCGCTACCTTAAATACCATTGTGCAAGCCGGTGCCAAGCCTGTCTTGGTAGACATAGAGCCTCATACCCGCAATCTAGACGTAGCTAAAATTCAATCCGCTATAACGCCACGCACCCGGGTGATCATGCCAGTACACTTTGCGGGACTTCCGGTTGATCTTGACCCTATCTATGAACTTGCTAAACAATATAATTTACGGGTAATAGAAGATGCGGCTCAAGCCATAGGCACCCATTATAAAGGTAAAATCTTAGGCAGCTTTGGTGATATTCAAGTTTTCAGCTTTCATCCCAATAAAAATATGACCACGGGTGAAGGAGGCTGTGTTGCAACTCGCGACCCGGCTATTGCTGACTTTATTACTCGAATGCGTTTTCATGGCATTGATCGCAAAGATGCTTGGAATCGGTTTAGTAAAAATGGTAGCCAATACTATGATGTGATGGCACCTGGTTTTAAATACAATATGATGGATATACAAGCAGCCATCGGTATTCATCAGCTGCCTGAGCTAGAGAGTTTTATTGAACGCCGTACCCAATTAGTAAACCGTTATCAAACCGTATTGAAAGACTGGCCAGAATGGGAGTTACCGGCAATACCTGCTTATTCACATAAGCACTCCTGGCATCTTTACAACCCTTTATTAACCGATAAAGCTAAAATTAGCCGTGATGAATTCATTAATGCGATGAAAGAGGCCAATATAGGAATTGGTTATCATTATCAAGCTGCCCATTTATTTAATTTTTACCAACAGGAATTTGGTTATAAAATCGGTGATTTCCCTATTGCCGAGGATGTGGCTAATAGAATCGTCAGCCTTCCCCTCTTTCCTAGCATGACAGATAGTGAGCAAGAACGCGTGATAGCTACCATGGCTACAGTTTTAAATAGGAGTATTTGATGATTAAACCTTATATTAGTGTGGTTATACCTGTTTATAATGAAGAAGCCAGTTTAGAAAACTTATATAATCGTTTAACTAAAGTGATGGATGCTATTGACAAACCTTATGAAATTATCTTAACTAATGACGGCAGTAAGGATCGCTCTAGCCAAATTTTAGCCGAGTTACATCAGCGTCGCCCCGAGCAAATTCGAGTCATAGAATTTAATGGTAATTTTGGCCAACACATGGCTATTATGGCGGGTTTTGCCAACGTACGTGGTGAAATCATCATTACCATGGATGCCGATTTGCAAAATCCACCCGAAGAAATTCCACGTTTTGTGGAGATGATGGAAAAAGGGCATGATGTGGTGGGCAGTTATCGCATGGACAGAAAAGACAGTGCCTGGCGCCTTTTAGTATCTCGTTTACATAATAAATTCCGCACCTGGATAGCTCCCAATCTGACCATGAAAGATGAGGGTTCTATGCTGCGTGCCTACAAACGCAATATTGTAGATTTAATGGTCAATTGTGATGAAGCCTCAACCTTCATTCCGGCACTTGCCCATACCTATGCTGCAAATCCCGGAGAGTTAGGCATTAAACATGAAGCCCGGGAGGCAGGTAAATCGAACTATAATTTTTATAAACTCATTCGTTATAATTTCGATTTAGTCACCGGATTCTCCTTGATGCCTTTACAATGGTTTACCTTAATAGGCATACTGGTTTCGGCCTTAAGTGGTTTATTAGTGGTCTATATGTTATTGCGAAGAGTTATTATTGGACCGGAAGCAGATGGTTTATTTACCTTATTCGCCATTATGTATTTTTTAGTGGGCATAGGCCTAATGGGATTAGGCATCATTGGTGAATATATAGGGCGCATTTATCAAGAGATACGCAAACGGCCTCGTTATATCATTAAAAATATTTTGCAAAAAAAAGATTAAAATAGTTTCTGCTATCGCTATAGCTTAGCCTTTTAGGGTTTGCCCGGCAGTTAAAAATAGCAAAAAATGACGGCTCCTGCGGTCAAACCGCGGGATGACAAACTGATTAAAATTGGAATAGAACATGAGTTTAAAAGTACTAATCCTGGGTGTGAATGGTTTTATAGGTAATAGTTTAAGTCGCCATATTCTAGTTGAAAAAGACTGGGAAATTTATGGTATGGATATGGCAACGGATAAAATCCATAATTACCTTGAACACCCGCGCTTTCACTTCATAGAAGGTGATATTACCATTAATAAAGAGTGGATAGCCTATCATATTAAAAAATGTGATGTGGTATTACCTCTTGTGGCTATTGCCACTCCAGCAACCTATGTATCCGATCCATTGCGGGTTTTTGAACTGGACTTTGAAGCCAATCTAGCCATTGTCCGTCAATGCGTGGCCTTAAAAAAACGAGTTATATTTCCCTCCACCTCCGAAGTTTACGGCATGTGTTCCGATGATGAATTCGATGAGGAAACCTCAAATTTAGTGCTAGGCCCCATTCAAAAACAACGTTGGATTTATTCCTGCTCTAAACAATTAATGGATAGGATTATTTTCGCTTATGGTGAAAAGCAAGGCCTTCCCTTTACTTTGTTTAGACCGTTTAATTGGATTGGCCCTAAACTTGATAACGTGTTTGATCAAAAAGAAGGCAGCTCACGCGTTTTAACTCAATTTATCAGTAACATTTTGCATGGCAAAGATATTCAATTAGTCAATGGCGGACAACAACGCCGTAGCTTTACCTTTATTGACGATGGTATTGAAGCTCTGATTCGTATTATCGAAAATAAAAATAATTGTGCGAACGGGCGCATTTTTAATATTGGTAATCCTAACAATGACATTTCAATTCATGAGCTTGCTTATACGCTGGTTGAACTCATCAAGGAATATCCTAACTATCTAGCTCAAGCGCAGCAAACTAAAATTATTGAAGTACCCGCAGATGATTATTATGGTAAAGGTTACCAAGATGTTTCTGCCCGGGTACCTTCTATTGCGAATGCTAAAAAATATTTGGATTGGGAACCCAAAACCGATATGCGTAATGCGCTAAAACAAACCTTGGATTATTACTTAGGTGATAAACCACACAACTTAGAGGCTTAAGTCTATCACTAATAGGCAGAAAAATTTTCTGCCTATTAGTGTAACGAATTTAGCTTAGCGTAATTATCGCGCTTAGGGCGTGGCAAAAACCATTTCCCGTTTGTCATTTAGGTATATCCAGCCCTTTATAATACGATAAAGTACCCAGATAAAATTGGCTATTAACACTAATTTTCCAACCAGCACAATCAATAAAACAATTCCTATAAAATTCCATAATAAACTAAACCAAAAGGTACGGATTTGCCAGCGAAAATGCGAGGCAAGCCAAGTACCTTGTACATCGGGCAATTTAATATAGTTAATAATCACCGCCGCTACAGCCGCAATAAAACCTATGAAAGGTAGCAAACCCACTGCTTGTAGGCCATAAACAATATGCCCATATTTTACCAAATCTTCTGTAGGCGGATTAAGCTCGATTATTCTTTGCTCACTCATCTTTATCTCCATCACCTCTTAAGTTACCTAATAGCATAACACCACTCCATTAGGCACTCAATTTGATTCTATAGTTTTCCTAGTTAGAGAGTGATGTTTTCAAACTGTCATGTTTACAAGGACTTGGGTCCTGCCGCCTACGTTTCTAAGTAAAGCCCGCCTGGCTTTGTTAAGAAACCAGCCTTAACCCATCCTGGTCAAGGCGCTTCAGCGGGACCAAGCGGTGTTTAGTCTGTTCCCGCTTTTGCCCCCACAGGCTCGCAGGCTGCGCGTGTGAGGTCCCCCCCTTTAGCGTCACCCAGTATTGGGATATAAAATGACAGTTTGAAAACGCTTTCTTAAAACTGTCTCCATCAATAAGGCACCTGATTTGAAAAAATACTGAAAACTCAAACGCCAACTTGCTTTTTAAAAGCTAGCCAACTACACTTTTTAAATCAAAATTTTTGCTAGTAAAGGGATTTATGGCCAACATCTTTCGACAAAAATCTTTACAAAAGCTTGCCGATCCCGAGCAGTTGGATCAATTATTTACCGTTACCTCGCCTCGCGCCTGGTTAATTTTATTAACGCTCGGTGCGCTGCTAGTGGTTACATTAATTTGGAGTATTTACGGTAAAATTCCCACCCAAATTACCGGCCAAGGTATTCTGCTTAGCCGTAATCAAGGGATCTTCGATGCCACTGCCAGTGAGAACGGTAGAATTAAAAATATTTTAGTTTTTACCGGTGAGCAGGTTAAAAAAGACCAAATTGTGGCTTATTTGGATCTACCCGAATTGAAAAATCAGGTAGAAAATAGTGAATCTCAGTTGCTTGAATTGCGCCAAGAATACAGTAACTTACAAAACTTTATTACCAAAGATAATCAACTCGAAACCGAGCGAGCCAATGATTTACGTAAACACTATGAACAAACCATAGCGAATAACCAAAAACATTTAGAATTTTTGGAAAAAGCCGTGGCCCAACGTAGAACCGTGGTTAGCAGTGGTATCATTACCGAACAACAGTTAGCCGATCTTGAGCAACAATATTATAAAACCAAGCAAGAAACTCAAAATTTGCACAACCAAATTATGGCCAGTCAACTGGAGGAAAAGCGCACTCTTAATAACAATAACGATAAATTGGCCAGCCTAAGCCTTAAAATATCTTCTCAAGAAAGAGAACTAGAAACCTTAAAGAACAAATTTAAAAGGGCCACCGAAGTAAAAAGCCCCGCCTTTGGACGTATCATTGAAATACCTGGGAAACCCGGGGCTCTAGTAGCCCCGGGTAATAAAATTGTCAGCATCGAAGGTTTAGCGGAACAATTAGACGCCGTGATCTTTTTACCCGCTCAGACAGGTAAATTGGCACAAGTTGGCATGCCAGCCCAAGTGAGTCCCGCCACGGCTAAAAAAGAGGAATTTGGTGCAATTGAAGGAAAGGTACTGGCCGTGGCTAAATTTCCAAGTACGGCCGAGGGTATGCAAGCCGTGCTGGGTAACGCTCAGCTCGTTGAACAATTTATGAAAATGGGTCCCTTATTGTATACTCAAATTGATCTCATCGAAGATCCAAAAACCTATAGCGGCTTTCGTTGGACATCCTCTCAAGGCCCTAACTTATTGATTGGTAATGGTACCTTGGCAACGGCCACTGTAACCATAAAAGAGCAGGCACCCATTACGCTTATTATTCCGGCATTAAAACGGTTTTTTGGCTTAGGATAAGATATGGCCATCATTAACAAATTATGGGCTTTTTTTACTAAAAAAAATCACGTACCCAGTATTTTACAAATGGAAGCCGTAGAATGCGGTGCCGCGAGCCTAGCTATGATACTTGCTTATTATGGCCGATGGGTAGCCTTAGACGAACTGCGTTATGAATGCGATGTGTCACGAGATGGCAGTAAAGCCAGTAATATTGTACAGGCGGCCCGTAAATATGGCTTACAAGCTCAGGGTTATAAGCTTGAGCCAGAAACTATAACCAAAGACAATCTGCCCGCCATTATTCATTGGAATTTTAATCACTTTGTAGTGCTAGAAAAACTAACCGATAAAAAAGCCTATCTCAATGATCCTGCCGCAGGCCCTCGTACCGTTACCATTGAAGAGTTTGATGAAGCCTTTACCGGTATCTTATTAGAATTTAAGCCTGGTCCAGATTTTAAGGCTGGCGGCGAACGTACTCGGGTATTACCTGCTCTTTTCCAACGCCTGGGTGGGGCCAAAACGAGTCTGCTCTATATTATGTTAGCGAGTTTAGCCCTTATCATACCGGGTTTAGTTATTCCTGGCATGAGCAAAATCTTCGTCGATAATTATCTGGTACAAGGCTATACCCACTGGATCATGCCCATTTTATTGGGCCTACTACTGACTGCCACCTGCCGGGCCTTACTTACCTGGCTACAGCAACATTATTTATTAAGGCTTGAATTACGCTTAGCCATGTTAAGCAGCAGTCAATTTCTTTGGCATTTAATGCATTTACCCTTGGCATTCTTTAGTCAGCGTTATGCAGGTGAAATTACGCAACGAATTACCTCCAATGATAAAGTGGCAAGGCTTATTGCGGGTGAATTAGGTACCAATTTAATCAATATTATTACCATTATCTTCTATGCCATTGTCATGTGTTTCTATAGCCCATTGCTCACCATCATTGGCATTGGCTTAACCTCGCTTAATATCACCACTTTAAAATGGGTAACCAATAAACGTGCCAATAGCAGTAAACGTTTATTACAAGCTCATGGAAAATTAATGGCAACCGCTATGGGCGGGTTACAAATGATAGAAACCTTTAAAGCCACGGGTTCTGAAACCGATTTTTTCAATCGCTGGGCAGGCCATCACGCCAAGACCTTAAACGCTGAACAAGAACTAAGCCTTATCGGTGAACCCTTAATGATTTTGCCCGTTATTCTTAATAGTATTACCAATGCCATCATTTTAGGCATCGGTGGTTTGGAGGTAATGGCAGGCCATTTATCCATTGGTTCGATTATCGCTTTTCAAACTTTAATGGCTAGCTTCAATGAGCCCGTCACTAACTTACTTAATTTAGGCGGCCATTTACAAGAGGTAAGCGCAGATTTACAGAGGCTTGATGATGTATTACGCTATAAACCAGCTAGCCGATATCAAACCGCAGAACAAGACGGTGAATATCAAGGGAAATTAGTAGGCTTGATTGAATTTCGAGAGGTGACCTTTGGCTATAGCCGACTGAGTGAACCTTTAATTAAGAATTTTAGCTTAACCATTAAACCAGGCGCCCGAATCGCCTTAGTGGGCCGTTCGGGTAGTGGTAAATCAACTATAGCCAAGTTGATTTCTGGGCATTATTCACCTTGGTCAGGCGAAATCTTGTTGGATGGTAAGCCCCTATCAGCGTTACCCTGGCAAATCATCTGTAACTCATTGGCCACCGTAGATCAGGAAATTTTCCTTTATGAGGGCTCGATTCATGACAATCTCACGCTATGGGATAAAACCATTGCGGAAGAAGATATCATACAAGCGGCTAAAGATGCGGATATTCATGACATGATCAATGAAAGACCGCAGGGCTATCAAAGTCCCATAGAAGAAAACGGTAGAAACTTTAGTGGTGGACAGCGCCAACGGTTAGAAATTGCCCGGGCATTGGTTAACAATCCTAGTATTCTCGTATTGGATGAAGCCACCTCGGCATTAGATCCCAAGGTCGAATACCAAATTGACAATAATATCCGCCGCCGTGGTTGCACCTGTTTAATCATAGCTCATAGATTAAGCACTATTCGGGATTGCGATGAAATTATCGTGCTTGATAAAGGCAATGTAGTCCAACGGGGCCGCCATGAGGAACTCATTGAGCAAGAAGGTACTTATAAAGACTTAATTACGACAACTTAAATCTTCATTTGACAAGCCGCTGCCTTTTTCTACACTGAATTAAAAGAAAGCAAAAAGGAGGTTAATCATGAATAGGAAAATTAAGTCAAAGGCCAATAAATTACAATTAGCAGAAAAAGCCCTAACCGAGCTAGAAAAAATTGAATTAGAAAACCTAGCAAAAATTAGCCCAACTATAAAATCTAGCTGGACAAAAATAGCTTCTCGCTTACATAAAAAATAATGAAGGCAGGCTCATTAGGATCTGTGACAATCAATTAGTATTAAGGAAAAAAAGATAGCCATCTTTTAACCTAGCAATTAGCAAGAAGAATTTATACTCTTAGCAGGTATAAACTTAATTATATTTTCATGGTAGCGATTAAAATGGAATTATTAAACCAATTACGTAATGAATTACTTGAAATAAGTACCCTGGTCGCTTGCAATGGATATACTCCTTTACCACTCAACGATCCCAATACCGTTTGTTGGCTAGAAGCCGGTATTATTAACGTATTTGCCATACAGCAGACCGAACCCAATGGCCTGAGTAAACGTATCCCAATTCTACAAGCGCAAGCCAATGATATTTTATTTGGCATAGCAACCAACGATCAACCTTTAGACTTAATTGCGCTGGGTAATGCTGATACCCAAGTACGAATCATGCCTTTAGCCACATTTAATAAATTTATTACTAATCCCAATTATTCACTTTTAATAAGTAGCTTAATTGAAAAATGGATTTTTGGCCTCTCGACCAAGTTGGTTAACAATCAAACCATTAACCCGTATTGGTTAATTGAACAACAGCAAACCATAGAATTACAAGAATTACAAACCTTAAGCAGTTCACAAGGTTGTTTTTGGTTTAAAATTTTAGACGGCGCGCTCACCTATACTCAAGACAGCCAAATACTGCAAGTGAGTACTACTCACCATTACCCTATTATGCAACCGCTATGGATAACCGCCCAAACCAAGCAGGTTAATTTAGAATTGCAAAGTACTGCTTCGTATATTCAACAGGCCAGTTTTTTTAATTCCTTAGCAAATTTTCATCAAGTTATACTCGGTGAAATTACTAAACAACTAAGCGAACAAGCGCACCTTGAGACTCAGCGTTTTGTTAACAAACGCCAAGGCGATATAACGGCCGTTAATAATGCCTTTCAAAAAATGTTGGCCATTTTAAAACCATCAAAAAAACCCTTAGTTGTCGAAACTGCTGCTTCCTCACCCGTGATAACGGCCTGCCAATTAATAGGTGAAGCGTTAGGCATTACCATAACACCCCCACCATCCTCAACCCCGAATTTGCGTTTAACAGATATTTTAAACAATGCGGGTGTGCAATTACGCCAGGTTCAACTTGATAAGGACTGGTGGCACCAAGATGGTGGCCCCCTGTTGGTTTTCCGCGAATCCGATGGAATCCCCTATGCCGCGATTCCAATCCAGACTAATCGCTATCAACTTATTGAGCCTGTTTCGGGTGATCAAATTGAACTTGACGCTAAAATTGCTCAAGAACTAGCGCCTATGGGTTTCACCTTTTACCGCCCTTTTTCGCAAAATATAATAAGCGGCCGCGATCTCATAAAATTTAGTATTAAAAATAATCTAAGAGATATTTCCCGCGTCTTTATAGCCGGTATCTTAGGCGGCCTATTAGGCATGTTAACCCCCGTGTTTACGGGGACTTTATTTGATAAAATCATTCCCAATGCAGAAAAAACTCAATTATTACAAATAGTCGTGGCTTTAATTACGGCGGGCTTTGCTTTGGGTTTATTTCAATTGGTCAGGGTTTTTGCTATTATCAGGATTAGTGGGAAAACCAATCTCCAGCTTGAGGCAGCTCTTTGGGATAGGCTGTTGCGTTTACCCATGTCATTTTTTAAAAATTATAATACCGGCGATCTGACCATGCGGGCATTAGCTATCAGCTCTATCCGGCAGATCTTTACCGGTATTACTGTTTCAGCCATCTTAAGCGTATTATTTTCAATTTTTAGCTTCATACTACTATTTTATTACTCATGGCAACTGGCCTTACTTGCCACGCTTTTGGTATTAATCATTGCAACCGTCACCTTATCGTTAAGTATTTGGCAAATTCGTTATCAGCGTACTTTACAAGATCTAACCGGTAAAGTGACTGGGCTTATTTTACAGTTAATTAACGGCGTTGCTAAACTACAAAGTGCCGGCCGGGAAAATAAAGCCTTTAGTTTATGGGCGGAACAATTTAGCGAGCAAAAACGTTTTAGTTATAAAGCCCGTCTTCTTAGCAATAGCCTACAAACGTTCAATGCCTTTTTCTTACCTATCACTAGCCTTGCTATCTATGCCTTAATAGCATTTAAGCTTAAAGACTTAGCCATTGGAGATTTTATTGCCTTTAGCGCGGCTTTTGGCCAGTTTATAGGCAGTGTAATGGGTATGACAAGTGCTATTACTCAATCCTTAATGGTAATTCCGTTATTTGAACGGGCTAAACCCATTTTAGATGCGTTACCGGAAACCAGCTCAGAAAAAATTGATCCCGGTATTTTACGCGGTGGAATTGAATTTAATCACGTAAATTTTCGCTATTCCGAAGATGGGCCTTTAATCTTAAAGGACATTTCATTCCGCATTAAACCCGGCCAATTTGTGGCATTTGTAGGTAAATCGGGAGCGGGCAAATCAACCTTGCTTCGCTTATTATTAGGCTTTGAACAAGCGACTTCCGGGAGTATTTTTTGTGATGGCAAGGATATTGCTCAACTCAATATGCAAAGGGTTCGCAGACAATTAGGCGTGGTATTACAAAACAGCGCCTTAATTTCAGATAGCATCTTCCGTAATATTGTGGGTTCGGCTCCATTGACCATGGATGATGCCTGGGAGGCAGCCCGTTTAGCCGGTTTTGACCAAGACATAGAATCCATGCCCATGGGTATGCATACGGTACTATCGGAAGGCGCAAAAACCATCTCGGGTGGCCAGCGTCAGCGTTTAATGATAGCCCGCGCCTTGGCTCAAAAACCCAGAATCTTAATTTTTGATGAGGCCACCAGCGCCTTGGATAATCGTACGCAAGCCATCGTCAGCCAAAGTCTAGAAAAATTAAATATTACCCGGATAGTGATTGCTCATCGCTTAAGTACCATTGTCAACGCCAACGTAATCTATGTAGTCGACAACGGCGAGATTGTGCAGCATGGCTCTTACCAAGAACTTGCCGAACAACAGGGTATTTTCGCCGATTTAATTAAACGACAAATGATTTAATAAGGTTATGAGTTTAAGTATCTAAGCAAAAATTTTCAGGTTAAACGACTTAAGTCCTGTCGCTCAAGTCACCCACTGTTAAAATACCTAAAACCCTTGGGTTAGATACTCAGGTAACTTGCTGTATAGGCAAAGAAACGGTAAAACTTGAACCTTTGCCTAGTTCGCTTTTTACCGTGATAAAGCCACCGAGATCATTCACAAATTGCTTTACAATATGCAAACCAATACCAGAACCCGCAAATGCGGGTTGGGTGTTAGATAATTTCACTTTAGCAAACTTATCAAAGATAAAATTTAATTTATCCGCAGGAATACCTATACCCGTATCGGAAATCATAATCACCAAAGAATCGGTTAAAATAATTTTTAAGCTGATAGAACCCTGTTCGGTAAATTTAACTGCATTACCTAAAAGATTAATTAAAATGCGATTTAAGCGCATCTTATCGGTACAAAAATCAATTTTTGGACAATCAATAGCCAAAGCTAGGCCTTTTATTTGTATTTCCGCATTTAATAGTTCGGCGATTTCTTTAACAGCATCTTGAAGATTAAACTGGCTATAAACAATAGGATGATCACCTAATTTAGATAGCTCTAATATTTGGTCAAGCAGTTGAAGTAAGCGATTAGCTGATTGAATTACTAATCCCTGTAATTCTTTTTTATTAGGATTTTCTTCCTGCTCATAAAGTAAACTTGAGACCGCTAAAATTCCCGAAAAAGGGGTTCTTAGATCATGCTGCATATTTGCTAAAAACTCGTTTCTAGCTATTTCTGCTTGTTTCCTATCGGTAATGTCTAAAGAAATGCCTATGACACCAATGATCTGCTCATCTTCTATTAAAGGGGATTTAAACGATAAATACCAACGATTTTTGTATTCTTCTTCTATCGTTTCAGGATGTCCCGTTTGCATAACTCGCAAGCAGGATTTCCAAGCTTTATATTCTACTTTATCTGCTCGTTGTGTTTCACCCACCACTTTAGTTAAAGCTTGATTTCTGGCAATATAATAGCCTTCTTTATCTATGGCAAAAAAATTAATATTTAATTGATCAAATAAAGCATTAATTAAGCCATTAAAGTGTTCATCAGATAGTTTTATTGGAAGTCCCATTAATTTGTATCTCCTCCTTGTTAATTTTTTCACAAGTTTCTATAACTCTCATACAGACAATAGGTTGTATAGAATCATGAAACCTATACCTATCAACGAAATAGGCAACGTTCATAGCAAAAGGTGATAGTTTATAATTGGATTGATGCTCTGTAGAAAAATATCCTTGCTTATCCAAGCTTGCTGCTTGTCTAGCCAAATCCAAATTTTTTTCGGAAGCATTAAACAACTTTAATTCTGTTGAACCTCTAAAACGATAACTTTTTTCTTGATATGACACTTGCGATTGTAAAGGGTATTTTTCCATATAATAGTTTATAGCTCCATTAAACCCGCCTGGATAACTTAGAGTTATTCTAAGCTTTGCTGGATCAACCTTTAGACCTTCTTCTGGATATTCTCCATCTAACTCTTCTTGTTTTCTTTTTATTAAAAACTCAGCTAAATATTCTATTAAAGCCGGATATCCTGCGGTTTCATCTAAAATAAATTTAATAACTTCACGTAAAGTGCCTTTTTCTAAAAAATTCTCAGAAAGTACTTTTACCACATGGCGAAAATCAGTATCTTCTAAGTAATCCCCTTTTTCATCCCCAGCATAATTTAGCCTTACCCGTCTATAGTGCGGTTCATAAAATTTACTTTTAGTGATTTTACTATAGCTCATATAAACAAAGGGTATTTGTAGAAGCTCTAAATATTTTTTATTTTTGGTATACCAAGCTGTCTCAACCTTATCATTTGAATATTTAGCATCATAATGCCTATGTAAAAAACTAGTATCTATTATCACAAGCAGACCAATATTTTCCTTAGTTTTATTCATTAATTGCACAAAGGCTTTAAAATATTGGCCTGTTTGCTTTTCATTGTCTGCGCTAATTATTTCTGCATATAAATCTGTGCGATCAAAGCCACCCTGAAAGCTAGCTTTTAACATATCTTTAAACCTCAATCAATTTACCCATTAGACCCAATGCGATTCTTTCTCAATTTAATGAATCTGTAACCACCTCAAAAGTTTTTTATTATTTAAGAGTAAGCTTTTTTATATTACATTCTAAATTTATGCTTAGTTTGGCTTTCTATGGTTCCTTTAAAATTCTGCGATGACTCTACCATATAAAAATTAAGGTTTTCTTAAATAATTATATTTTCATGAACTCATTTTAAGTAACTTATAATTAAGATGCTTTGAAACTACCATTCTCAATCATTTTTATAGTTTCATTATACCATTTCCATTAGATAAGCTGCTTCCATAGAAGCTAGACTATTACTATAAGCAAACCTTGTTTTGCAGGGGTAGCAAAACCAGAGCTACGAAGACATGTTTATATGCGTTTGCGTTAGTAATACTCTAGTCTCTATGGAATTCTTATTAGTAGAAATGATATTAGTTTTTAAGTCTTTAAATTTATAGAAGTCTAGCGCATATCGTCAAAAAGTGTAGAGTTGGCATTAATAACTGTCAATTTATACTCTTTCTCAATAAATTCAATTAAAGGAAAAATAATAGGCTTTAAGGCTTTAACCTATCATTGAGGTTCAGCCAAAATTCATCATCTAACTCCGCCTCTACCGCTAGATACCAGCAATCGGGCCTGGCAAAGGTAGAACATTTTACCGCATCTTTCTCGGTCATGATGATGGGTAAATTATCCTTAAATTGCAGATCTTTAGCTTGATAAGGGTAATGATCGGGAAATTCATGTTCAATAAGCATGATTCCATACTCACGCAACGTTTGAAAAAACCGTTGAGGATGACCAATACCTGCGACGGCATGTACCGTTTGACCCTTAAAATCACTTAGGTTTTTAATTTGGTTTGGTAGGGCTATATTTTTAAGTAGTTTATTTTTAAAATTCATCGCGTATTCATTAGTTTGCGCCTTACCGTTACTCACTATAAAATTCACAGTTTTTAATCGAGCCGTAGGCTCACGCAAGGGTCCCGCCGGTAAACAATAACCATTGCCAAAACGTCTAGCACCGTCTATAACCGCAATCTCAATGGTTCTAGCGAGTGCATAATGCTGCAACCCATCATCGGAAATTACAATATCACAGGCATATTGGTGCAGTAAGGCCTGCACTGCCCTTACCCGTTTAGGATCAATAACTATTGGACAATGCGTATTTTTTGCTATCAGTAACGGTTCATCACCGACTTGCAAGGGATCGCTATCAGCAGTAACAAGTTTTGGATAAACTTTGGCTTGCGCGCCATAACCACGACTCACTATGCCAGGTTTATATCCCCGTTGTTTTAGAAACTGCACTAAGGCGATTACCAAGGGCGTTTTCCCAGTCCCCCCCACGGTAATATTGCCTACCACAATCACGGGAACGGGTGCGATAAAAGTCTTAAAAATACCTTTTTTATAGCCATAACGACGTAGAGCCGTAATGAAGCGATACAGCCAACTCAACGGTAGTAACAAATAAGCTAATTTATGATGATCGTACCATAGTTGAGTTATAATTTTCTGCATACTAAACCCAATCGGCTTCCTCTTCCAGAGCCGCCTGTTTAATAAGCTCTATATCTTCCCCGGCATGTATTAATTTATTAATGGCCTGTTGGTTAACCGTTTGATAAAGCCGTTCAAGAAAGCTATCAAATTGACAATAACGCTTTAACCATTTAGCTTGAAATACCATGCGCTTTTCTCGTTCTTCCCAGGTATCCAAGGGCGCTTCATTGTGCTGAATATGAACCTCTAATTTATCAAGTGCCATAATAAATTTACTTTCATAACTTAGTTGATGCTCATATTCTAACCATAAATCGTATAAATCATCACCTTGTTTATCGGCTAACATAGCTTTAATTTCTAGCATAGCCTGCTGTTCGGCTTGAAATTTTGCCTGACGTTGTGCTTGTCCTTGACAATGAAACACGGGAATATCACCGGTTTTGAATTCGGCTAAATCATGGATTAAAGCAAGTTTTAAACATTTTTCTAGCTCAACGGGTTTATCTAATTTATCGGCATAACGCATGGCCATTAAGGCCAACCGCCAAGAATGTTCGGCAACACTTTCTTGTCTATAATTAGCCAGCCAGCTATGGCGTAACTCCATTTTTAAATTCTGTACTATTTTCAAAAATGCCAGTTCTTTTTGCATAGATCTTTCAAATAAAAAGGTAATTATCCATAATAACAAACCCTCTAGCACCCAGCTAATAATATTATAGATAAATAGGTAACTTACAAAACTTTATCATTTTGCTAGCTTAAGATAGACATACCAAGGAATACTTTCTAAATTTCAATGGCTGACAAATGAAGCGGGTAAATAAAAACTCACCCGCTCTTCATTAAATTTATACGCTTTTTTGCAATTTAATAGAAACAGCCGCTAGATATATAGCAGCTATACCTACAATTATATAAACAATAGTCGTTATAATGGGTGCAAACCCAAAAATAACTTCAACTAAATTAAATTTAAATAAACCAACCAAGCCCCAGTTTAGACCTCCAACAATGACCAAAACCAAGGCAATCCAATCAATTATTGTTAAGGCTCTCATGGCTCTTCTCCTTATCATCTAAACTCAAACCGAGCGCTGATTTCAGATAGAATCCATTATATAGTATACACTCTTTATAATATTTTTTCTTAAAATTAGTGAAAATATACAGCCCCTAAGTAAGCCCGGAAAAGACGCTAAAAAAATCCGCCTATAATGACTAAAATAATAGCCATAATGTCTAACATAGTTAATTTACCCATAATGCTCTCCCATTTTTATGGTTGCAAAATAAGACAATATAATCCTATACAATACTTATACAAGTTGTCATATCAATTTAAGATCTGTATAATTACAAATCAATCTAATTAGCTTAATTTAGTCATGCAAGAGCAACTTATTCCCATTAGAACGTTAGCGGAATTAACCGGGGTGAACTCTGTCACTTTAAGAGCTTGGGAGCGCCGTTATGGTTTGATTAAACCAAAGCGTACCCATTCGGGGCATAGGCTTTATGATTCCAATGACGTTGCACAGATACAAAAAATATTGAGTTGGTTGGCAAAAGGCATTGCAGTTAGTCAAGTTAAACGGTTATTAGACCAAGAACCAAAAAATTCAACTTCACTACCCATCTCCAATGTTTGGGAGCAATATCAACAGCAGATGTGCCACTCCATTGGTGCCTTTAACTTAAAAGCATTGGATAGCATCTATAATGAAGCTTTATCCCTTTATCCAATTGACATAATAACCGAACGATTACTTTTACCCTTGCTTGAGCAACTTGCAGAACGGTGGATAACCGACTCTCCAGAAAATCGGGCAGAGGAAAATTTCTTTGCGGGCTTTATGCGTAACAAATTAGGGGCTAGATTTCACCATGCCACGCTTAATAACGATGGACCTACTCTGATTTGCGCTAGTTTGGCCGGTGAATTGCATGAATTTAGCGCCATGTTATTTGCGCTTTACTTACTTGCCCATGGCTATCAAGTGGTATTTTTAGGTAGCAATATACCTATAGCATCATTAGCCTATGCCACGAAAAAAACGCAGGCTTGTGCAATTGTTTTGACTAGTCCGATTAAAAATTCGATAATAGAGTCATTAATTCAATTACAGAGTGATATCGCTAAGCCTATTTTTATTAAAAACAATAGGACCCAAATAGCAGACGTATTAGAATCAGCAACCAACCTTATTACTTTAAAAGCTAATTTTTATTTTGCCTTAAAGCAAATTAAAGAAAAAATAAAATTTAAGTTTAAATAATTTTAACAATTTAAGTATCTCATCCAACGTTTTCAGATTAAAAGAATGGGCTGTCGATCAAGTCACTCCATCGTCCTCGTTCAAGCTGCGGGCGTTGGCAATCACTGTTTAGCGCCACCCACTTTTGCAATACCTGAAAATGTTGGATGAGATACTTAACTCGGCCGTAATTATAGGCAATATTGTAAGCCGAGTACTTTAACATCAGGCTCAATAATGCAGGTTTTTGCCTGATATAAACAAGGAATTTTCTTGGTTGGTTTAGGGATATTCCCTAATTAACAATGAATTATTTAGCAAAAAGTAACTAACTGGAGTCTTACGATGATTGATACCGCGCTTCTTTCACGTATTCAGTTCGGCTTTACCATTAGTTTTCATATTATATTTCCTACTTTAAATCTAGGCCTTGGCATATTTTTATCCATTATGGAGTATCGCTGGCTTAAAACCCACAACCCGCTTTATTTAGCTATCTGTAAGTTTTGGACAAAGGTTTTTGCTCTAACCATGGGGATGGGAATTGTATCAGGCATAGTCATGTCCTATGAATTAGGCACCAATTTCCCGGGTTATACCTATGCCATTGGTGGCGTACTAGGCTCTCTATTTGCCTATGAGGTATTAACGGCATTTTTCTTAGAGGCCGGATTTTTAGGCGTGATGTTATTCGGCTGGAACAAGGTAAGCCCTAGGCTTCATTATCTTGCAACTCTTTTAGTCACTATCGGCACTACTATATCTGCTTTTTGGATTATGTCGGCCAACTCCTGGATGCAAACTCCGGCGGGATTTATTGAAGAAAACGGCCGATTTATCGTCAACGATTGGCTACAAGTAATTTTTAATCCTTCCTTTATGCCACGTTATATTCATATGCTATTAGCGTCCTACTTATCAGCCTGTTTCTTTGTAGCCGGTATTTCTGCATGGTATTTACTTAAACAAAAACATCAGGAGTTTGCCAAAACTTGTTTTTCGCTTGTTATGGGTGCCGCCTTAATTTTAGCGCCAGCCCAAATTTTGTTAGGCGATATGGTAGGGCTTTATGTACATAAACACCAACCTCTCAAGACCGCAGCCATGGAAGGCTTATGGGAAACCACCCGTGGCGCCCCATTAATATTGTTTGGCATACCCGATACCTCGCAAGAGAAAAATCACTGGGAGGTCAAAATTCCTAAACTTGCCAGTTTAATTAATGGCCACCAATGGGATGCAAAGCTTATAGGCTTAAAATCCGTAACGCCGGAGCAACGTCCTGTTGTTGCCATCGTTTTTTATAGCTTTCGCTTGATGGTAGGCATTGGTTTACTCTTTATGCTGATAGCCGTCTGGAGCTTATATTTGCGTTTTAAAAATCAACTCTACTCAAATAAGTGGCTCTTAAAAACCTGTATTTTAATGACTCCCTTGGGTTTTATAGCCACGCTTGCGGGCTGGTTTACCGCCGAATCCGGGCGCCAACCTTGGGTGGTCTATCAACAATTATTAACCAATGATACCGTGGCTGAATTATCGGCTCATCAGGTGGCCGTCTCGCTCACAGCCTTTTTTATTGTTTACGGGGTAGTTTTTAGCTGTTACTTGTTTTATGTGTACAAGTTATTAAGTCACGGCCCGGATAAACATGAATTAACAACCCATCCGGATTCCATTTTCACCTATATGCATCAGGAGATAAAATAATGGACTGGTTAACTCTAAGCTGGGCAGGCATTTTAGCCTTTGTGATCATGATGTATGTTGTACTCGATGGCTTTGACTTAGGCATAGGCATTTTATTTCCTTGGATACATGATGAACAACAGCGCGATATTATGATGCAAACCGCTATTCCGGTTTGGGATGGTAACGAAACTTGGATGGTACTAGGTGGAGCCCTATTATATGGGGCCTTTCCCATTGTTTATAGTACCCTGCTCCCTACGCTTTACATGCCTTTAATGATTATGCTAGCAGCCTTAATATTCCGTGGGGTGGCTTTTGAGTTTCGCTTTAAGGCTAAAGCCTATCGTTATCGTTGGAGTATCGCCTTTGCAACAGGCTCTACCGTTGCGGCCTTTTGCCAGGGTTTAATTTTAGGCACCTTCGTGCAGGGTTATGGAATAAGTGATAGTTTTTTAATCGTAAAAGATTATCAATGGCTAACCCCGTTTACCCTGTTTACCGGCATCGCCGTAACCTTAGGTTATGGGTTACTAGGCGCTGGTTGGCTAATTGCACGCACTACCGACGAGTTACAAACCAAAATGTACCTATTCGCCAAGCGTTTACTTATTTTAATAAGCATCTGTTTGGCTATAGTCAGTTTATGGACGCCCTTTATTGAGCCACGCATTTGGCATCGTTGGTTTAGCTTACCAAATTTATTTTATTTATTACCCTTACCGATTATTAGTATATTCACCATAGGCTATATTTGGTTTACCTTAAATAAACGTTATCATTGGCAACCTTTTCTATTTAGCATAGGATTGTTTTTACTCGCTTACCTTGGTTTCTGCATCAGTCTGTGGCCCTATTTAATCCCCTATCAGGTCACTTTTTGGCAGGCAGCCTCAGCCCGCAGTTCCCTAAGATTTTTATTAATAGGCATAATTTTATTGTTACCGGTATTATTAGCTTATACCATTTATACGTATCGGGTGTTTCGCGGCAAAATTATTACGGGAGAAGGATATTAAACATGAGTCAAAAAAGACAATGGTTATGGTTTGGACTTTTATATCTGGGTGGTATCGGCGTGGTATTTGGTATTGGGCTATTAGGTAGATTCTTACTAGGTCTGGCTTAAATATGCGCTGTTTAATGTGGTTTAGAGAAGATTTGCGGTTAAGCGATAACATGGCATTACATTATGCCTGTGCGAGTGCTAATGGGGGCGTGCTTGCCATTTTTTTGATTACGCCCGAAATTTGGCAAAGGCATGATGTAGCAGCCTGCAAAGTTGAGTTTATGTTAAGAGGCTTGCATGAATTACAAACCGAATTGGCTCAACTTAATATCCCCTTGTTAGTACGCTACGCTAAGGATTACCAAGAAATTCCCCCAATATTGCTTACAATAGCCCAGCAGCACCATGCCACAAGGCTTTTTTTTAATAAACAATATGAAATAGATGAGAGCCGCCGGGATCAAAAGGTAATCCTCGCTTTAGAACAACAGGGAATTAAAGTATATAGCTATCATGATCAGGTGATTGCAGAACCCGGCTCCATCGTTAATCAACAAGGTAATTACTACAAAATTTTTACTCCCTTTAAAAATGCCTGGCTTACGGCCGTTCAAGCCAAGGGTTATACCGTTTATCCTAAGCCTAGACCCCAAAAAACGCTTAGTTTATCTGCAGATAGATTACCTGAAAAAATTGCCGGTTTTCAATCAAACATTCCATCCAGTCTCTGGCCAGCCGGCGAATCCACTGCCAAGCAAAAACTTTATGATTTTGCCACGCAAAAATTAACCGCCTATCAAACCACCCGGGATTTTCCTGCCAAGGCGGGTACCAGTCAGCTTTCTCCCTACTTAAATGCTGGGATGCTTTCAATCCGTACTTGCTTGAAAATGGCTCAAGAGGCAAATAATGGTTTGCTGGTTTCAGATCAAGGGGGTGCTTCTACCTGGATCAACGAACTAATTTGGCGAGAGTTTTATAGGCATATTTTGGTGGCATTTCCAAGAATTAGTATGCACCGTCCTTTTAAACTTGAAACGGAGCAGCTTAACTGGAGCAATAATCTAGCTCATTTTCAAGCGTGGCAGGCAGGTCAAACAGGCTATCCCTTAGTGGACGCGGCCATGCGCCAATTAAGCCAAACCGGCTGGATGCATAATAGATTACGCATGGTGGTAGCCATGTTTTTAAGTAAAACCCTATTTATTGATTGGCGTTGGGGTGAAAAGTATTTCATGCAACATTTAATTGATGGTGATTTAGCCTCCAATAATGGAGGTTGGCAATGGTCGGCTTCTACCGGAACCGATGCCGTACCTTATTTTCGCATTTTTAATCCTATTTTACAGAGCCAACGTTTTGATCCTACGGGTGAATTTATTCGCAGCTATTGCCCGGAATTAGCCCAGCTTAATAATAAACAAATTCACTTTCCCTATGCCAGCCGCCTCAACCAACAAAAACTTGACTATCCTCGACCAATTGTCGATCATGCCAGCCATAAACAAGAGGTGCTTACAGCCTTTAAACAGCTTAAACTTAATCAAACTTAAGGATAAACCGTGCGTTTTTTTGCCATTTTGCTAACTAGCCTGTTATTTATGACAACGACTTTAGCTAAACCTGTTGAATGGCAATCCTTAGCTAAGGGCATAGATTATGCGGTTATTAGCTATCTACAGCCCTACTCATCAAGTAAACTACATGCCCTACGCATTGATCCTAGCTTATATGGCTTGAATCTAATGACCGCTCAAGCTATACAACGCACGGCTGGATTTGCTGCAACCTATGCCAAAACCAGCAAAGCCTTAATAGCCATTAATGGTGGCTTTTTTAATCCAGACTATATCCCGCTTGGACTCAGAATTAATGAGGGTAAAATACTTTTCCCTGTTAAACCCATTAGTTGGTGGGGCATTTTCACTCTAAAGAATAAAAAACCTAACATCATTACTAACGATGAGTATAAAGCAGATAGCCAAATTGATTTTGCTATTCAGGCCGGGCCGCGCTTACTCATTGAAGGTAAGGTGCCTCAATTAAGAGAGACTGCCAGAACACGCTCGGCCTTATGTATTGATCATGCCGATCAAATCATCATGGTAGTCACCGAACACTTACCATTAACTCCCTCTGCTCTGGCACATATTCTCCGTGCAACGGAAATAGAAGGTGGGCTTAATTGTAAAAATGCTCTCAATCTAGATGGTGGGCATTCTAGCCAACTTTATGCCAAAATTGCCGAAAAAACTATAAGCGTGCCTAATTTAAGTCCTGTAGCCGATGCTATAATAGTGAAACCCTTGTAACAAACCTGAGTAGGAATTTTCCACAAAGATTCGACATTAGCGCCTTAAGCTTCGCTCATCAATAAGTATTTAACCAAAAGTTTTAAGGTAAAATGGCTAGTGTCCTGCCACTCGCGGCACCCCATATACTCGTATACGGCGTGTATGGGGTTCCCGCCTTTGGTGTCACCCGCTATTTAAAATACCTTAAAACTTTTGGTTAAGGCTTTGGTTTATAAAGCTTTAGCTGGCTATTGTAAAAGCCCGAGTATACGTTAAGATAATATATTTTGTAGCTTCACTAGTCAGGCCCTATTAAAATGATCCAACTCCTCGATATTGCCAAAGTTTATCCCAATGGGGTACACGCCTTACAAAATATTAATTTAGAGATTAAGTCCGGTGAAATTTATGGCATTATCGGAAAAAGTGGCGCGGGTAAAAGTACTTTGATCCGCAGTGTTAATCTATTAGAACGGCCTACCTCCGGAAAAGTACTGATTGAGGGCAAAGATCTTACCACGCTCTCTGCTAACCAATTGCGCGCCATACGCCATAAAATCGGTATGATTTTCCAGCAATTTAATCTACTGAATTCGGCCAGCGTTTATGAAAATGCAGCTTTGCCGCTTACCCTTATGAAAATGCCAAAACCAAAAATTTACGATACCGTCATGCCCCTGCTGGAACTAACCGGTTTAATAGAGCGGAAAGATCATTATCCCGCTCAGTTAAGCGGTGGACAAAAACAACGCGTAGCCATTGCAAGAGCCTTAGCAAA
>Ga0182739_1001617_pt1 | contig 22972 bp, 20 predicted proteins | sample eDN5th30CBELigBY_FD_128873 | JGI IMG/M metagenome (GOLD analysis project Ga0182739, IMG submission 128873) | Enriched backyard soil microbial communities from Emeryville, California, USA - eDNA 5th pass 30_C BE-Lig BY (version 2) (version 2) | ecosystem: Environmental > Terrestrial > Soil >...
GATGTCGCGCGGCAGCAGAGATTTCCGGCGTTCGCGGGCGGAGAGGTGACCGTCGTCTATCCGATCCTCTTCGCGCCGGAGGACCCGAACGAGGGCGGGAACTGAGCCCTTTTCGTCAAGAGCTCCGAGGTCCCGGCGAGGAGCTCCGGTTTCCCCCTTTCCACCATTGTTGATAGCTCCCCTTTCCGGTTAAGGTCGCGAGCTCCGGCCGAGCGATCGGCTGAAGGAGACTCGTTCGATGTCGCACCCAACCTGGTTCCGGATCGCCCTACTCACGGCCCTTCTCGCGAGCTGCGCCCGCTCGTCCTCGTTGGAGGAGATCGACGACGATGACGACGCCGGATTCGTCGACATTGACGACGACGATGCGGGCAACGGCGGCCTGAGGGATGCCTCGGCCGATGGCGCCACCATCGGCGACGGAGGTCACCAAGGCGGGGACGGCGGCTCGATCACGGATGGGGGCTCCGACGCGGACCCGGTCCACCCCTGCGAGGGCGTGACCTGCAACACGCCCCCCGCGAATACGTGCGCGGATGCCCTGAACCTCCGCGTCTACGAGCCGGTCGGCGTCTGCGACGAGGGCAAGTGCCTCTACGACAGCACCGTTCAGGCCTGCCCGGGCGGCTGCGCCCAGGGCGCGTGCGTCGACAACCCCTGCGCCGGCGTCACCTGCAACACGCCTCCCGACAGCCACTGCAAGAACGAGTCGTACCTGACCGTCTACAGCGGCCCCGGCGTCTGCTCCTCGGGTAACTGCTCCTACACGAGCCAGGACCAGTACTGCGCGTTCGGCTGCATCGACGATGTCTGCAATGGCAACCCGTGCTTGGGGGTCGTCTGCAATACGCCTCCCGCCGACTTCTGCAGCGGGCCGAATACCCTGTTCATCTACAAGAGCGCGGGCACCTGCTCCCCGCTCGATCTTTCCCCGCACTGCACCTACACGAAGCAGACCGAGATCCACTGCGAGCACGGCTGCGTGAACGGAAGCTGCGCGGGCGATCCTTGCGCCGGCAAATCGTGCAACACGCCTCCGGCCAATCTCTGCAAGGACGCGTTCACGGCAATCCAGTATCAGAACGGCTCCTGCTCGGAAGGCGCTTGCGATTACCCCTCCACCGAGGTCGCCTGCCCCTTCGGTTGCGAGAACGGCTTCTGTAAGGATTGCGCGGTCAATGGCGACTGCGGCACTGGCAAGTACTGCAACGCCGGCGTCTGCTCGAGCTGCAACGTCGATTTGCACTGCGGTGACGCCTGCGAGAACTGCGCGGCCTCGGGCAGCGTCTGTTTCCAGGGCGCGTGCATCCAGTGCATGAGCGACGACCAGTGCGGCCCCGGCAGGTACTGCTCCGGCAACACCTGTTTCGACTGCAATACCGCGCAGAAGTGCGGCGCGAGCTGCACCGCCTGCTCGGGCAAGACGCCGGTCTGCAATGGCAACGCTTGCGTCTGCGACGCGACTTCGTGCGGCAGCAACCAACAGTGCGTCGGCGGGAGCTGCTCCGTTTGCAAGAGCGATTCGGCCTGCGGTTCGACGTGCAGCCCCTGCGGCGGGGACACCCCGTTCTGCTTGGACCAGGGCTCGACGTCCAAGTGCGTGGAGTGTCGTAGCGACAATCACTGCGGGCAGAGCGAGGTTTGCAACGATGGCACCTGCGGGCCGACCTGCTCGCCCACCGCGGTCGCGGTCTTTTCGGATGCATTCGCCACGCCGAACGCGTCCGGCTGGACGACGGGAAGCGACGCGGCCGTCTCGACGTCGAGGTGGCGCGCCTACACCACCGCCAAGCACGGTGTCCGCGTCTACGACGGGCGCCTCGAGATCACCAACAAGACCTCGGGAAGCCCTGCCCACGGGCACGGCTATGCCTATGTGAAGACCGGCGGCGAGGGCTCCGCGTACGACAACACGCAATACGATCCGGTCTTGAGCGCAAACGTCGGGCGCGAGGTCATCTGGACGCTCAACATGCGCAGGTCCGATCCGGATGGAGAGTGGAGCACCAACGGCGGCTTCGATTGCTCGAGCTCGAGTAGCCAGAACGGGCGCACCGTCGGCTTGGCCTACGTGCTCGCCACCGACTCGGCCGGTGGATTGAACGCGAGCTCCAGCACTTGCAGCGCGAGCTCCTCCGGATCGGGCTACGCCGTCGTCGTCGGCGGGAGCCGCAAGGTGCGCCTCGTGCGCTTCACCAACGGGCTCCGTAACGGGACGATCACGAACCTGATCGAGTCGGGCAATTTCACGAACGTCGACGACTACTTCAGCGTCCGCGTCACCTACAACGCCAGCACCAACCAGTGGAAGCTCGAAGCCCGCAGGGACGGCACCTCCAGCTTCCAGAACCCGGCGTCGGGCACCTACTCCTTCACCGGCACCGCGACGGACGCCACGTACGTCGATGTCCCGCTCCAGTACAGCGGCCCCTACTTCCAAACGGGCTGCTCCGGCCTGTGCGGCGAGACCTACCAGGCGTATTTCGACAACGTGACGGTCTCGACGAAGTGTGCGCCGTAGGTCCGCAGGGACCTCACCCCCCGATTAGCGACATGTCGCCCATTGCCCCTCTCCCTCTCAGGAGAGGGGCCTTGTTTTTAATCGTGTCAACGTAAGGGGCGATTCGCGCGCCCTCGCCCTCGCCCCCCTTCCCCTCCCCCCATTCCCGCACTACCTTCCCCCCTCGCGCGCCCGCCGCGCCCCTATGCGCCTCCTCTCCTGACCCTTCGCCCGCCCCCCTAGGCACCACGCCGGCCCCTCTCCCCCGGGCCGGCCCGCGATTTCAGGAGATTCGTCCATGCCGTCCTTGCGCGTGCGGGGCCTGTCCTTTGGCCATACGGACAGGGTCCTTCTCTTTTCCCAGGTCGATTTTCATCTGAGCCCCGGCTGGACCGGGCTGGTCGGCTCCAATGGGGCCGGAAAGACCACGCTCTTGCGCCTCCTCTCCGGCGAGATCGAACCGGACGAGGGGCAGATCCGTCACGAGCCTTCGGGGGCGAAGGTCGTGCTCTGTCCGCAGCTCGTCGAGATTGCGGATGGAGCGATCGAGGTCTTTGCTCATTCGGATTCAGGTCTCGCAATGCGCCTGCGCGGCGAGCTACGACTCGATTCCTCGATGCTGACGCGGTGGGAGACGCTCTCGCCGGGTGAGCGCAAACGATGGCAAATCGGGAGCGCTCTTTTCGAAGAGCCGGACGTCCTCCTCCTCGACGAGCCCACCAATCACCTCGACGCCGAGGCGAGGGAGCTCCTCATCGGCGCGCTGGTTCGCTTTAGCGGCATCGGTCTGGTCGTCTCGCACGACCGCGACCTGCTCGAAGCGCTCACGACGCAGACGCTACGCATCCACCTCGGCCAAACTCGCCTCTGGCCCGGCTCCTACGAACAGGCGCGGGCGGAGTGGGAGCGAGAGGAGGGAGCCATCATCAGCCAACGAGAGAAGCTCAAGAACGAGGAGAAGAAGCAGAAGCGCAAGCTCGATAGGGCGCGGCGGGAGCAGGAGAAGGCGTCTGCCAACAAGAGCGCGAGGCGCCGCATGAAGGACCTGAACGACAGCGACGCGCGGAGCATCGGCGCGGCGAACAAGGCGGATTGGGCACAGGCGAGCTTTGGCAAGAAGGTGAGCGCCTATCGCCACAAGGAGGAGGCTGCGGCCAAGGCGCTCGACGAGGTCCACGTCGAAAAGACGCTCGGCCGCTCCGTCTTCGTGAACTGGCAGCGCCCGCCGACCCGCATCCTCGCGGCCCTCGACGCCGACGAGGTGCGCGCGGGCAACGAGGCCATCCTCTTCGACGTGCGCCTCACCCTCGGCCGCGAAGCTCGCATCCGCGTCCGCGGCCCCAACGGAGCCGGCAAATCGACGCTGATCCGAGCCCTCCTCGCGGATCTGCGCGTCCCCTCCGACCGCGTCCTCTACGTCCCGCAGGAGCTCACGCTGGACGAGTCCACCGCCACGCTACGCGCCATCCAGTCGCTCACGAAGGACGAACGCGGCCGCGTCCTGTCGATCGTCGCAGCCCTCGGCGTCGAACCGGATCGCCTCCTCGCCTCGAGCACCCCGTCCCCGGGCGAAGCGCGCAAAGCGAAGATCGCCCTCGGCTTAGGCCGCCACGCGTGGGCGCTCGTATTGGATGAGCCGACGAACCACCTGGACTTGCCGTCGATCGAGCGGCTCGAGGCGGCGCTCGAGAGCTATCCCGGTGCGCTCGTGTTGGTCACGCACGACAGCGCGTTCGGCGAGCGGTGCACGACGACGACGTGGACGGTGGGAGACGGTCGGGTTCGGGTGACCTAGTTGCCCGCGCCCTCACGCGCTCACCCCTTCCCACGCCCACGCCCGTGCCCTCGCTCCTCGCCCGCGCCCTCGCCCTCGCTCCCCGCCCTCGCCCTCGCTCCCCGCCCTCGCCCACAAAAACGCCGCAGGGGCGCCCCCCGTCGCCCCCACGAACGTCATCCCTTTTTTGGTCAGCTCGACCCCCGCTCACTTCACGGCTTCCGCGCCCCCATTGGCATCGGCCGCCTTCTTCTTCCGCGTCCTGGCCGCCTTGAGCGCGGTAGCCGAGCGGTAGCGGCGGGTCTGCTCGTACTTACCGAGGAGTGACTCGTCCTTCATCCCCTCGGCCTGCGCCTCGACGGTCTTGGCAATCACGCGGATGATCTCGTGACGGCGGTTGTCGAGATAGCTCTGCGTCTCCGTGAGGAGCTCGTAGAGCTTCTTGACCGCGGGAATGTAGGTCGCGATGAGGTCGACCTTCTTGTTGAGCTCCTGAAGCTCGTCGACCTGGCTCTGAAGAATGCCGATGCGGACGCCAATCTTGGGCTGATTGGCGACGATTTCCTGCACGGCCTCTTCGAAGCCGGGCTTGGCACGAGTAACCCCGCGCGTCGTGCCGGATTCGAAGTCCACCAGGATGTCTTCGAGCGGGCGGGCATCGATGAGCAAGGCGCCCGGCTCGGGACGTTTCGGCTTGTCGTCCATGGCTACCTCCACGTGTTCGAGTTTCGCCCCCCGTCGGAGTGGAGACACCATCGCGAGGAGCGAGACGAGAGCCATTCTCGCCAGAACGTCGGATGCGACTCCATCGGCCGAACGTCCGAGGTCGTGCTAATCGAATACGACGTCAGGACGCGGGAGCCCGAGCAGGCGTTCCTCGGATGCGACGGTGGGTCCGCGGAATCTCAGGTCGTGGACGATCGTCATGACGACGTGAAGATTCATCACGACCTCGTGTTCGATCTTCACGAGGTCGTATTCGGACCAATACGAGCTCGTGGTCGATCGTCACGAAGTCGTGAACGATCGGCTCGACGTCGTGTTCGATCCAATACGAGTTCGTATCCGGTCATCACGCCTTCGTAACCTCTCGTAATGACTCAAGCGTCCCATCGATACGCCTAAGCACCTGAAATCACCCGACATCCGCCGACTCGCCCGCAGCGCCCTTCGTGCCCGTGACAAGATGTGCCTCATTCCGGGGCAGATCACTCTCCTATGTCCCGCTCTCCAACCCACCCCCGCCCACCTTGCTCGGCGACCCACCCGAACCAAGCGCTCGCCCGAGCGTTGGCCACTTCCACACCGACACCCGCCGCATGTCCCACCGCGCGCCCCTCACGGGGACGGCGCGAACTGAGATGAGCACAGGTCATGGCCAGCGCGTCACGATCACGGTCGACACCAACGTGACACCACCCGAACTGCGGCGCGGTAGACGCGGCAGTCATCCACACCATCGCTCCAAGCGCCTTCACGCACCGCGCCTTGCACAGCGCACCGGAAATCCTGCTCACTTCATTCTTACCTCTCTAACACTGCGGATACTCGGCCGATCGCTTTCGGCGTCGTTGCAATCGCATGCGACTTCCGGGGCCTCCACGGTTAGCGCCCAAGCCATCTGTCGACGCGATACATTTCGCTCTCCACCGCTACAATCAGCACCATGGCAATTTACGAATTTTCTAAGAACCGCATCCACCCGGTACCAATGACGACCTTTGCAGAGGCGCAGATCCTCGAACGTCAGCACTTACAAGGTGCACTACGCGAGACCATCGAGGTGGTCGCACCCGGAACGATGGTGCTCGCAGAGGAGTTCAGCGGATGGGAAGACAGCAGGCGCCGCATCGATCTTCTCGGACTCGACTCCGAAGCAAACCTCGTGGTCATCGAACTGAAGCGCGACGACGATGGCACTCACATGGAGCTTCAGGCCTTACGGTATGCTTCCATGGTATCGACCATGACGTTCTCGCAAGCCGTCGCAATACACAGACAGCATCTTGAAAAGGAGGGGTATGACGTCGATGCGGAGTCAGCAATACTTCAGCACCTAGGATGGGACGAACCGCGCGAGGAGGAGTTTGCACAAGACGTTCGCATCGTGCTCGTTGCCGCGAACTTCTCCACCGAAATCACATCGACCGTACTCTGGCTAAACGATCGTGATCTCGATATTCGCTGCGTTCGCGCGCAGCCATACCGCCTCGGTGACCACGTTTTGCTCGACGTGCAGCAGATCATACCGCTTCCCGAAACGGCGAGCTTCCAAGTTCAGATGAAGGAGAAAGCAACCGAGGAACGCACCTCCTCAAAGCGTAGGGACAATACACGTTACGATGTCACCATCGCTGGCAAAGCACATCCAAAGCAAACGAAGCGCGACATGGCATACCTCGCGGTACGGGCAGCGCTCGAACAAGGTATTCCTCGCGACTCTCTCCCCGTCGATCCAGGTAAATGGCTCGTCGTCGATGGCCACATCTCGAATCGCGACGATTTCATCAAACGGGTACGGGAACAACATACACGCAAGCGATTCGATGAGCGACGCTGGTTTCTCGACGATACCAAACTATTTCGCGACTCTACGTCATCCTTCGCGCTCTCGAATCAGTGGAGCGGGCACGACGCATTACCGCTAGTCGCCGAAATCGCGAAGTCGCATCCAGAGCTCCAAATTTCTTACAAAGCCGTCGGAAAGGTAGGCGTCATACAACGCACTACCTACACCCGTCGTCCGTCGCCGTATCGTCGCCACTGACGAAGGCGACGATACGGGCGCGTGCGGGAGCGGACGCCCCTGAGCTTCTCCTCAATTTCTGGCATGAAAGGAGCGGCCATAACGAAACGAGGGTCGGTCCCGACGCATCTCGAACGTCCCCCAATCGCTTGGCGTCCTTTGCGTCTTTGCGGTTCCTAACATCCCTTGGCGCCTTGGCGTTTCCAAGCCCTTTCATTTCCGGCGGGTTCGCCGCGGTTGGTGTCGAACTTCGCGGTCCCCCCCTCAAACCGCCTCAATCACCGCCACCACACTCTTCAAATAAAGCCCCGCGGGAAACGCCGCCGGCACCGGATGATCCGCCCCCTGGAAGAACCGCTCGATCACCGTCGCCCGCATCCGCACATCGCGAGCGCCCAATGCAAGCGCCCGCGTGAGCTCGTCCAATCCGACCGCGCCCGAGCACGAGCAAAGCACGAGGAAGCCACCCGGCTTGGTCGCACGGCAGGCCGCCGCCGCGAGCTTCTGGTAGCCGCCGAGGGCTGCCTTGTGGGAGCCCTTGGTGGGGGCGAACTTCGGGGGGTCGCAGATGACGAGGTCGAAGCCGCCTTCGCGTCCCACGCGCGCGAGGTGCTCGCGGGCATCGGAGCGGACGTGGCGGATGCGGCCGTCGAGACCGTTCAGCCTCGCGCAGGCGGCACCGATTTCGAGGGCCGTGGCGCTCTGATCGACGGCCTCGACCTCGGTCGCTCCACCCCTGGCCGCGGCCATGGCGAAGCTGCCGACGTAGCTGAAGACGTCGAGGACGCGCAGGCCCTTGGCGAGCTTCTCTACGCGCGCGCGGAGGGGGCGCTGGTCGAAGTAGAAGCCCGTCTTCTGCCCGAACGAGAGGGGGAGCTCGTAGCGCAGGCCGCGCTCGACGAAGCGGAGGGCGTCGATGTTGACGTCGCCGCGGACGATGCCGCCCTGTGCCTCGAAGTTCTCGACCTTGGCGGTGGCGGGCGAGGTGCGGTCGAGGATGGCGCGCGGCTTGAGGACCTGCTGAATGGCCTCGAGGATGAGCCCCTCGCGGAGCTTCATGCCGATGGTGCCGAGCTGGTAGACGACGACGTCGCCGAAACAGTCGATGACGAGGCCGGGGAGCCCGTCGCCCTCGGCGTGGACGACGCGGAAGGCGTTGGTCTCGGCCGAGGGCAGGCCGAGGCGCTTGCGGAGCTCGAGGGCCCGGGTGATGGCGTCGCGGAAGAAGGCCCCGTCGATGCGCACCTTCGGGTCGCGCGTGAGGATGCGCACCGGGATGGCGGACTTGGGGGAGTAGAGGCCGCGGCCGAGGAAGTTGCCGCGGGGATCCTTGACGGTGACCTCGTCGCCGGCGGTGGCGCCGCCTTCGACGCTCTGCACGGCCTGCTGGAAGACCCAGGGATGCCCGGACCACACCGGCTGCACGTGACCTTCCTTGAGGGTGACGATCGGCATGGGCGGGACCAGACCAGAAAAGCGCGGCGGAGGAAATGGCATCCGCCGTGGTCGCATCGTCGAGAGGGGGCGCTCCGGAACGAGGGCGCGGAGCGATTCCGTCCTGCGGGGGCCTCGCCCGAGGCGCGCCTAGCGTGGAAAAACGCGGTTGCTAGGCTAGCGGCCGTTTCCGCGACCCCGGCTTCGCCCCCTGCGCGATGGAGCTTTGGCCATGCCTCGACGATGGATAGTTTCCGCGGTGCTGCTTCTGGGCGCGGCCATCCCGACGAGCGCGTTCGCCGAGGAGGCGGGGAACTGCCCGCCGGGTGGATGGTTCTGTGAGGAGCTGCCTCCCCTCGACGAAGCCCCCGAGCCGACGCCGGCACCTGCGCCCCGGAGCCCGCGGCCGAGGACGAGCCCCCCTGCGGCCCGAAAAGCGCCGACCCCTCCCCCGCCGCGCTACGTCTATCGCCCCTACGTCGTCGAGGTGCCGCCCCCGCCGCCGAAGCGCGAGCGCCCTCGCTCCGAGATCGGCCTCCAGGTGCGCTTCCTCGCCGCGCTGATGGATGGCGGCAAGCACGCCGACGCGGGCATGGGCGGTCTGGGCCTGAGCCTGCGCCCGCGCCCCTCGCCCTTTTACGCCTTCGACATCGGCTTCGATTCGATCCACGGCGTGGACTACAACGGCAACCCGCGCAGCGAGGGGGCGCTGTCGCTCAACCCGATGTTCTTCCTCAACCCGCGCGACAAGGCGCAGGTCTATCTCACGGCGGGCCTGGGCTTCTCGGGCGCCTCGGTGGACCTGCCGGATGGCTCGCGCACCAGCTACGCGCACATGGGCGTCAACGCGGGCATCGGCGTCGAGTTCCGCCTTTCGCGCCGCTTCGCCCTCGACCTCGACCTGCTCGGCTTCGTCCGGGGCCGCATCGATCGCGACGCGCACCTCGATCCCGAGTTCGTCGATCTCGAAACCGGCCGCGCGACGAATACCTCCGGCGGCGGTCTTCTGCGCTTCGGCGCCACCTTCTACTGGTGATCCGGACCGGACGAGCCGCTCGCTCTTCGGGCGCCCTCCTCGCCATCGCGGGAGGGCTCGTCTACGCGCTCGCCGAGCCGCCCTTCGATCTCTATCCGGGCGTCCTCGTCGGCCTGAGCTTGCTGGCCGCGAGCTTCTTCCGCGCCGAATCGTTTCGAGCGGCCTTCGCGAACGCCTTCCTCTGGGCCTTCGCGATGGAGCTCGTGACGCTGCGCCGCGCGGCCGCGGTCGTCCAGAACTTCACGCCGCTTGGTCCGGTGCTGGCGTGGGCCTGCCTCCCGCTCTTGGCCTCCGCGCAATCGCTCGCCTACGGAGCCGCCTTCGGCTTCGCCCATCTCGCAGCGTCCAAGCTCCGCATCGCGAAGACCGCGCCCTTTGCGGCGGCGCTCTTCCTCGCGCTCCTCTCCCCGGCGGTCTTCGCCTGGACGCCAGCGGGACTCTTGAGCCCTATCCCTGTGCTCTTGCAGCTCGCGGAGGTCGTGGGCGAGCACGGCGTCTCGGTTTTCCTCGGCTTGGCCGCGGCGCTCTTTGCAAACGCTTGTCTGCAACGAAGCCTCCGCCCCGCGATCGCCGGAACGGCCATCCTCGCTTTCATGCTCGCGCACGGAGCCTTCCGCATGCGCGCCGTCGCGCAGGAGGAGAGCGCGGCGCCGTCGCTGCGCGTGGCCCTGCTTCAGCCAGGGATCGACGCGAAGCGACGGTGGGCGAATGACGAGCACCTCGCGATCCTGACGGAGCTACGCGCGCTCACCCGTCGCGCCGAGGCCGAGGGCGCGATGCTGACGATTTGGCCGGAAGCTGCTTATCCCTATCTCCTCCCCCACTCCGCGGGGCCGACCCCGATCGGCGAGCGAGGCATCGTCGGCGGCGACGTGCGCGGGCCGGTGCTCGCGGGGCTGATTACCCACGACCGAGCCAGTAATCGTTACAACTCGGCGACCATCGTCGCGCCGAACGGCCGGATGCAGTTCCCGCAGGACAAGCTCGACCTGCTCTGGTTCGGCGAGACGGTCCCCTTCGGCGACGTCTTCCCCTGGCTGCGGCGCACCTTTCAACCGCGCGGAGCCCTTTTGCCGGGGAAGGAAGCGCGATTGCTCACATCGGGAGATGCGCGCATCGCGGTACTCAACTGCTACGAGGACTCGCTCACCGCACGCGGACGAGCGATGGCCGCGCTCTCGCCGAACCTTCTCGTCAACGTGACGAACGACGCGTGGTTCGTCCCAAGCGCGGAGCCGGAGCTGCACCTGCGGCTGTCGGTCCTGCGGGCCATCGAGCTGCGCCGCTCCCTCGTGCGGGCGGTGAACATGGGGCCAAGCTCGTGGATCGACGCGGCAGGGCGCGTGCGAGCTCGGTACGACGATGACGAGCCCGGCTTCGTGATGGCGAATCCAGCTTCGTACGAGCGGCCTCCAACCGTTTACGCCCGCTTTGGCCATATGTCGATGACCATGCTGCTCGGCGGGTGGCTCGTCGCGGAAGTGCTGGCGCGGAGGCGAGAGCGCCGCGAAGCAGCCAGGGCATAGCGGCGACGCTCGATCCCCTAACCGGAACCGGGGATACGATCCGCCGCCCTCCCAGAATAGACTCGCTCCCCCCCCCCACGCAGTTTCAATACCCACACGGGTAAAGCCACTTCGCCACGGGAGTGAGAAGTACCGTGAAACGCGCATCGATCCGCGCCAGCTTCCCTTCCTTCCTCGATCGTCCTCGCGTGCGCCAGCACCGACAGCGAAGGAGACGACGAGGCCTTCCGCATCATCGACGGGATACATGTCGTCGGTCCCACGTCGTGATGGGTGGAGATCGTCGAACGCGAGACGCCTGGCGCGTCCAAATCGGCCCTCTCGTGGCGCAACTGGCTTGCGTGCTCTGCCTAATGCTCGCGGGCTGCACCGGTCAGCAAGCTGCCGAGGGCGAGGATATTTGCAATGAGGCGGCCCAGGCCGTCGCGCAGCGGACGATGGCATGTGGGGGATCGATTGAAGACGCGAACGCGCGCTACGCCGCTGTCGTCAATGATTTCGCCTGCATCGCGGTAGCCTCGGACGAACCGGATCTGGGCTGCGCTCCAGCGATCATGGGCTTGACGTGCGACGCCGTCGAAGCGTCGGGCGACGATCTGCAACGCTGGCTATCGCTGCCGGCGTGCCAAGGCACCTTCGAGCCGCGGCCGCTCGGTCCATCCGGAGAGAACGAGGAGGAGACGACGCAATGAAGCGGCTCTTCGCATGGCTCGGCTTGTGCGCGGCGTTGACTCCCCGTGCGGCGCTCGCAGCCGATTGCTCGAAGGTGGCTTATGAGCCCGTGCCCGGCTCGCCAGGCCGTATGGCGGGAGAGCAGGCGCTTACGGGCTTCGCGCGACTTTATGGAGCGACGGGAGCCGCGGAGCGGGAGGTCTTGCCGGCTCTCCGCGCCGCCTCCGACGATAAATCCGCCGAGGTGATCCATCTGCGTTTTACGAGCATGTTCGGCGCTTCCCGCGAGCTGATGGTGGCCAAGCAACACCACGTTGGCTGCCCTCGGCTCATCCGCTCCGATTACGACTTGCACGCGGGCACCTTCGGCATCGGGCTGCGACATGGGCCGCTCTCGGCGTACTACGTCACCAGCACGGTGATGGGCGTCCAAGCCGGCACCATCGAGCGCACGCTGGGCCCGCCCGCGGCCTGGATTCCCGCTGGCTATTACGCGTTCGTCGCGCCTTTCACCGGCCCCTGGGCCTACGACAAGGGCAGCTTACGCATCAGCGGCGACTTCATCGCGGGAGCGCAGCTGGAGCTCTGGGACACCAACCTCGCCGTTGGCTACATCGGGACCCAAGGCATCTTCACGAACATCTCGCAGGAGAAGCTCCGGCTCATGCTGAGCGCCGCGTTGACGAACGAGTTCACGGATCTCGCCTACGTCAAGGCGGGCCTCGATCGCCTGAAGGTCATCGGCGACGGCCTCTCGAGCGTCTACGCGCGCAAGCTCGTCTACGAGCCGCCGGTCCCGTTCACGGTCGGGACACTCGCCGAGTGGATGCCCCAAGACGTGTCGAATATCGAGTTTTGGACGGGCCACATCGAGCAGGCGAACCTCGTCGAGAAGCTGCTCTCCTTGCGCGCCGCAGTGGCCGTGGCTCCGCACGCGTTCCTCCACGACTTGGCGTTGAGCATGCACACCGCTTCCTTCCACAGCGATCCGACGGAGCCGCTGCGCCAAGACAGCAAGGTGGCGGCGAGCTTCTCGGCGGGCACCGTCCGCGTCCCGGAGCATCGCGCGCTGGGTCAGCCCGGAGCGCCGCTCGTCAGCGTCCGCGGAGAGCTGCGCTACCTCGGCGAAAACACGGGCGTCGGCGATGTCACGTTGGGCATTGGCTTCAATGACCCCATGGTGCTGACGCAGTTCCCTTCGGCCGTGAACGTATTCAACCTGTCCTTCGGCGCGAACTTCGTCTTTCTCTGAAGAGCCGCCGCGACATCCGGTCACGCGACCTCCAGGCGACAAGTCGAGCGGCGTGCCGGATCGTGCCCAGCGTCCCGACGCTTGCCAGTACCCTTTAAAGCCAAATCGCCGTCGCGACTCGTCGGAGTCACGACGGCGATGTAGCGCTGCCGAAGGATTACTGGATGAGATCCTTGAGCTGCTTGAGGGCAGTCGCCTTGATCTTCTTGCTGGCGGGCTTGCCCTTGATGGTGATGGGCTCCTTCGTGAACGGGTTGATGCCGGGGCGATCCTTCGTCGCCGGCTTCTTCACCGCACGAAGCTTCAGCAGCCCGGGGATGACGAACTCACCGGGGCCGCGCGCGCCGAGCTGCTTGCGGATGAGCTCCGAGAGAGCCTCGAACACCGCATTGACGCTCTTCTTGTCGAGATCGGTAGCCTCGGCGATGTGCGTAATCACCTGCGCCTTGGTTAGCCTCTTGCCTGCCATGCTTATTGTCTCCTGTTGAACCGTGCGAAGCGATCACGGGCGATTGACGTCGGGCTTACCATCACCGGCGCAGCCCTCGGGCCCGGCCCCCCGGGAAAAAGCGGGGAACGGATAACAAGGGGTCGGTGTCCCCGCAAGCGAAAACAGCTCCGATTCGCGGGAATTTCAGCCGGATCGCGACGTCAAGTCGCCGTGCGCCGCCTGTTCTGCACTGCGACGCGACATAGCGCACGCGTGCGAGCCTTCATACGACGATCTTCTTCGTCGGTTTGATGATCCCAGCCGACGAGGTGGAGCAAACCGTGGGCGAGCAGCATCCGCAGCTCGTCCTCGAGCTCACGCTTGCGCCGCGCTGCCTGTTTCCGCGCCGTCGGGACCGAGATCACGACGTCGCCGAGGAGCGGCCCCGCGAACTCGCTCGCCTCCCCTTCGCTCAGCGCGAAGGCGAGGACGTCGGTGGGCCGGTCCTTGCCGCGATAGTCGCGGTTGAGCACGTGGACTTCTTCGTCGTCCGTGAGCACGACCGAGAGCTCCCGATCGCCGAGCTCGAGGTCCTCGAGCATGCGCTCCGCCCACTTCCGCACGACGGCACGAGAAACACCGTCGTGCGGACCGCGACGTATCGAGAGCTTCACCGGCATGGTCGTCGACGCTCGCGAAATGGTCAGCCGCGCGGGATCTTCTTCCCGTCCTCGACGAACTTCGCGAGGCCGATGTCGGTCAGCGGATGCTGGGCGAGCTGCTGGATGACCTTGAAGGGCATCGTGCAGACGTGGGCGCCGAGCAGCGCGGACTGGAGCACGTGCGTCGGGTGCCGAACGCTCGCGACGAGGACCTCGGTGTCGAAGTCGTAGTTGTCGTAGATGGTCACGATCTGCTCGATGAGCTCCATGCCCTCGTGCGAGACGTCATCGAGGCGGCCGACGAAGGGCGAGATGAAGGTCGCGCCCGCCTTGGCGGCGAGGAGAGCCTGGTTCGCCGAGAAACAGAGGGTGACGTTGGTGCGGATCCCCTCGTTCGTGAAGGTGCGGACCGCGCGGAGGCCGTCCAGCGTGAGCGGCACCTTCACGACCATGTTCTTGTGGATCTTCGCGATCTCGCGACCTTCGCGGAGCATGCCCTCGTAGTCGGTCGCGAGGACCTCGCCGGAGATGGGGCCGTCCACGACCTCGGCGATCTCGACGAGCGCCTGGTGCATCGGCTTGCCCGCCTTGGCGAGAAGGCTCGGATTCGTGGTGACGCCGTCGACCAACCCCATGGCCGCGGCCGCCTTGATCTCGCCGATGTCTCCCGAGTCGATGAAAAACTTCATGGGCTTCAGCTCCTCCGAACGAAGTGCGCGCGTCTCATAGAGCGAAATGCCCCGAAGGGAAAGCGGCGGGCGCGCTCGGGCGTTCGTTTTTGCGGTGTTTCGGCCGCGGAGGAGGAAACCCCGTCGTTCAGATGCGGAAGGGCATGAAGGTGACGTTCAGCGAGATCGGAATCACGTAGCGGCTCTTCTCCTGGAGGACGGCGGGGGTGGCGTTGTAGGAGAAGCCGGTCACCTTCGTCGAGAAGAAGGGGACGTCGGCGCGCGCTCCGATGAGGAAGCGGGTCTTGTGCAGGCGGAGAAGCGCGACGCCGACCTCGCCATAGGCGCCGAAGCCCTCGGTCTCGCCGTCCATCTGGAAGGAGCCGTCGGCGGAGCGCTCCCGCATGTCCGTCCAATCGAAGCCCAAGCCCGCGCCCACGTAGGGCGCGATGTCGCCTTCGGTGAGGAATCCGCGGACGCCGAAGGAGAGGGAGCCGAACGTCGCCCGCTTGTCGGCGGTGTCCGCCCCGCCGGTGAGCGCGAATCGGATCGAGCCGCCGACGCCAATCGAGGGGGTCTCGTACCAAGCGGGAATCTCGAGGCCGCCGCTCGAGTAGACGCCGAGCGCCGGGATGGCCATGCCGTACAGGCCGAAGCCCCAGTAGCCCTCGCCGGACTTCTTCTCGTACTTCCGCGTCTCGGTCCCGACGAGGGTGTTGACCGTCGCCGTTTCCTCGATGGGCTTGCCCTGGACGAGCGCCTGCGCGATGCGGTCCGACGCGACCAAGACCTCGTCGAGGCCGTTCAAATTGAGGCTGCGGCTGTCAACGGGGTGACCAACGGGGCTCTCGTAGGTGACGCGCAAGATGATCACCTTGTCGAGGCGCTCGAGATTGATTCGATACGCGCTCGTCGCGCGAACAGGAGATTCGTGCAGCGCGCCGACGGGCGCTCCGGCCGTGCGCAACGAATCGCAAACGACGCCGAAAGCCGCTCGCGCCGACTCGGCCTTGATTCCCGCATGCTCGCCGGCCAAGCAGATCGTCCCCTCGGGCTGTGCGTCGGTGGGGGCTCGCAATTGGGCAGGCGTTTCCGTGGGCTCGACGAGGGGCGGCAAGGGATCGCCCTCGAGGGCTTCGGCGAATGAGTGGTGTGACATCGAAGTCACGATCGCGGACGCAGCCGAAGCCCAGAAAATCGCGGAAATCCTCATGATGGCGTTATCTCCTTCCTGGTCCGCGCCTGTAAAGAGCAGGATGCGTGCCGTTCCGAACCCCCGTGTTTCGGCTCGTTTCGGCGGTGCCGCCGTGACGGTCGAGCAACGCATGAGGTGTCGGATTCACGGTGGGCTTACTGCCGTTGTGCATGAGAAATCGCAGGCTCCGAACTTGCGTCACCGGAAAGGCTTTCCTAAAGGGGGGAAGCCCTCGTCGGGGCCACGGAAGCGTCGCCCCGATGGCGCAGGAGAAGAAAATGCGTGCGATCTGGATGCTGACGAGCGTCGTGGCGCTCACTGTCTTTGCTGGTTGCTCCAAAGACGAAACGAAGAGTGAGCCGAAGCCCGGCGCTCAAACCCAAGCCGCCGGCGAGAGCAAGGGCGAGGCGAAGCCCCAGCCCCAAGCCGAGGTGAAGCCCGAGGCTCAGCCCCCGGCCGGTGGCGAAGCCAAGGAGGAGCCGAAGGCGGCCGAGGCCCAGGGCGACGCGACGGCCGAGGCGAAGAAGATCTTCGGCGAGCGCTGTGCGACCTGCCACGGCGCCGAGGGTAAGGGCGATGGCGCCGCTTCCGCCGCGCTCGAGCCGAAGCCGCGGAACTACACCGACCAGGAGTGGCAGAAGGCGGTCACCGACCAGGACCTCCGCGACATCATCGTCAAGGGTGGCGCCGGCGTCGGGAAGAGCCCGCTCATGCCGCCGAACCCCGATCTCGCCGACAAGCCCGAGGTCGTGAACGGGCTCGTCGCGCTCATTCGCTCCTTCGGCAAGAGCTGATCGCCGACGAAGGTGCACGAAAGGGGGCGGTCCTCGGATCGCCCCCTTTCTTCATTTCGAGCACCGTTGTCTCAGCCGACCTTCCAGGTCATCGTGCTCGGCTCGAGGAGGAAGAGACGCTTCGCTTTCGGCGGCGCGATCTCCACTCCGAGCACCATCGCCGTCTCGAACGAGCGCCCGAAGCCGGGAAGAAGCTGTGCCGCCAACTGGCTCGTGGTCGGCTCGTGACTCACGAGGAGCGCGCTCGTCGCCCCGGAGTCCAAGAGCTGCCGCACGACGCGCAGGGCCGGCCCGCCCGGCTCCAGGTCCTCGTCGTCCTCGATGGGTGCGGCGATGCCCAGCACCGCCTTCACGATCGCCGCCGTCTCCTGCGCGCGAACCAGAGGGCTCGCGATGATGCGCGAAGGCATCTCCCGATGCGCCGAGAGCTCCGCCGCGACTCGCTCGACGCGCTGCCTGCCACTCGGGGTCAGACGGCGATCGAAATCGCGCCCCGTCGAGGACTGATCCTCGGCGGGGCCGTGACGCATCAGGAGGAGGCGCAGCGCCGTCATCGTCAGTTGGGCGCCTTGCCGGGGCGAGGCCGCTTGTCGTCCTCGGCGGGGGGCGTGGGTTGCGGCTCGCCGGCGCGCTTGATGCCGTTCTTGGCGAGGACCATCCGCTCGACCTTCTCGAGGAGTTCGGGACGCTGCTCGAGGAAGGCGCGGGCGTTCTCGCGCCCCTGGCCGATGCGCTCGTTGCCGAAGGAGAACCAGGCACCGCTCTTCTCGATGATGCCGGCCTCGGCGGCGAGGTCGAGGACGTCACCGGCGCGGCTGATGCCCTGCCCGTAGAGGATGTCGAACTCGACCTCGCGGAAGGGCGGGGCGAGCTTGTTCTTCACGACCTTCACGCGCGTGCGGTTGCCGATGATGGCCGGGTCCTTACCGGCGCCGGCGGCCTCCTTGATGCCGCCGATGCGGCGGATGTCGAGGCGCACCGAGGAGTAGAACTTCAGCGCGTTGCCGCCCGTCGTCGTCTCGGGGCTGCCGAACATCACGCCGATCTTCATGCGGATCTGGTTGATGAAGATGAGCAGGCACTGGCTGCGCGCGATGGTGCCCGTGAGCTTGCGCAATGCCTGGCTCATCAGGCGGGCCTGCACGCCGACGTGGCTGTCGCCCATGTCGCCTTCGATTTCGGCCTTGGGAACGAGCGCGGCGACGGAGTCCACCACCACCAGATCGACGGCGTTCGAGCGCACGAGCATGTCGGCGATCTCGAGGGCCTGCTCGCCGAAGTCGGGCTGGCTGATGAGGAGCTCGTCGGTCTTCACGCCGAGCTTCTTCGCGTACTGCACGTCGAGCGCGTGCTCGGCGTCGATGAAGGCGGCCACCCCGCCCTGCTTCTGCACGTTGGCGATGGCGTGGAGGGTGAGCGTCGTCTTACCGCTCGACTCGGGACCGTAGATCTCGACGATGCGGCCGCGCGGATAGCCGCCGATGCCCAGGGCGAGGTCGAGCCCCAACGAGCCCGAGGGGACGACGGGCAAGTCGCCGTGGAGCGTCTCGCCGTCCTTGAGGCGCATGATGGCCCCCTTGCCGAACTCTTTTTCGACGCCCGCGATGGCGAGCTCGAGGGCCTTGGCGCGGTTTTTCTCGTCCATCCTTCGCTCCTGATCCGTTGCGTCGCTCGTCGAGCGAGCGAAGGCCTTGTACTGTCCACTCGTTCAGGAAGCAAGGCCGTGTCCGCCGCGATCGGACGGGAAATGTCCGTGCGCCGATGGCCTCGGTTCAGGACGCGAGGACGTCGTCGGCGAAGCTGCGAGCGAGGGACGGCAGCTTCGCCGCGAAGGGCGCGTCGAAGGCCTCGGGCCTGTCCACGTGCTGCCAGACGTCCCACGCCGCGCGGGTGAGCGGCCCCTCGAACCAGTCCGCGAGCCGGTACAGGCGACGGCGGCGCGTCCTGAAGCTCGCCCTTCGCAGGCTCTCCAGGTCGACGACGGACTCCAGCGCCTCGAAGCGGACGCGATGGACCGCGAAGGCGTGCAGCGACATGTCGTGGGCGAGCATGCCGGGAGCGAAGGGAGGTTGAACGGGGCGCCGCGCGGGCCACAGCAGCCGGAACAAGCCCGTCAAGGCCGGGGGCGGCACGGACACGGGGAGCACGCCTCGCGTGACCCTCCTCGCCCAGGACCGTGCGGAGCGACGCCGCAAGTCCAGCGGTTCGATGCTGGGCATCCACGCCGGCACGTGGCCGGTGAGCGCCGTGGCGCCCTCTAGGAAGGTTTCCGGCAAGGGCACGACGCACGCACGGTCGTCCGGGGCCACGACGAAGCCGAGCTTGGCGAGGTATTCGCGAAAGCGCCGCCTCGTACGAAAACGGCGAGGGAAGGGGTAAAGCGTCGCTGCGGAGGAGCGCGTCCCCCTCACGGGCTCGGGGTACTCGACCGAGTCGCCGAAGGCCTTGGACTCGGCCGTCGAGACCCGTACTCGACGAGGCCAACGCCCGTACAGGAGGCGGTAGGCGCGGAAGTCTTTCAGGAGGAGCGGGTCCCTCCACTCCATCGCGTCCCGAACCTGCACGCGTGCGTGGTCGTCGATTCCGATCGCGTCGGCGACACGCCCAATCTCCGCCGGCAGCCCTTTCAGCGCTTCTTGGAGGAGGGCGCGGGCAGCCTGGGCGGCCTGCGTATCCGCGGAGCTCCTATGCCACTCGACCGCGAGCCGTTCGCCCGCGGGACACACCTCGAGCTCCACGATGCGATCGCGCTCATCGGTCAGCTCGAAGCGCAGCGTCGGCCTCTCTTCGTGCGCATGCACGTCGTAGAGCTTCCAGCCACGAACCAGCTCTCGGTCGATGACCAGGACGTTGTTCGTCATCTCATCCGCCGCCGCCCGTCCTGCGGGTCGCGGGCGCGGCGACCTATCACGTCGAGGTACTTTGGCCACCCCATCGCGGCGCGATTTCGGGTCTCCTCGAAGCGAACCCGCTAGAAATCATCGTGCGCTCGATTCTCGCAGCCCTCGTCCTCCTCGCCCTCGCCTGCGATCCCCGCACGCCCCCAAAGGAGCCGCCCCTCCCCGCAAAGCCCGCGCAGCCGCAGGTCGAGGCACGGCTCCAGCGGGATCTCGAAGCGCTCGCCCTGGAAGCAGGCATCGAGCCGCCCGATCCGCCGGCGCCTCCGGGATCGCTCCGCGACGAGATCGAGGCCTTCGTCTCGCTCGATGCTTGTGCGAGCCGCCTCGCCACCGTCGATCCCCTCCTCGGCGACGCGCTCGACGCGGTCGGTTACGAAGGACTCGTCCGTGATGCGTGCCGCCTCATCGAAGCGCTGTCCGCGCGCGATCCGAAGAAGTGCGCGCCCATCCTGGCGAGCCCTCTCCGTCATCGTTGCGAAGCGGACGTGGCCACGCTCGTCGGCGATTCGAATCTCTGTCCCCCATCGGGTGCGGGGCGCGACCCGCTCTGTCTCGCCCGGGCGCGACGTGATCCGCGTCTCTGCGAAGCCCTGGCGCCTCTCGACCGGCCGCGATGCAAGGCCATCGTCGTGGGTGACGTCTCCGCCTGCGCGGGGGATGCCCATTGCGAACGACGAGTCCAAAGGTGGGCGCCGCTTTTCGAGCCGCCTCGAGCGACGGAGCCCTTCACGACGCAGCTCGTCGTCGACGTCGAAGACGGAGACGCCATGCGCGCCTTCGATTTGGAAGCTCTATCCGCGCAAGGCGCCGTCGTTCGCAAGACCAAGGGTCGTTACGAGATATCGCTGGGCGCAAAGCCCGCGAGCTCCGTGATAGCGGCGGAGGCGCGTCCGGCGGCAGGCTTCTTCACCTTCAAGCTGCCGATCGCTCCGGAGATGCCCGTCGAGCTCCCCTTCGATCCTGCGAGCGCTCGTTTCGAGCTCCTCCTCCCGGGCTTCGGTCTTCTCACGAACGCGGGGGCGCAGGCGAAGGGCGCCTTCCGCGTAACGGACTTCGCGCCGGAGCCTCTAGCGAAGCTTTCGTTCGAAATCGAGGCAAAGGTCGTCGATGGAGAACGCGTTTTGCCGCTTCACGCGAAGGTGCGGACCTTCGTGCGCGATGTGGTGGAGCGGTAGCTCACGTCGGCGGCAAATACGCCCAAGGGCGACGAGACCCCGTCCGTGGCAGCATGAAAATATGTCCAGAATCGACACTTCGAATGTCCAAGACGCACGACAGAAACGACGTTCGGAAGTGGTTGATCCGCATTGGTTTTTTTCTACCGACGGCAGCGGTCGTGATGGGGGATGACATCCGATTAAGAAAGTAATTGATGCGCTTCATTTCTCGTTCGGCCCTCGTCATCGCAGCGTTGACCGCCCTCACCGCATGTGGCGGTTCCGATGACGAACCCGCGCCCCCCACGACGATCGAAGAAGGCGACGGCTCCGATGCCGGCACCGACGGCTCCGACGAGGACAAGGACGCCGACCCCTCCGACGACGAGGATTCCGGCGCTCCGGACGGCGGAGATGACGAAGGTGACGGCGGCACCGATGGCGGGGACACGGACGCTGGCGACACCGATGGTGGTGACGACGGCACCGATGGCGGCGAAACCGACGGCGGCGAAACCGATGGCGGCGACGATGAAGAGACCGGCCCCGCGGTGGACTGCGAATCGCTCACCAACTCGAAGCTGAACACCTCCGTTACGCTCGGTGCCGATTGCTACTACGTCGGCAGCGACGTCACGGCGAACGCCAAGATCACCATCAACGCGGGCGTGACCGTCTATCTCGCTGGAAACGTCACACTCGACTTCCCCAAGGGCCTTACGGCCAATGCCACCGAGGATGCCAAGGTCCGCTTCCTCGCGGCCGACGAGACCAAGCCCTACGCCTCCGTGAAGCTCAAGGGAGCCTCGTGGCTCCAGCACGTCGAGTTCAAGGGCGGCGGCGCCGGTACCGACACCGAGGCGATGTTCGTCTTCGACAACTACAACGACAGCGGCAACACGCTGCTCCACGACATCGTCTTCGACGACGGTCACGGCAAGTCCTGCTTCAGCTTCACGGGCAACAAGAGCGCGGACATCGAGAACCTCGCGTTCGTCGGCTGCGAGAACACCACCTACACGCTCTCCATCGATGCCGAGCTGCTCAAGCTGCTCACGCCGGACTTCGACTACGGCACGCAGAAGAAGGTCCTCGTCAACGGCTACCCGGTCTACGGCACGGGCGTGAGGTTCCGGAACGTCGGCGTCGTCTACATCGTCAAAGGCGGCCTCTCCGTCAAAGGCGGCGACCTGAAGGTCGAGGCGGGCGTCGAGATTCAGGTCGACTCGTCGAACTGGATCGAGATGTCGCCCTCGCCGAGTGACACGAACAAGTACTTCGAGGCCATCGGCACGGAGGATCAGCCCATCGTCTTCAAGGCGGGTCCGAGCAACAAGTGGCTTGGCCTCAAGGTGGTCGGCGCCCGCGGCAACTTCCAATACGTCCACGTCGACGGCGCGAAGGGCACCGGCACCTCCGAGCCCGCGGCGAACATCACGGCCGCCTCCAGCAGCATCGTCAACGTCCACGACTCGAGGCTGACGAACTCGGCGGGGTACGGCCTCTACAAGATGAGCGGGGCCACGTTGAACCAGACGAACAACACGTTCGAGGGCAACGCGCTCGGCGACGAGCTGCGGAACTGAGCCGCTCGTCGGCAATCCCTAACGGCAAAGCCCCTCTCGGACTCCGAGGGGGGCTTTGCTTTGTCTGCAAGTCGCTTTCGAAACCTCGGCCGCATGCGGTCCCACGAGCGAGCGGCTCGGAAGCGACGACGGCACGACGTTACGTTCGTTTGAAACGGAATTCGTCCGCAGAATTCTGTCCTGATGCGACGCATCGAAAATCGACACACACGCCGCAAAAGCGGTTGCGTCCCCCCTGGACCTCATCTAGCTGCCGTTCCGTCCCGGGCGCGATGGGGGAATGACTTCCGATGAGGTGATCACGATGCGTTTCATTTCCGGTTCGACCCTGATCATCGCAGCGCTGGCCGCCCTCACCGCATGTGGCGGTTCCGATGACGAACCCACACCCCCCACGACGATCGAAGACGGCGACGGCTCCGATGCCGGCACCGACGGCTCCGACGACGACAAGGACGCGGATCCTTCCGACGACGACTCCGGCTCTCCGGACAGCGGCGACGACGAAGGCGATGGCGGCACCGGCGGTGACGACTCCGATGGCGGTGACACCGACGGTGGTGGCGACGACGATGGCGGGAAGACCTTCGATCCTTCCGAGGACTGCGAAGGGCTCAGCGATTCCGCGATGCTCAGCTCC